>Ga0105055_10008658_pt1 | contig 13185 bp, 9 predicted proteins | sample BON03_FD_78090 | JGI IMG/M metagenome (GOLD analysis project Ga0105055, IMG submission 78090) | Freshwater microbial communities from Lake Bonney liftoff mats and glacier meltwater in Antarctica - BON-03 | ecosystem: Environmental > Aquatic > Freshwater > Ice > Glacier meltwater | place: Lake...
CAGATCATTGCAACCGGGCTGGATACAATACATCCCAAAGACATCATTGATTATTTGAAAAGATACATTTCCTCGGAACAAGTTGAACTTTTTGTAGTTGGTGAACCGAGGCAAATGGATGGAACTCCTTCGCAATCAACTCCGCATATCAAAGGTTTTATCACCACACTGAATAAGAACTTTCCTGAAATTCCTGTCGAGCGTATTGATGAGCGTTTTACCTCCAAAATGGCTTCAGCGGTGGTGGCTCAAAGTGGATTTAAAAAATCAGATCGGCAAAATAAAGAACGTCTAGATACAATCTCAGCAACAATCATCTTACAGACTTACCTCGAGAAAAGAAGTCTGAACTAAGCTTCCTGTTTAGTTAGGCTAAAAGCAATTTATTATCTTTACAGCATGGATTTACTTAGCGATGAACTTAAAAGCTATCTGGAGAGCTCAAGCGACCCGGAAAGTGATTTGCTCAAACAAATAGACCGGGAAACCCATCTTAAAGTTTCCATGCCGCGAATGCTTTCGGGACATTACCAGGGAAGAGTTCTCAGCATGTTGAGTAAAATGATTTGTCCGCAAAGAATTTTGGAAGTTGGCACCTTTACCGGATACGCAACCTTATGCCTTGCAGAAGGTTTGAGCAATGATGGTATCCTTTACACAATAGATATCAATGCCGAACTGGAAGATATGGTTCGAGCTAATTTTGATAAATCAGAACTTGGAACTAAGATTCACTACCACATTGGCGATGCTGTTGAAATTATCCCAAAATTGGATGAGCTATTTGATCTGGTTTTCATTGATGCCGATAAAAAAATAATGAAACCTATTATAATTTAAGCATCGATAAATTGAGAAGCGGTGGACTAATCATTGTAGATAATGTGCTTTGGAGCGGTAAGGTGATTGCAGAAAAAAAGACGGATTCTGGCACCATATTAATCAGTAATTTTAATGATATGGTGAGTTCAGATCAAAGAGTTGAAAAACTGATTTTACCGGTACGCGATGGTTTATATATTATCAGAAAAAAATAATGTTCAGATGCGAAAGCCTAATTTAATTAAGTCTTTACTGATCTTTTTGCCCTGCATGATTTTACTGATGGGTTCATGCGGCATCATAAAAAAGAAGAATTCTAGTCCGCAGGTTCAAGCACCGGTACCAGCTCAGAAAACCAAACCATCAGAAACAGCGAAAGCCGGAGAAAGACAGATTCCTGAAATTAAAAATCATACCGCTGTTACTTATATTGAACGATTTAAGTATATCGCGATACGCGAAATGAATAATTCTGGAATTCCCGCTAGTATTACACTTGCACAGGGAATTTTAGAATCAGGTAATGGCAACAGTGAACTTGCAATTGAAGGCAATAATCATTTTGGAATTAAATGTACGCCTGAATGGAAGGGAAAAACAATGCTTAAAGATGATGATCAGAAAGATGATTGTTTCAGAGTATATAAAACACCTGAAGAATCTTTTAAAGATCACACTGAGTTTCTGAAAAGAAAGCGGTATGCACCACTATTCGAACTAGATAAAAATGATTATCGCGGATGGGCAACAGGCCTGAAAGCTGCAGGTTATGCCACAAATCCACGATATGCCGAGTTGCTTATTAGCCTCATTGAGCGTTATAACCTGAACAGTTATGATCGGATGGAAACTAAAACAGAAAAAATAATAAGGGAGGATAAAGTACTTACAGAAATTGCCAAAAATATTCCGCTGGAAAAAAAGGAAGATGCTTTACAAACACGGGTAAGCATGAAAATTCATGAGGTAAGATCAGGAGATACACTTGCATCCATTTCAAAATTATTCGGCTTAAGCATTGATGAAGTCAAACTGCTCAATGGCCTAGAAGATACTAATCTGAAACCCGGACAGCTCCTTGTTGTGTCTAAATAAGTTAAAATTGTTAAAATCCATATTTCTATTCGCTGAAACACTTAGTTTTACCCACTTGAAAAAAATCATATCTATCTTTCTGTTACTCTTCATTGCCGGAAGCGGCCTCCATGCACAGGATAAAACGGTGCAGGGAATCGTTTTTGATATGAACAGCAAACAACGTTTAACACGGGTATATATTTACAATACTCGAACTGGAGACGGATTCTATAATACCACCAAAGGAGAATTTAAAACCAATGCCCGTGAAGGAGATGTATTAGTTGCCGCACTACATGGCTATGGAGTAGATACCCTCAGTATTCGTTCAGAAAGCACCGTTCTGTTTTACCTTAAAAGGAACAGCATATTGTTGCAGGAAGTGGTAGTTAGAGATTCGGTAAAAACTCCGGCAGACCAGCTCAAAGCGAGGCAGGAAGAATTTAATACCGCTTATAGTAAAGGTACTGTTAAGGATGTTTTGACTACAGGTGGAAGTAACGGAGGTGGCGGCGCCGGATTGAGCATCAATGCATTATATACTCTTTTAAGCAGGGAGGGAAGAAATGCAAGGCTGCTTCAAAAAATTATAGAAAGAGATTACCGGGATGCGATGATTGATTACCGCTTTAACAATACTCTCATCAACAGGGTATCAGGATTGAATGGAGAAAAGCTCAGAGATTTTAAGCAACAATATAAACCTGGATATTATTTTATTCTGGAAGCCAACGATTATGATTTAATTGAATATATAAGAAACTCATATAAAAGCTATCTTGAAAATCCGGCTGCCTACAGACTGCAGCCTTTGAAAGGAAATTAGAGATAGAGTTACTCATCTTTCCTTTCTATATTCTCTATCTCCTGAACTATCTGATAAACCTCATCTTAAACCGTAACCATATGGAGGCCTATAGAAATATCGTATTTGACGGGAGTCTTATAAAAATGATTCAAACTTCTCCTATCTATCGAAACGCAGGTTTGCCTCCTGGATTAAATATCTGGGAAGAATATAGTGAAAAGCAAAAAACATATCAAAAAGAGGGCTTTTTTGTTTTTATTTGCGGTATGCTTGTCAGATTTTTAATAATTGCTTTTTTAATATCAGGATCTATCTCATTAGCTTATTCACAAAATACTAATAATGAGACTGATACGCTTATTTTACAACAATTAAAGCAATATCCCCGAAAAAATTCGCTCCCTGTACGGAGGCCTGTACTGTTTCCTGAAACAGTGGTTTTAGGTGCTGAATCCAACCTCGATTTAAAAGTAAATTACTGGCGTAACCTTACCTCCTTTGGATTAAATATCAATCAGGCCTCTTTTAGCGATAATTGGAGTGCAGGAGGCGTGAACTCTCTTTCTTTGGGCGGACAATTTGCTTATAAAACCGATTACACCAGAGACGATAAAAACTTTGTTTCGGAGCTTATCCTTCAATACGGTAAATTGAATAATAAAGGTCAACTCTCAAGGAAAACCTTCGATAGGATTTTCTGGGATAATAAGGTAGCGTTAAAATTGTCTAAGAGTTGGTATTTTTTCGGATCAATTAACTTTGAATCACAGTTCGATTTGGGTTATACCTTCTCGAAGGATGCACAGGGGAATGAAAGACGAACCCTGCTATCCAAATTTATGGCACCTGGATATCTGACACAATCATTAGGATTTGAGTATAAGCCTGTAAAACACTTTTTCGTACGTATTGGTACCGGAACAGCCCGCCAGACCTTTGTCCTCGATACTGAACTGTATAAGACTAATCCTAAGAATTTTGGGGTCGTTCAAGGTAAGAGTTTTAGAAATGAGCTGGCATTTCAGTTGGTTAGTGCTTTTGATAAGGACATTGCAAAAAACTTACATCTAAATAGCCGCTATAGCATGTTCGCCAACTACGAGAAACTTACAGGTATTGATAACAGACTTGATGTAACCTTAACTGCAAATGTTAACCGTCTGATTAATGTTTCACTTACAGGGATAATTCTTTATGATGATGATACTTCCAACAAAATTCAGAGGAGTCAGGCAATGGCCTTCGGACTAGTTTATAAATTTGCGAACTAAAAAATTTAGAACATGCACGGATAATGTTGAATCCTTCATTACCTGCTACTCAAATCTTCAATACCTTTATATTTTTAGTTAAAAAATCATTATTTCTTAGCAAGCTGCAAATAATCAACATAATAAAGAATTTTCATTGAAACACTATTATTCTGTGGTAAGCCGGTAACCCTGTCAAAGTTTTGGAAATAACCCAATCGGTTCTCAGTTTCCAAATCCTCCGATAGATTTTTGTAGGCCATGCTCAGTACACTGCCGGGAGCAAAGCGCCATGAATAAATCAAATCGATGTTGAATACATTATAATTAGTATGGGTACCCTTGAATTCAGCACCATCATGGCTTTGCAATTCCCCGTCATCCCTGAGAAAATAAAAGGCTTTATTATTTCGGTTCGACCAGTAATGCCTTCCCCTGACCATAATTCCCATATTACTACTAAAGGTATAGGTGGCATCAAACATACTCTCTATGGTTTTCCTGTCAAATCTGGAAAAAATAATTTCCTTTGCTTTACTAATCCCCAACCATGCAGAATAATCATACTGAGGTCGTGTACTGAAATCTATTCCCAGTGAAAGCCTGTTTTTAACCCTGAAATTCTGGTAAAAACCTGTCACATATCCTACACCATGGAACTGTTCCCTTAGTCGGGCCGAGAAAAAGACCCCTACATTATATTTCCTGATCGGGTTTGACCTCAATCTAAAATTTCCATAAGTGCTGGCAGGAGTATTGAATTCTTTTCCTGCAACCCTGGGTTCATAAAAATCCTTACCCATAAATTGCCTGTAAAAGTCAACATTTAGAGTATAGAAATTTTTAAGCTCGAAATAACCACCTCCATATGCCCTAGACGACTGGAAAGCACGCGGCATAAACCGATAAGTTTGATTAATCCCCAGATAAGTATTGAAACGATTAAATATAGTCCCTGGAGTATAATTATTATAACCTATGTCAAAGGAGTTGAGAATAAAATTGTTATTATTAAAATACCCAAGATCTGTAGGATCAAATTTATCATCTGTCATATTAAATCCATACCCCCATGTGAAATTTCCACTTTTCTTTCCGGCATGAAGCTCATAATTAAACCCTGAATTATTTGAACCGCCGGGAACTTTTGCACCCACATAACTAAACTTGCCGGCCCCTGAAACATAATATTTGTTATTCCGGTCATTCAGATTTGTTAAAAATGAACTCACATTTGCATCATATGCAGAACCCTGACGTAAAACATTGGTATTTAAAAAAGTGACAGAACTATTGTTTTTTAACGACTGATCAAGTACTAAAATATTATAATTGCTTAATGGCTGAGTTTCGATAAGACGTTCTTCTCCCAAACTGTTTTCAACTCTTGCATATCCGCGTTTAGTAACCGCATTAAAGAAACCCAGCCCTAAACCATTTTCTGAACGGCCTGAAATTTTTGTGGCATTGAGTAATTTACTCTCAGGGGGATTCTCTTTGATAGTTTCACCAGGTAAGAGCTTTGAATTTATATTTGCTTTAAAAGCCGGATTAGAGCCAATCCTTCTGGAATAAAAAAGATTCCCCTTATTAAACAATTCGGTTCCTTCGGTAAAAAATTGCCTGTTTTCATTAAACCTTACTTCAAACGGACTCAGATTAAGAACCTGATTATCCGAACGAACCTGGCCAAAGTCGGGAACAAGGGTCATATCCAAAGTAAAGCTCTGGTTTATACCATATTTAATATCCATACCACCATTTAAACTACTTGTGGTATTATTCTGGCCGGGAGTATTATGAGGATAGTTATTAACTGTTGAAGCGATATAGGGTGAGAAAGATAATCTTATTGGTGATTTAATCCCTTTTATTCCGTTTAATTCACCTCCCTGATTTATAAATCCGCTGATCTTTGGATCAATATAACTCCAGCTGCTTTGCTGATTACTTTTATGGCGACGGCGCGTCATAATTAAACCCCATTCCTGAATTTCATTTGAACCAAACCTGAGCGCAGAATAAGGAATCTTGAATTCGGCTGTCCAACCAAGGCTGTCTATTTTTACCTGACTATCCCAAACCGCATCCCAGTTTTTGTCCTCATTTCCCGAATTAGAATACTTCGCATCAAACTGAGTCCCGGTCGAACTTACATAAAAGCCAAAAGCATTAATACGATCGTGATAGGTATCAAATACAATCCCTATAAAATCGGAATTAGCCAGATTATCCCGGGGCATCAGCTCCCGGAAGATACTATCGGGCACATCATACATTCTGGCTCCTATGTAAATGGCTGTATTATCGTAAACTATTTTTACTTCGGTTCTTCTGTCTTGCGTCTCAACGCGACCTGGAAGAGGCTTAAATTCAATAAAATTACTAGCCGGCTTTGTCTCTTTCCAAACCTTGTCATCCAATTCGCCATCTATTTTTGGGGAATGATCGGTACGTACAGCATTGAATTTTCTGACCACCTGAGCCTCACAAATATCCCCAAACACCCAGAAACAGCTAATAATTATAATTCTAAACTTCATTCGTAAATTTCATTGCTGCAAAGAAATTAAAATGTTACATACTTTAAGTCTAAGCAATGGGAATGTTACTCATATCATGAACTTTTTTATGATTTTGATCCGGTTCTATTAGGAATAAACAATTATTTTAGTCCTGTAACCTAGAAATCATACCTTTGCACCTGCTAAAAGCTGATAAATAAGATGTTTGAAAATTTACAGGATAAACTCGACAGAGCATTTAAGGTTCTTAAGGGTCAGGGAAGTATAACTGAAATCAACGTGGCTGAAACCATGAAAGAGATTCGTAAAGCTCTTTTGGATGCCGATGTTAACTATAAAACTGCGAAAGCTTTTACTGATGATGTAAAGGAAAAGGCACTCGGACTCAATGTACTCACTTCCTTATCTCCGGGACAGCTTTTAACCAAGCTTATGAATGATGAGCTGGCTACCCTGATGGGTGGCACAGTTGAAGAGCTGAATATTTCTGCAAATCCTACCATTATCCTTATCGCCGGATTGAACGGTGCGGGTAAGACTACTTTCTCGGGTAAGCTTGCCAATTATTTGCTTACAAAAAAGAATAAAAAGCCTTTGCTTGTAGCCGGTGACGTTTACCGTCCGGCAGCGATTGATCAGTTGGAAATTCTGGGCGGGCAGATTGGGGTTCCGGTATTTTCAGACCGCGAATCAAAAGATCCTGTTGGAATAGCAAAAGCCGCAATTGCGGAAGCAAAAAAGAACGGACAAAATGTGGTGATCATAGATACCGCAGGTCGTCTGGCTATTGATGAGGGCTTGATGAAAGAGATCGCTGAGGTGAAGGCACAAACCAATCCTCATGAAATTCTCTTTGTGGTGGATTCAATGACCGGACAAGATGCCGTAAACACCGCTAAAGCCTTTAACGATAGGCTAAACTTTACTGGGGTAGTGCTGACTAAATTAGATGGTGATACCCGTGGTGGTGCTGCGCTTTCAATCAAATCAGTAGTTAACAAACCCATCAAATTTATAGGTACCGGTGAGAAGATGGAAGCTTTGGATGTGTTTTATCCAGACAGGATGGCCAGCCGTATTCTTGGTATGGGTGATGTGGTTTCGCTTGTTGAGCGTGCAGAGATGCAGTTTGACGAGAAAGAGGCTGCAGAACTTCAGAAAAAGATCCGCAAGAATAAATTCGATTTCAATGACTTCCTGAGCCAAATTCAGCAGATCAAGAAAATGGGTAATATGAAGGATTTGATGGGTATGATTCCGGGTGTTGGAAAAGCAATCAAGGATGTAGAAATCGATGATAACGCCTTTACTCCGATTGAAGCCATCATTCGCTCCATGACACCATTTGAGCGAGAAAATCCCGATTCGATTAATCAAAATCGCCGTACCAGGATTGCCAAAGGCTCGGGGACAAATATCACGGAAGTGAACAAACTAATCAAGCAATTTGAGGATATGCGAAAGGTGATGAAGCAGTTCTCAAACCCTGCCGCTGCAGCTAAGATGATGAAAGGGATGCCTAAAATGCCGTTTGGGAAATAAATAGTTAATGGTGGTTGGTGATAACACCGACCAAAGGAAATGGTGGTTGGTGAAGACACCATCCTCAGGAATAATAGTGATTGGTGAAAACACCAACCACAGGGTCGTCCTTTGATATGATCTACTAACCCCCATCCGGTTAGTGTTGTCACCATGCCGGTCTAATACCGTACCCTCACCCCATTCCACCATTCAGGGTCATCCTCTGGTATGATCTACTACCACCTCTGGTTGGTGTACTCAACGTATCGGTCACTTTTCCTCCGATGTAATGCACTACCCTCCGGTTGGTGTTTTCACCATACCGGTCAGCTTTCCCTCCGGTTTCCCTCTGGTTGGTGTTCTCAACATACCGGTCACTTTTCCTCCGATATAATGCACTACCCTGCGGTTGGTGTTTTCACCATACCAGTCAGCTTTCCCTCCGGTTTCCCTCTGGTTGGTGTACTAAACATACCGGTCACTTTTCCTCCGATATAATGCTCTACCCTCCGGTTGGTGTTTTCACCATACCGGTCAGCTTTCCCTCCGGTAGGTGTTTCCCTCTGGTTGGTGTTTCCCTCTGGTTGGTGTTATCACCATACCAGTCTAATACCGTTTCCCTCCAGTTGGTGTTATCACCAAACCGGTCCAATACCGTTCCCTCATCCCATTCCACCTTTTACTAAGTTCTTATCTCGGTTCTTTCTAATGGTTCCATAACTTAGGTAACCATGCCAGCAAAAACCTTTGGAAGTGCCGTTTTTGGAATTGAAGCGATCACAATAACAATTGAGGTAAATATTAGTGGCGGACTCCATTATTTCGTTGTCGGACTTCCAGATAATGCGGTAAAAGAAAGTATGCTAAGGGTTGAAAGTGCCCTGAATAATTCCATTTTTCATATGCCCAGGCAAAGGATTATCGTAAATCTGGCTCCTGCTGATATCCGGAAAGAAGGTTCTGCCTATGATCTTCCAATCGCTATTGGAATTCTGAATGCCTCGGGACAGTTTTTTAGTACAAAACTAGGCAAATACCTTATTCTGGGCGAGCTATCTCTGGATGGAGGGATACAGCCCGTTAAGGGTTCTCTTCCCATTGCTATCCAAGGTAAAAGAGATGGATTCAAAGGCTTGATACTGCCCAAAGAAAATGCCCGAGAGGCAGCCATTGTAGATGATTTTGAGGTTTATGGGGTAAGCAATCTTTCTGAAGTGATCGGATTTTTTGACAATAGCCTTGAGCTACATCGGACCATTGTCAATACCCGAGAAGAGTTTAAATATAATATCAACAACTATGAAAGCGATTTCTCGGACGTCAGAGGGCAGGAAAGCATTAAACGAGCACTCGAAATTGCAGCCTCAGGAGGGCATAATGTGATCCTGATCGGTCCGCCGGGAGCCGGCAAGACCATGCTAGCCAAGCGCCTTCCCACCATCCTGCCTCCTCTCGACCTGTATGAGGCACTAGATACGACCAAGATCCATTCGGTTGCCGGAAAATTATCCGCATCGGATTCCCTGATGACAGTCAGACCCTTCCGTTCACCGCATCATACCATCAGCGATGTGGCTTTGGTTGGAGGTGGTAGCAATTCGCAACCTGGAGAAATCTCACTTGCCCATAACGGAGTGCTCTTTTTGGATGAGTTGCCTGAATTCAAGCGAACCGTTCTGGAGGTGATGAGACAACCTTTGGAAGAACGAAGGATAACCATTTCAAGAGCAAAACAAAGCGTAAATTATCCTGCAAGTTTTATGTTGGTGGCTTCGATGAATCCCTGCCCTTGCGGTTTTTACAATCACCCTGAGAAAGAATGTATCTGTGCTCCCGGTGTGGTACAAAAATATTTAAGCAAGATTTCTGGTCCGCTGCTCGATCGCATCGACCTGCATGTGGAAGTAACTCCCGTAAATTTCAATGAACTCTCCTCAGAGCGGCTAAGCGAAAAAAGCGAAGCCATTCGCGAACGGGTAACTCAGGCCAGAAACATCCAGATCAAACGATTTGAAGAAAAAGCAGATGTGTTCTGCAACGCTCAAATGAGTCCGAATATGGTCAGGAATATTTGTAAAATAAATGAAAGCGGACAGGTTTTATTGAAACAGGCTATGGAAAAACTAGGGCTGTCTGCCAGAGCATATGATCGCATCCTAAAAGTTTCAAGAACCATTGCTGATCTTGCCGGTACTGAGGAAATCCAATTGGAGCACTTGGCCGAAGCGATACATTACCGGAGTTTGGATCGGGAAGGATGGGCGGGGTGATTTGTTGTTTGGGGGCCTAGGCTCCCTACAGGTATTTGGGGGGTAATTATTTATTGTAAAAATCAATGCATTGTTTTCAAGTAGAGCGCCTTAATAATAGCCTGAACAAAATCTGAGTTTGCAAAAACAGGCTTGGGAAAATCATATCATTTAACAATTAACACCATTGAGAAAATAAATCTAAATTTGCAAGGTCTTTAATAGCGTAAAGCTATACTTCATGATTAATTAAATTTTATATTTCTCAAAGCGAATTATCAAGGAATGCGTTTTAAATATTTTATATCTATACTTTTTTTCTTAGGCATTCAACAAGCTGTAAAAGCAACCTTTGTTTTTAATCCCAATTCAGAAGCAGCATATCAGGCCATATTTGATTTGCGGTTTAATGATGCAAGGAAATATATACGGGACGAGAAAGTTAATAATCCGCAAAACGGTATTCCAATCTTGCTGGATAATTACATCGATTTTTTATTCCTTCTTACTTCAGAAAACAAAATTGAATACGAAAAGTTTAAGAGCAAAAAATCAGACCGAATAGATGAGATAAAAAAAAATGATAGAAATTCTCCGTATTACCTTTTTGCCCAGGCTGAGATTTATCTTCAATCAGGAATGATCAAATCTAAATTTGGGGATTACATGTCTTCTACATATGATTTTAAAAAGGCAAAAGACTTATTAACTGATAATAATAAAAAATATAAGGACTTTTTGCCCAATCAGAAAAGTCTGGGATTGATCGAAGTAATCTTTGGAGCCATTCCATCAAATATGAAAGGGATTGCCAGTGCCCTGGGTATTCAAGGAAATATTGCAATAGGGAAAAAGCAATTAGAAAGATTCAGAGTTCAGATTGCCAATAGTAAATTTAGCTATTATAACGATGAAATTGTGTTTTTGATATGTTTTACTGATTTAGATGTCATTCAGACCAGGAATAGTTACAGCTATCTGTCACCATTATTGAATAGTATGAATGATAAAAGCCTCTTTAAAGTATATTTGCAAGGTTACACTGCTTTTAGAACCGGGCATGCCGATGCGGCAATTAAATATATTGAAGCTGCACCAAAAGCCAGTCAGTACGCCGATGTACCACTTATGAACTATCTGCTTGGCAATGCTAAATTATGCCGTATGGATTCGGATGCTAATTTTTACCTCAGCAAATTTGCGAAGGAGACCCTTAGTACGAATTATATAAAAGATACTTATCAAAAGCTCGCGTATTATTACCTCTTAAGAAATAATCTTTCGCAATACAATTATTACATTACATTAGTGCGTACTAAGGGTTCCTTAACTAATGAGAAGGATAAGCAAGCCTTAAAAGAAGCAAATGAAGTTAAGCCGAATATAATTTTATTAAAGGCAAGACTCTATTTTGATGGCGGTAATTATACTAGTGCGCTGGTTCATTTAAAATCTATACAAGTTAATGATTTAAAAAACTTGAGAGATAAAATAGAGCTTTATTATCGCTTTGGACGAATCTATGACATGATGAATGATTTTGATAGTTCTCTGCTTAATTATCAGCGGGCAATTAATTTAGGTAAAAACCAAACCTATTATTTTGCAGCTAATGCAGCCTTTAAATCGGGTAATATTTACGAGTATATAAAAGATTATAAAAAAGCTGCGGATTATTATACAATGGCATTGCAAATGAGAAATCATGAGTATCAAAATGGCATTGATACTCAGGCAAAAGAAGGCTTAAGAAGGTTAAAAGAATAACGGTTCATTTATATTTATCCCTTGCAGCATAAATATAATTTAAAATTATATTTGATTTTATACTTTTTTAGGTGTCAGGGTCTATTCAAATAGATAATTGATATTACATGCCACACGAGAGGCAAGTTTTACCAATATTGATCCTAAACACCATTTGCTTTGTGCCGACCTCAGCGAGCCAAACGAACTCAATGAATTTTGTAAACGTTTAAAAAAAGAGCACGGAGATACGCTATTCGGGGTTATCAATAATGCAGGCATAACATTTGATAAATCCCTTATTTATCAGCCAGAAAATGAAATAGACAGGATGCTGCAGATAATCTATTGCTGTTTTTTCCTCAGGGAAACCTAGAAAGTTGCCATATAAGGACTATACAGTTTCAAGATGGCTTATCAGAATTAGTACCAAAGATAAAAGGTAAGTGCCAACTCTTGTGGAGTAGCAACATTTGTGAGTATTTTGAAAGTATTAGGCCTTCGGTTTATTTTAATGTGCTCGATTGCGGCACCTCTGAGAATTTTGATTTTGACAAGTTACAAGAAGAGGTAAACAGGCATCACAAAGAGTCAATTAAACAGAATATACGATTTACGAAGGAAGAAGATTAATTAACTTTGAGCAATATTCATGTTGTTCCAAATTGCAAATCTATATAAGTCCTAGTTACGTATCTTTAATAAAAGCAATAAAATGAAACGCTATCTAAGTATCATACCAGCACTGTCAATTATTCTAGTCCTTTTTTCATGTGATGCCGTATCCCAGAAGAAAACGGATGTTCGGAAAGTAAAACTCACAGCTCCTCAGGGTAAGGCAATCGCTGCTTTTGCAGAAGGTTGTTTCTGGTGTTCTGAACACATCTTTGAAGCTGTGGTTGGAGTAGATTCTGCAGTGTCGGGATATGCAGGAGGAAAAGTCCCTAACCCCACTTACGACCTAGTGAATACCGAAACTACCGGCCACGCAGAATCAATTTTGGTCTATTATAATCCAAAGATTATTTCATATGCTGAGCTTTGTAAAGTATTCTTTGCCTCCCATGACCCTACGACTCCGGATCAGCAGGGTCCCGACCGAGGTTCATCTTACCGTTCAATATTATTTTATAGCGGTGCAGCAGAAAAAGCGGCAGCCCAGCAGGCTGTAAAGGATATCACCA
>Ga0105055_10008659_pt1 | contig 13180 bp, 22 predicted proteins | sample BON03_FD_78090 | JGI IMG/M metagenome (GOLD analysis project Ga0105055, IMG submission 78090) | Freshwater microbial communities from Lake Bonney liftoff mats and glacier meltwater in Antarctica - BON-03 | ecosystem: Environmental > Aquatic > Freshwater > Ice > Glacier meltwater | place: Lake...
ATATATTTATATATATATATATATATATATATATACATATATATATATATATATATACATAGGTGTATATATATATTGTCAGGATCTTACTGCTCCGTGCATATGTCATATTGACCTGGTAGTGACGGAGACGTTGCGTCACTCACAGCTGCACTGGGATCATTGGCGAAAAATACAACTGGCAGTGGTGCCAACGCACCTCCTGTCATTGTACTGATGGACAAGACATTGCCAGAGCGCAGCGATTCATCGCCGAGTTCGGTGATGAAACCGTGCTCTGGGAGCGCAAAACTGCCCTGTCCACTCTCTCTGTTTGAGGTATAATACGTACAATCTTGGCAACGTAGTTACTGCCACTTCCGCGCGTGTATGTTCGCGCAATAATGCCACATACACAATCACGGAGCAACGTGTGTGAAATCCCCCGTTGTGGGATTCCGCAAGCGATGTCGGGCTGTAAAACGGTTGTTTCGCCCAGAACCAGCTTGGGAATATTGTTGTATTGGGGGTGACACACATACAGAGGCAAGCCAAGGCTCGCAGTATCCTGGCGGCTGCCGTACGCGACCTTTTGTGTGAATATGTCCGAACCGCGTTTGTTGGTAATCAGAGCAGTATCGGTCGCTGTGTCAATTTGGTACACGGACTTGAAATCAGACGGCAGCTCTAAATCGCTGTCGGAAATGTCGTATTTATCCATGATGTCTCCTAGTGTATACATGCAGGGAAGCTTTTGCTCCGTTTTCAGATTCTTTGAGAGGTCGCATCGCACATATCCGGCAGCAATGGCGGCATTCTTCACACCAGGAAACGTGAGCTGGCCAAGTCGGCAAGCGGTATTGTTGGGATGTGTGACTGTCGAGCCTCCGAGTGGAGCTTGTGCTGAAATACCGGCCGCACTCATCCCCGAAAACAGCCAACACACAGGTGGATCAGGCAAAAAGCCGCCTTGTGAAACCCACAGGTTATTGCTAGCAAAGCCTGTGTGGAAAACGCTGCCTAGACTTGGCGTTATCTTGGGCATAACAGTGGTGTTGGGCGCGTTGACAAGTCGGTCCTGGCCGTGCATATATCAGGACACCAGCGCAATTGAATCAGGGGATACGGCACTGGCACCTGCGTCATCAATCCACATCGAATCCAATCCCAGTCGGTGCTGCTCGCAGATGTGTCGAGTTTTTTCGAGGCCAGGAAAACGGTCATGTGGATGGGTGTACCAGCATCGTAGTTGTGATGCATTTCCCCACGCTGATCATTGAGAAATGGGCGTGTGGAGCTACTGGGATAGCGCACATTGATCCCAAGTTGTGGTGTCAGGTGAATAGCAATCTCGCGATCCCACTCCTCGCCAGGAAGCAGCCGTTGCACAAAACTGTGCCTCCTGGCCCAAAGTAGCTCTCCTGTGACTGTAATTCAATAGCTCACCATAGTTTCCGGGCCGTGGTACGCTTCGTGTGCAGCAGAGGGACCACCTTAGAGCTGAAGATTGCTGCCGACCCCTCGTCACCACACGCTGCTGGACCCTCTGAGCACATGAATGGGTCTGCAAGATATGACACATCCTTATATAACACTCCGACATTTTCTGGCTTGCCAAACCGATTCACAAGCACCGCTCGAGCGGGTGAAGTGTGCACAAGCTCTCCCCCAGCTTCGATCGAGGCCACACTGGCTTCAGCCCGCAGGAAAGGCGATTGTGTTGCAGGTTGTGGCTGCACATACGTGTGTGTGGCGGACATCGTGTGATCGCTTCTGCTTCAGTCAACTAGACTTTCGAAATCAGCTGATTGGAAAATGTGGCCCGTCATTGGGTCTTCAACTTATCCCCTCGCCCAGCATTATGCAGCGCAATTTTGATTTTCATGATCCATATCGCAAGCAAGCCCGAGGGCATACATGCACGTGTGCAGCAATCGCAAGAGGGATCTCACACAGGTGCAATTGGTTGTTTTTATATCAAAACGTAATGGTATTTGGTACACGCCACTGCGGCGCTCTACACAATTGAACAAGTTGCTGTAAAGCATATACATCTTAAGTTTTGAATCGGCGACGCCTGTCTTTTTATTCTCGGAAACAGGGTATGGTCATGTCTCAGTTTTGGTTGCAAAGTAACACTCTCGTCATTCCCATCACACTGGTCGCTTCTGCATGACACATCAGGCACAGCAAACACTACAAACATGCCAGGAAAAATACAATACACACGACCAAAATGTAAAAAATGAGCTCACATGGAACATCGCCAGTGTCGAAGCCGCAGGTGTAGGATTGTTTGACCACATCGTACTCGTCCCTGCGATACACAGGTGCTTGATCACGCTGCTGCTGCTGCTGCTGCATGTCGTGATCGTCGTAGAAATGATCACTCCAGATATGTTGCGCAAGACGCATATCATGCCCTTGGTCGTGATGGGAGAAATCTATTCAATACACGAAATCATATCGTGAGCGCGTAAAATGTTGTTGGGGTTCGAGAAAGTGGCAAAACAGCTGATGTCGAAAGTCGAGTTGTTGACTGAAGAGTAAGCGAGCAGACGATACCCATCACACACACATACATTTCGTTTCTAATTGCGCATTATATGCTATGAAATCCTCTGATTTTGAAATCTAGTTGACTGAATCATAAGCGAGCAGATGATGCCCACCACACACACGTATCGTGTCTATTTTGTACAGCATATGCTAGGAAATGGGAGTTTTGTGTGTGTGTTTTCAATGTGCAAAAATGCTTACAGCGAGGCCAACATCGTGGATTTATATAATACAGACAGTTTCAAAATAGGTCTATTGGGGTTGAATGTGTGTATATCTGAAGTGCACAACTGCTTATGTTACGATTAATGTCTTGGATTTGTATGATACAATAAGTTTCAAAATAGGTATATTCAGTATACAGAACAATAATCAGCTGATTTTGAAAGTCTAGTTGACTGAATCATAAGCCAGCCACTGATGCTCACCACACACACACGTATCGTGTCTATTTGTGCAGTTTACGCTATGAAATAGGGATTTAATGTGTGTGTGTCCGAAGTGCACGAATGCGTACGGTAAGGCTAACGTCTGGGATTTGTATGACACAGACACTTTCAAAATAGGTCTATTGAAAAATGTGTTGCGAACCTTGCGTGTAGCTCTGTCGCGAGTTGCCGTACAAAGGGTACTGCTGCTTCTGATATTCATCCCGCTCCCGGTGTGGTGCGTGTTTTTCACTCCTGTCTGACGGTCTGTGCTGTTGTACTTGAACCATATTTGCATCAACGACCTCAACGCAGGATGCCATGTCGCTCTTTTTGATCTTGTCAAAACTGGATCAGTATGACACAATACTGCCACGCGTGATGTGCGTTTTCTGCGCAACATGCGACACGTGAACGAAAACATTTTCTCACCCACTCTGATCGGGTTTGATGATTCCGTATCCCTTCTCGTGAAACCATTCGACAACTTGCCCTCGTCTGGTGGAGGACGTTGGCATCGTGCTATCTACGGCAGTCCTGCAACACGCAGTAGCAAACGCAGAAAATGTCAAGTGCATGCTGGTGACCAAAACAGTCTGACGTTGGCTGTATATGTGTATCTTGTGAGGCATATCATCCGCAGACGAATCATATATGAATATAAGGTGTAGCGCCCGCCACTGTCATATTGTACAGTTCCTGTGTATCTTCAATTGGATTCAACAGTTCACCTTGTGGTGTGCTTGTGCGACACGTTAACTGACGTGCGGGGTTCAATTTCATTGTGTTTCCTTTTTGCTTTGACTTTTGTGCTTGTGTTATCTTTGCTTGCTTTGCACTTGGTGTCAATATCCCGGACGTGATTGATTGCAGCCTGTATGTCGTGATATCCAATCAATGTGTATTCAAAGACAACGCCCGGGGTGGATGTTTGCTCAAGAACATGGAAACGTTCCGTGTCGGGACTTGTATTAATATGCATCATGAGATTCTGAATGCAGTCTGGACGCACCTGACATTGTATGATTTCCACGGATGTCGTGTCGACTTTGGACATATCTGCCGCACAGTGTTGTGCGTGTGGCGAATCAAGAAAAGACAGTGCCTGGACTTTTTCACTGGAGGGAGCCTCGTGATATTCGCCATATTCACCGTCTTCACGGTCGTCGCAGTTGTGGTCGTGTTCGTCGTCTTCACTGGTATCTCGTCCTTTCCGCTGACCTCTTTCTTCGCTAGCGTCTCTCTCCTTCACATCACGGCTTTCGCCTTGTTGCGCAAACCAGGGGCTTTGCGAGTATGTTTTCGGCGATTCTGGCTCGTTTTGGTAGTTGTTTCGCATTGTAATCGAGCAACGTGTGTCTGGTGGTGTACGCAGAGCCAATGAATGTTTTACGATTTCCCTGTCTTTGCACTTGGACTGTGCCAGCGTTTCACTTTTTACGCGGTAAATCCCAGGACGAATCTGCTGATTTTGAAAGTCTAGTTGACTGAATCATAAGCGAGCAAACTATACCCACCCCATACACGTATCATGTCTATTTTGTAGAGTATACGCTATGAAATAGGGGTTTCATATGTGTGTCTCTGAAGTGTACCAATGCTTATGATAAGGCCAATCTGCTGATTTTGAAAGTCGAATCGGCTGATTTTGAAAGTCCAGTTGACTAAATCATAAGTGAGCAAACAATGCCCATCACACACACGTATCGTGTCTATTTTGTGCGGTATACGCCGAGAAATGAGGATTTTGTGTGTGTATGTCCGAAGTGCACAAATGCTTATGGTGAGGCTGACGTCTTGGATTTGTATGATACAAGTCGTTTCAAAATAGGTCTATTGACTGAATCGTAAGCGAGCAAACGATGTCCATCACACACATATATCGTGTTTATTTTACGCAACATGTGCTATAAAATGGTAATTTAGTGCGTGTGTGCCCGAAGCACACAAATGCTTTCGATAAGGGCAACGTCTTGGATTTGTATGACACAAACAGTTTCAAAATAGTTTTATGTCTTGGATTTGTATGATACAAGCAGTTTCAAAATAGGTTTGACAAACAAGATTGTCGTGAATTTCAGAAGAATGGCACTGCAGTGCTGCAAATTCAAACACCTGCGAAAGGTAGAGCAGCATTGGCTTTGTGTTTCCCAGAACATAGGCATCACCGTTGCGATGCAGCGCAATCTGTGCTTCGAAAATCGACAGATTCTGAATGACATATTTTGTGCTTGTGCATTTGCCGTGGGCACTGACGAGTAATCCAAACTCACGCAAGAGCCCGGATATGTTTACAAAAGCAGCTTGGATTTCGGGTGGCTGACTCCGATGTAGTGAGCGACACTGTCGCGATAAAAATAATGGCAAGCGACCCAGCACGGCATCAAGGTCAATGTCGCCAAACCCAACTGCATTGTGACCCAGCAAAAACCCCGCACACACACGCCCAGTGTCCTCGTGAACCCCCTTATGAATCACAAACTTATTCCAGAACAGATACAGGAAAAGGTGAAACTCACACATGGGAACATCCAGCACATGTGAAACAGCATGCAATTCATTCAACATGACATGCCAGAGCAACCTGATACCCACCGCAATGGTGCGTATGCGTCGCTGCGTGATATTGTCATAGGCTCAGTCGGGGTGCTGTGCAATCACCGTGGCTGCAGCACGACTCACCCTGACACACAGACTCTGTTGATAATCACCAAACATTTTCCGCAGCAGACGGGCTTGATATCTTGCGACGCCATCGAAGCCCATTTCTCCCTGCAGGTGCCCATTTGGAATTACGGTAGAGGACTGCCACTGTGGGGCTGTCAGGTAACATAATGGCATTGTTTTTTCATGGCTGTAATTCTCAGTGTCCAGCCAGTGCACCTGTCAGCTTTCCATTTCATACACAGCAACCAAGCGATACAGACTGTGTTGATTGTGGTGTTGACGTAATGTGAGCATACTGTTTGGACACGTTGGTTGCTGGTAGGTGGGTCGTGTTCAACATGTATGCTGGATATTGACAAAGGTCATTGTCGTGTATTACTGTTCCAGAGATGTGTGTCGCAACGCGCAACAAGCACAGACAGTTCTTTGAATCACACGTGGGGACCCGTGGTGTGCTCAAAAAAATGGTCGTCAGCCGAACTCGGTTCTGGTGGCATACATGTGCTGTGTCTGATCGCAAATGAATTGCCAAATCTGTGGAGCAGAATCACGATAGCGGGTGTTGATATTGCTCTCAAACAGGCATTGGCACAGGTACAGAAAAAGGCGTCCTGCAAAAGCACTGCTGGTGTCACTTTCTTGCATGAAACTCACAACTCGCTGCCAGACTCGCGTATAAATCGCGTCAAAAATATGCCACCGCGAGGTCATACTGTCAACAGACAAGTCAACACTGGTCTCACGCAATCGCTGTACTGCCGTCGCTTGAAACCTTGGATTGCGCAATATGAAGCCATCACGGAAACGCCACCTGGCCGCGAGCCCGAGACGTGTGATAGGCATCTTGACATAAACCAGTTCCAATTCGCGAATGTTGGTCACGTAGGCCATAATTGTAACACTCGTGGTCATTGTATTGTCCAGCTCGACGTTGTCATCTTCATCAGTAAAGTTTCCGTCAGTGTTGTTATTGGCCACGTCTGCCTCACTCAAGAAAATGGAAAACACCAGATGCAATTCTGAACACGCGGTGAAATAGGCGAAAATAAGGGCGTCATTGGCAACAGCAGGCAACTCCAGGAGTGCTACGTGCGAAAATCCAACACGCTTGCCGCCACAGACTTGAGTATATGCTTGCGCACAGGCGACACACACAAAAACATCCTGGACCCGGTTGAGTATACGGTCGCACAGCAGTTGCCCGAGCTCTGTATTTGCATCCTGTTTCGCCTTTAGCAGCTTTGCTCTGTCGGACAGTTTCACTGTGGTCGTCATGTACTCACAACAGCATGTCGCAATCCCTTCAACGTCAGGAGGCGCTGTAATAATGTCGCAATACATGCACAACCCATTCTGTCGAGTCCACACTGTCTTGGGATCCTCATGCACGTGAAAATGCTGTGATATCCACTGATATCCTACGTCGTGGCATCTGCGTGTTGCAACAATTTGCGTGCTGCGCTCGAGAATCAGAATGTGGTGCACTAGGTCAGGGAGTGCTGCGAATTCGCGGATTTTGCAAGCTGTTTTTTTTTGGTTCCCATACCACAGTGTCGATTTTGATCTCCTGCCAACACGAATACGCCCTGTGCATGAAAACACGACTGGAGCCTTCGACGGACGAGAGCAAGAAATTGCAAATGTAGGAATAGTTGAGTAGACATGTCTGTTGACTTGTGGTGGACACGAGCGTCAGAAGGAGGTGGTTTTGTGTCTTAACGCGCAGCATTTGCTCCGCTCGCATAGATCGGCGCTGTGATGCCAACACATTGCTATTGCGCGCAGCTTGACGTGGTGTGATATTTTTCGAAAATTGGTACCAAATACAAATTCGAATGCGACGTTGACGTTCCGCGTCATTGGTTGCACTGGCGTTGCCGTTGGTATTGTACTCAAAAATTGCATCATTGTCATTGTCACCAGCCTCTACTTCCTCCGCATCACTGAAATCCACATAGTTTTCCTTTTCAACCTCGCTATGGCTCTCACGATTCAAGACAAGCTGCACCACGAGCGGGTGAGCATTGCTGTGTTGTGGGTGATTGTCTGCTGGCACATTGTTGTGATCCGCAGCAGGCATATTGTCACAACAAAAGTGATACATCCAGCGTTTCTTGATCTGCTGATTCAGCGAGATGCATTGAGACCTTTCGTTTTCGACTGCACATGCCCAAAGCGGCTGGGTAATACACACAAAAACGCTAGAGTCAATGTCCGTTTGGGCATTAAAACACACAGAGAACAAACGCAGATATGTGGAACATACAATGAGCACACTTTCATACCTATAAGATAGAAGATACACACGTTGTTGCCCTTCACTTTGATCAAGAGATCCACGTTATTGCTCTGCACACGTTTCCAACGTTTTGCAGGCTTCTTGCCCGCGGATTTCAGCACGCGTACTACTTTCTTCTTGGCAGGTTTGGGTTTTTTGGCCGCAGTTTTCTTTCTGCGAGGCTTTTTGGCAATGGCTTTCTTTGCGAGAGGCTTTTTGGTGATGGCTTTTTGTGCTGGGGCTTTTTTCACAACCGGGCTTGGTTGAATACGTTTTCTCCGGTCTGGTATTGGGTTTGCGACTGCAGAGTCGTCGTCAGAAGCATCACCAGCATCATCACCAGCATCATCACCAGCATCGTCGCCAGCATCGTCACCAGCTGCCACATCATCGCCAGCCACCGCATCATCACCAGCCTCAGCATCATCACCAGCCGCAGCATCATCACCAGCAGCAGCAGCATCATTCACAGCATCATCACCAGCCGCAGCATGATCGTCCGCAGCATCATAGCCAGCGGCATCCATGCCGGGCCCGCCGGGTTTGCTCTTTGTGTTTTTTTTCGGAGTGCTGCCTTTTATGCGAAAATCAATCCGCTTCTCAAATTCAAACGACCAGGTCCATTTTCCCACATCCAGACAACTCGCGTGGACCGTACAGACAATGTTTTGTACTGCTTGAAGCAATGTCATTTCAAGCAGACAGGTGATAACAGGAGTAACATGTCGCTGCGGACTGAAGGCCATCTGGAATTCCTCTGTGGTGAGAAGTCCCTTGACAATGCAATGACCACATAGCAGATTGCAAGACAGATGTGGACATAATTCTTCACACACATGCATCAACACGCAGCTATCATCGTGTTGACATAATGCGCATACATGATGGTCAAAAAGTCCACCTCTGGATCAGTGATTGTCGTTTTTGTCGACATTGCACTGTCCACGGAACAATGCATAAATCACATGATTGCCTGTAACATTTGGGTTTCGCGCATGCCAACAGTTTGAGTTCATCAATCTCTAGCATGATAACAATCGTGTTGTTGCATACATATATACATCTGGGATCTCTTGCTACAAACATTGTGCCGAGTTATTCGAAACGCTCAGCACACTATTTCAGAAAATGTGTACCAATGTGACGAAATACTGGCATCTGAGCTGTCATAGGGCCAGGAATGCGCCATTTTGGGATTTCCGGGCGTCTGGTGGTATATTTGCCTATAAATACTGGCACGGTTTCCGTGGATTTTTTTAACAAAGCACAGATGACCACGCACGCGAAAACTCGCATGCAGTATTTCTACGATAAAGAAGCGGCCGCATTTATTGAGATACGTGCTCGCTCCATCCGATTTTTCTGCCATACAGAAACTCTTGAAGACATCAAGGCGGATTTCTAACTGTTCGACTCCCTCGACACACTTTTGCGCCAACAGGACATGAACGTACACACCATCCGCATTGTAATGCACAAGTATGCCAACCTGCATTCGTTGTGCTCTACTTGCCGCATGCGTCTCTTTGACTTGGAACTGCAGCAGCTTGATCTAGTGCACCTGCGATTTGCATTCTACAATGTCTTTAATCAAGCCGACCGCATGATGCAGATTCACCCTAGGCTGAAAAAGCTGAGTTACAGTGACAGCGATTTGAAGGCAGCGAAATGGGAAGGTCAACATGCAGAGACGTTTGGCACATGACCAGCAGATTCATGGTGTGCGTATGCAATCAATGCTGTCCATGTTAATCTCAGCGCAGAACATGGACATTCCGCACCCGTTTGAAGAGACATTGCATGTGGTGTGCCATCCAATAGACCTATTTTGAAACCGTTTCTGTAGTACAAATCCCAGACATTAGCCTTACCGTAAGCATTTATGCACTTCAGATACAAAAGTACTAAATCCCCATTTTCATAGCTTATACTTTACAAAATAAACACGATACTTGTGTGTGGTGAACATCGTCTGCTTACGTATGATTCAGTCAACTGCGCTTTCAAAATCAGCTGATTAGTGGCGAACATGGGACAGCACACATATTCAGCACTTGCACAGACACACCAGAAAACGAATATGCTTGGGATGCTTTCGCCGAAACCGCGTCTGATGTGGCTGTTTTCATCTGCCCTGCCCCGGAGACGAAACACGCACCAAACGCCCATTATCTCTTCGCATCTCCCGCGGCGTGGTACGTACAGAAGAACGCATTCAAACATATTCTCGGCAGAAATAGTCTGCGCGCTGCAAGTGGCGGAAGGGTGCTGTTAAAGATCGGGTGGACACTCTCACATGTGCACCGCAACGGCTCGTGGCCACGACCATGTGCCTGTTGTGCTAAATTTGTGTGCTGGGTGTGGTTGGTGTTACAGGGCTGTATGTGCACTCCGTCGCACTGATCTGTATGGCGTACATCAACAGAATCGCATTGTCTCGGAAGCTGTATTCGTAAACAATATAATTCCACAAGTTTTGCATGATCGCCTGTGTGCGATACACTCTTTGCAATAGACCTATTTTCAGACCGTTTGTGTCATACAAATCCCAGACGTTGACCTTACCGTAAGCATTTGTGCACTTTAGACACACAAGCACCAAAACCCCATTTTCATATCGTATAATTCACAAAATAGACAAAATATATATGTGTGGTTGGCATTGTCTGCTCACTTATGATTTAGTCAACTGGACTTTCAAAATCAGCCAATGTGGCCAACGCGACGAGGAATCGAACCCCGAAGGTAGGGTGCACACTGAAACGTCGTCAAAGAGGCAGGTTTACAGTGATATGCTACCCTACTTGCACCACGACGCGTCACGTTTTTTCTTCTCTCAACGGATTCGGGTTGTCTCCCTCTGCTCTCTCTAGACCCACAGCGAAAACTGCATCTTGATGATATTGCGCCACTCGTAGTGGTGTTCAAAGGTATCAGTCTCCTCTGCGATCAAATTTTCCTCCATCATCGCGGCAGCCTGCTGCATGATTGCAAACACCTCTGCAAACCTCCTGTGCAAAATCGGGGACGTGCTGTCGGCGCTCAGACCAAGGTTGGCGCTCGGGTCCTCCACGTTCCACCCCCCCCCTCCTTGTCCATTCCCCACATAATCAACACAGTCAACAGAATCAGGGGCATGTGGAACAGGTTGCAGGCAAACAACAGAATTTCCTGCATCGTGGAATCAGCGTGCACTGTAACGTCAATAAACACGTCATGGCTGCCGCGGAGCTCCAGCACGAAAACATACCAAGTTGCGTTGCCATCCTCGTCGCATTTGATCACGGCGCTGGACTGCTGAGTCTCCTCCACCTCAAAGTCAAAGAAAGCAAGGCTTCCTGCAAACATGCGAGGCCCAGAGTCAAGCGCGACCATGTCCACCAATGCATCCTTGTCTTCTGTGTTCCCCCACAACCACTGGTAACGGCAGAGGTCCGTCTCGAAGCGGACAAGCAGTTCATCCACGTGCACACTGGGCTTGTGCCTGGCCATGTACATGTCTGCAGACAGGATGCAGGGAGCGGCAAGCACAGTGATCATTGACAAGATGGCGACATCAAGCTGTTGTCCCCACTGGGAGGCGGCGTGCTGGTTCGACACGACATCACAAAGGACGGCAGTGATTTTGTTAAAGTTAAAGACGTTGTCAATGGTTTGGCGCACAGGGTTGGGGTCGATGCTGACAAGGCCTCCGTGATAGGCGGCCATGGTGGGAACTAGAAACATGTGGCCAATGACCACTGAAAACGTAAACGTGGGTCACATTGCTGTAATTCAAAACTGGTCCCTTGATCATGCAAACCAATGCTCTTTTGAAACAAACAAGGACGAAATCCCTATTTTGTAGTGTATACTTTGCAAAATAGACACGATATGTGCGTGTGGTGGGCATCGTCCGCTCGCTTATGATTCCGTTAATTCGATTGCAAAATCAGCTGATTTCCCTGAGGATGAGATGGAACCCTATCGTGTGCCGACAATGGCCGAAAAAGACGACATCAAGGAGGTTTTGGTACAGCGATTCCAGTCTGCGTTTTGGAAGTACTCGTTTGCGGAGGATTTGATTCTTGTGTGGTCGGGGAAGCTACACCAATCATCATGGTCAACTGTGCAAAAGCTTGTGTGGAGTCTGATGCTAGGAGTGGCCTTTGCAGGCTTTGTTGGAGTAAGTTTGCGATAGGTCACAATGACAGTCTGATGTGTCGGACAAGCTGTTATGTTTCATTGTTTCAATAAAACAAGATTGGTAAAAGTGTGTGCGTCGGCGATTATCAGCTGATTTTGAAAGTCTGGTTAACTGAATCATAAGCAAGCGGACGATGCCCAACACACGCACATATCGTGTCTATTTTGCGAAGTATACATTACAAAATAGGGATTTCGTCCTTGTTTGTTTCAAGTACACAAATGCTTACGATAAGACCAACGTCTTGAATTTGTATGATACACGCAGTTTCAAAATAGGTTTATTACCGAAGTTTTATCTCGTGTTTTGATTTTGATCAAACATCGCATGCAAACATATATACATACATTTTCAAAGGATTGGATCACGTTTGGCACATTGAATGCAGAAATCCCATGGCAATGTCGAGCGTATGTGGGGCGGCAGTGATGCTCTCGCCCACAACATGCAGAAAGCCACAACACAGAGCTTGTACCAAGAAACCATGATCGAGCAAGATGCGTACATGACCGCAGTGGAGTATGATCGACATTGTCAACACAAAGGACGGGAGTTGGTGGTGCACGACAAAATGAGCTATCAACATGACAGTGAACGTTTTTTGAAACACGGTGAGGAGTTGCATGGATGTTTCATGCAATCAATAAGCGAGACCGAGGTTGAACAACGTTTATTTCATGATGCTGATTATACGGACTACAAGGCATTCAAGAAGATTTGTAGCACTTCCCAGAACCACCAACACAGCAAAGCATTGGTTTCCTTTTCTCCTTTCATCGGAAATACAGGGAACTGGAACATCATGTAGATTACGATCCGCAATTAAGCAACCCAACGTTTGTAGACATACGCAAAGTTGCAGCAGCTTGAGAGATAATGTTGTTTATTGGAAAACCAATGGGAAGATCAATAATGATCTCCAATGCAACTAATCCTTTAAAAGAATCTCGAAAAGAATCGCTATTGAGGTGTGCGGGTAGTACATCCATTTGTGTGTGGTTGGTTTGTGATCTCGTTGTGATGTGTGTACAAGTTGTTGGTGACCGTGCCTTAGGTGACCTTTGCGTTTGTGTTCGATGCGGG
>Ga0105055_10008669_pt1 | contig 13174 bp, 11 predicted proteins | sample BON03_FD_78090 | JGI IMG/M metagenome (GOLD analysis project Ga0105055, IMG submission 78090) | Freshwater microbial communities from Lake Bonney liftoff mats and glacier meltwater in Antarctica - BON-03 | ecosystem: Environmental > Aquatic > Freshwater > Ice > Glacier meltwater | place: Lake...
AGGTGACAAAAACTTGCTCTACCCCATGAAAGAGACGCCCAGGGCCCGAGCCACGGTTGGTGAAGTCTCGGATGCATTACGAGCGGTGTGAGGAAAGTACGTTCCGCGAGAATTTTTTTATTATCGTGTTCTTAGAATGACGAACTGAAATCGGCCTTCGACAAAGTAGGTTTTGCTGTACATGAATGGTTTACCAACTTGATCGAAATGAACTTGGTCAAGTAAGAGAAATAATCCTTGATCTGGTTGTTGGCTTCCCCAAGCGATATCGTGCGATGAAACCGCGTGTAGTTCCGCTATTGCTCGAGAGGGATGGATGCCCAATGTGTCAAAAACTCCGAAAACTGAGCCTTGGCCCATCTGTTCGAGGGTGAGGTCTGTGAGGTTTGACGTTGGTATCACGTCGTAGGAGTAGGCGACAACTTCACCGTCGGCAAATATTGCACGTTGCAGGTCAAGTACAGACGTTCCGATGTGAAGATCGAGCCGGCCACGCTCCGAATCCGTTGCCAACCGAACTTCGCCTCTGTGACGTTCCATTGAAGGGGTAAAGCCCATCTCCCGGATTGTTTCAGTGATGGAGCGTAGTTCTTGGACGCCGGCTTTGATGCCCGTTCCAAAATCGCACACGAAAGTACCGGAGCCGTGCCGCACATCAACCAAACCTTGTGATTCTAATAGTTTGACCGCGGTGCGGACTGTGACCCGGGATACGTCGTAATCAATGGAAATTTGAGTTTCACTGGGCATGCGGGCTCCTGGAGCGAATTCACCCTGCATAATCCTCGACCGCAAATGCTGGGCCACTTGACGGCCTAAACTGCTCCCGCGAGCTGGCGTACTCAGAAATTGGCGTAGTGAAGTGGGTGCTAACGCTGGAGTCACGACAAAATCATCCCCCATTGGGGGATCTCCATTGTCACTGGATCTCATTTTGGTATCGGTAAAGACTCAATGGGCGGGTTTCGGTTGACATAGCACGGCTGGAAATCTAGGTTAGGCCAAGTTGTAGGACGACTTACGTCATAGGAGTAGCTGAGTGACCGAAATTCAGGCAGTTCGCTGGCACAATGAGACGCTGATTCTTTTGGATCAAACCCTCTTGCCATCTCAGGAAGTGGATTTTGTCGCAGATTCTGTCGACAAAGTGGTCGACGCTGTTGAGCGGCTAGTGGTGCGCGGCGCGCCTGCGCTCGGGGCTGTCGGCGGATTCGGCGTGGTCGTGGCCATGGATGAAGCTATCCGAAGCGGCTGGACGCCCGAGCAAACTCAAGTGCAGATTCAGCGGATCCGAGATGCTCGCCCCACCGCGGTTAACCTCGCTTGGGGAGTAGATCGGGTCCGACCGCTTGTTGGCCAAGGAAGAGACGCGGTATTGGCTGAATCCCTTCAGATTGCATTGGAGGATGAGTCGGCCAACAAGGAACTCTCACGGCTCGGGGCAGACTGGATTCTGGAGCGAACTGGTCGTTCGCCGCTGCGAGTGCTTACCCACTGCAATACGGGTGCGCTCGCTACCACAGCTTGGGGAACTGCCCTCGGCGTGATTCGAGAGCTCCATGATCGCGGCGCGCTTGAATTGGTTTACGCGGATGAAACCAGACCACTCTTGCAAGGTGCCCGGCTTACAGCGTGGGAGTTGGAACGTGAGGGTATTAACTATCTCGTTCAAGCGGATGGTGCGGCAGCCTCAACAGTTTTGCGGGGCTTGGTCGATTTTGCGATCATTGGCGCCGACCGAATCGCGCGCAATGGCGATTCAGCCAACAAAATTGGCTCTGTGGGCGTAGCGCTCGCTTGTCACGCAGCCGGGATTCCGTTCATGGTCGCGGCGCCGTCTTCTACGGTGGACTTAAATACGTTGACCGGGGAAGAAATAGAAATCGAATTACGAGATGGCTCCGAAGTCACCGAGATTGCTGGCGTCAAAATCGCGCCAGATGGTGCCCGAGGTTACAACCCAGCATTTGATGTAACTCCCGCAAAATATATTTCTGCGATCGTGACCGAAAAATGTGTTGTGGAGCCCCACCGGACCTCCGACGTTAGCGCGCTGGTGAACGGTGGAAATTCATGAAACAAGTCAGCAAGGCACCTGAACCGCTACAGCAACTGACTGATCGAAGCAACCAAATCGGTGAAGACATGTCCATGGTTGTATACGGTGGCGGTAATACTTCAGCCAAGGGGCAGATAATCGATCACCTGGGCCGACTTCAAGACGTTATGTGGGTGAAAGGATCTGGCGCTGATATGCGCGGATCAACTATTTCGGACTATCCAGGACTACGTTTGAATGAATTGTTGGCCCTGCGAGAAATTGAAGAACTCACTGACGAGGAGATGACGGATCTGGTCACCCGTGCCCTCCTTGATCCAAGTTCACGGCGCCCATCAATTGAAACCTTGCTCCACGCGTTTCTGCCCTTCAAACATATTGACCATGTCCATGCGGATGCAATTTGTGCCTTGACAAATCATGCTGAGGGAGCGCAAATAACTGCAGAAGCGTTGGGCGATGGATTCGCCTATGTGGATTGGATGCGCCCAGGATTTGAGCTCAGCAAAATTGTCGGTGAACTTGGTAGCTACGAAGGGGTGGTGCTGGCTCATCATGGCTTGGTCAACTGGGCTGAAGACTCGGATGCATGCTTAGAGCGCACACGTGGGATTGTTGCTAAGGCGCAGGCCTTCGTGGACGAGTACAAGATCCCTTCTGGTCCGGCTCCACAACATGACAATCTCACGGATGAAGAGCTCCGCTCGTTGTTGCTCCGTCTTAGGGGTTCAGTTTCGCGTGAACAGCCCAGAATTATTCACGTAGATGAAAGATTGCGCAGAGTTGCAGACAATCCAAAACTCCCGGAGATCGTCGCTGGATCAGTTTCAAGTGCCGACCATATGTTAAGAATTAAACCGTTCTCGCTAGCGTTTACTGATGCAGATCGGGTAAGCGCTGAAAGTGTCAGAGTCGCGATTGATTTATATCGAAAAAACTATGAAATTTACGTGCAGCGAAACCTTGACTTGATGCCGGCAGGCTTCTCCGGGCATGATTCCAACCCACGTGTTGTGATGGTTCCAGGTGTAGGTGCGATAACCACCGGGTTGAGTGAGTCAGATGCGAAAGTGGCTGCGGACATTGCCTTGCATACGCACAGCGTTGCTGCGATCGTCGCGGATACGTTCGGGAAGCCTGAGCCGTTGGTTGAAAGCGAGACTTTTCGCTTTGACTATTGGCCGATGGAACTTTACAAACTCTCGCTCAAACCAAAGCCCCAAGAATTCAGTGGCCGCGTCGTCGTTGTTACTGGCGCGGGATCAGGTATAGGACGCGGGATCGCACTCAATTTGGCAGCAAATGGAGCCTCGCTCGTGCTCGCGGATCTTGATGGCGATTCCTTAGAAGAAGTATCGGCCAGTATCAAGGCCGCGGGCGGTGAACCTGTAAAACTGATGCGAGGCGATCAAACTGATGCATCCACGGTGGAGGCAACGGTGCAGCTGGCCATCGATTCCTTCGGCGGCCTCGATGGGATTGTTCCCAATGCTGGTATCGGTGTCACCGGAAATCTTGATGAACTCACGCTCGAGCAGTGGGAACTGAGCCTTCGAGTCAATTTGACCAGTGCTTTCATTCTCACGAAAGAGGCGATTAAGGCCTTCAAGATTCAAGGAATCGGTGGATCCATCGTCTATGTTGCGAGCAAAAATGCGTTCGGACCCGGTGCAGGATTTGGGGCCTACTCAGCATCAAAAGCCGGCATGATTCAACTCATGCGCATCGCAGCTATTGAAGGCGGCAAGTTTGGCATTCGCGCGAATGCGGTTAACCCCGACGCGGTTTTTGACAACTCAAAACTCTGGGAAGGTGGCTTGCGTGAGGAGCGCGCCGCAGCTCACGGAATCGAACCAGATGAGCTAGAGGATTTTTACGCCTCGAGAAATATCTTGAATCGCCGCGTGACCACGGCAGATGTGGCCGCATCAGTTGCATTCTTGCTCTCAGAAAAAGCGTCAAGAACAACTGGGTGCGTTGTGACAGTTGATGGAGGAGTGTCGGCTGCATTTCCGCGCTGATACTCCAAATTGGAGTTCGATAGGTAATCGCCTAGCGAAAATGAAAGGGAGAAAGATGATAAGAGTAAAGAAGGGACTCGTACTAGGCTTAGTACTGAGTTCATCTCTCCTGTTGGCCGCGTGCTCTCAGGGGAGCACTGAGGACACCGCTGCAACGGCAGAAGCAACCTCAGAGTCCACGGAAGCAGCCGAAACAATGGAAACAACGGCTGCTGCACCAGCACCGTTTGGTGGTGAACCAATCAAGATTGCCCTCGTCCAGAACAGTGGCGCGGGTGACTACTTTCAGCAATGGACCAATGGCGCTCAGCAGCAAGCCGCTGCAGTCGGAATTGAGCTTGCTGTGTACGACGCCCAAGCCGACAACGCAAAGCAAGCAACTGACATGGAGACGGCAATCGGCTCCGGTGTAGCTGGAATCATTGTTGATCACGGCCAAGCCGACACGATGTGCCCATTGATCGCGAAGGCAACCGATGCAGGTATTCCTGTGGTTGTTTATGACATTGAGGTCACGGAGTGCGCCCCAGATGCAGTCGAAACCGCTCAGAGTGATGCGGACCTAGCGACATTGGTACTGACTCAGATGGCTACTGATCTTGGTGCAGACATTCCTGTCGGTTACGTAAACGTCTTAGGGATTGCACCTCTTGATCGACGCAATGTTGTGTGGGAAGAGTTCCTCAAAGCCAACAATTGGGATCAAAAGTTTTTCGTTGGCAAGTTCACGAATGCTGTAGCGACAGACAACGCGCAACTCGTTGATGCCGCGCTTAAGGCAAATCCTGAGGTGGTAGCAATTTTTGCACCGTATGACGAATTGACCAAGGGCGCCGTTTCGGCAATTGAGCAGAATAACTTGCAAAGCTCGGTTTCTGCTTACGGTATTGATATATCCAATGCGGATATTGAGATCATGATCAAGGAGGGCAGTCCTTGGAAGGCCACAGCAACCACCGATCCAAATGCAATTGGAGCAGGAGTCGTGCGGGCTATGGCTCTCGAGCTTGCAGGTCAACTCAATAATAAGGAAGTCGTTTTCCCAGGGGTATTGGTAACTCAACAATTCCTATTGGAAAACGGAATCGTGAATCTGGATCAACTTCGTGCGGTAATGCCAGAACTAAATCTCGCTGGTGAGCTGTCCGCGGATTGGATCCCCGCAGTAGCTTTCTAAGCAAATGATGGTGGCACGTGTTCTCGGTGAGAAGTCAGTGAGCACGTGCCACCATTTATCTCGGACGAGAAACTTCAGGAGTGAATCATGAATCAAGGTGATGTAGAGATTCGAGACATCACAATGTCGTTCGGGTCGAATCCAGTCTTGCGCGGTGTCGATATGGATATCCCCCACGGCCAAGTTACCGCGCTTCTGGGCGCGAATGGGGCGGGTAAATCGACCTTGATCAAAGTCTTATCCGGCGTGTATCCCCAACATGGTGGAACAGTGCGGATTGGTGGTGAGCCTGTCCACCTCATTACGCCAGCAGATTCACGAAACGTCGGGATTGAGACAGTTCATCAAAGGATTGACGAAGGGATCATTCCGGGGCTCAGTGTTGCTGAAAATCTTTTGTTTGAACGTATTGTGAGCGGCACAATTCGGGCCATCTCCTCATTGCGTTCGATGCTGAAGCCCGCAAAGGAGGTCGCTCAGGCATTAGAACTTGATTGGTCGGATTCTTTTCTTCGCAAGGACGTTTTCGAACTCGGGATTGCGGACAAGCAGTTGCTTACGCTTGCGCGCGCACTCTCAAGATTGCCGAAGTTACTTGTCCTTGATGAACCAACATCGGCACTTTCCCAGGTTGAGGTGGATCGGCTCTTTGAAGTAATTCGAAGGATGAGAACCAGAGGTGTTTCGGTTCTTTATGTCTCCCACCGCCTCAGTGAAATTGAGTCACTGGCCGACAATCTGGTTGTCTTACGCGATGGAACTATTCGGGGCGGGCAGCGGGCCCCGTTCAACTGGGATATAGCGCTCACGCACATGCTGGGTGAACAGGCTGTGCGCGCGATGGAAGAATTTCAGGAGAGAAGGGGAACGCAAGTTTGTCTCTCAATGAAATCAATCAAACTCTTTCAAAGGTCTAAACCTTTTGATTTAACCGTAAATAAGGGTGAAGTTCTGGGTGTCGTTGGACTATTAGGGTCTGGTAAGTCTGAACTTGCTCGAGGAATCTTCGGAGCCGACAAATTTCTTGAAGGCACGATGAAACTAGGCGGTATTGGCTTTCGTCCATCAGCGCCAGCGGCAGCGATCAAGCGGCGGGTCTTCCTTGTTCCAGAAGACCGAGCGGCCGAGTCAATGTTGCCTGGCTGGTCGATTGCGCAGACGGTCAGCCTTCCCTTTCTCAAACAATTTACTCCTGGTTTTATTTTGAGTTTCGGTGCCGAGCGTTCCGAAGGACTCAGGATTATTGAAGACCTCGGTGTCATTGCAACGGGCCCAGATCAAGATGTCGACGCGCTTTCGGGAGGGAACCAGCAAAAGGTTGTTGTTGGACGGTGGCTACAGGGGGAGCCGCAACTTTTGCTTCTTGACGAACCCTTTCGTGGGGTTGATATAGGTGCCAGACGAGAAATTTCCCGAAAGGTACGGTTTGTGGCTGGCCACGATGATGCGGTCATAGTCCTAACGTCAGATATCGATGAAGCATTGGAAGTCGCCGACCGGATAGTAGTACTTGTTGATGGGGAAATCAGATTTGATTCGTATGTAACTCAAACCAGCCGAGAGCAAATTCTCTCGAAAATGTCGGAGGTGGCATAAGTGACTAATCGCGCGATTATCGGGAGCGAGGATCTTCGCAATCGCATTCGGGACTACATTGTCAAGTACGGGTTTATCGTAGTAACCGTTGTTCTTTTTATCTGGTTTGCTACCTCTGAAGAAACTTTCCGTATGCCGAATACGATATTTTCAATGCTGAAGTTCACGTCTGTCGTGGCGATCGTAGGTCTTGGCGTGACCGTTGCCATGGTCGTTGGAGGATTGGACCTTTCGGTTGGCGCGGTTGCGGGTCTATCCGTGACGCTGAGTGCCATGACAATGGTTATCTACGGATTGACTGGAATTACTGCGGTAATTGTTGTCTTGATTGCTGGAGCCGCAGTAGGTTTATTCAACGCCTTGCTTATCGTTGTGCTCAAGATTCCAGACCTTCTTGCCACACTTGGCACGATGTTTATCATTATGGGCCTCAAATTGCTGCCCGTTGATGGCCAATCTGTTTCTTCCGGTATGACATTGCGTGACGGGTCCACGGCGCCGGGAAAATTCACGGCTGATTTCCTTCTTATCGATCGGGCAACGTGGGGTCCGGTTCCCTTCCCCGTCATCCTCTTTCTGGTACTCACTGCCGCCACATGGTTCTTTTTAACCCGCACGAAGTGGGGTCGCATGATGTACGCCATTGGGGCGAACCCTGAAGCTTCACGCTTGGCGGGGGTTCGCGTTCGTAGTTATCGGGCACTCGCCTATGTCATCTCCGGGGTCTTTGCCTCGATCGGAGGACTCATTCTTTCTTCACGAATTGGTCAAGGTGACATAAGTGCAGGCAACTCACTGTTGCTCGATGCAGTGGCTGTTGCCCTTGTTGGCACATCGGTCTTGGGGCTGGCAAAGCCAAATGCTTGGGGGACCGCGTTGGGCGCGATTTTGCTTGGAATAGTAATCACCGGTCTGACTATCAAGGGGTTCCCTTACTATGCGCAAGATATCGCCAAGGGCGTGGTTCTCGTGCTTGCTCTCATCTTCTCGTTCACCCTTTCTCGAAAGAAATCACGATACGTTTCTGCGGTGTGATAGTTATTGGAGGCTAGACCCATGAAATACGATATTTTGACGGTAGAAGAAATCCCAGAGTATCTCGCTCATCGCGCTCTAAGTTCGGAGAATCCGGATCAACTTGATCTTGGTGAGATCAGTTCCATCGTTGAAGTTGGCGACGGCAATTTGAATTTAGTTTTTATTGTTCGGGCTGTGAGTGGCTCCGGCGTCGTCTTGAAGCAGGCGCTGCCTTATGTGCGCTTGGTCGGACCCGATTGGCCCATGACTCCGGAGCGGGCACGAATTGAAGTCACCACGACGAAGCTACACGCGGAAGTTGCCCCGGATTTAGTTCCCGCCATTTATGACTTTAATCCTGAGCGTTACATCATTGCGATGGAAGACCTATCCGATCATGTTGTCTGGCGTACCGCACTCAACGCCAGCGAGCATCCAATTGGTGTTGCGGCCGCTATGGGAACCTACGTAGCGAAGGTGGCATTTGGAACGTCACTTTTCGCTGTTGAGACTAAGGAACTTGCCCGACGCAAAGAACGTGCCCAAAATCCAGAACTCTGCGCCATCACCGAAGATCTTGTTTTTACCGAACCCTATGTTGAATCTGCACGAAATTCTTTTCTTGAGCAGAACGCTCCTGACGTTCAAGCCATCGCGCGCGATCGAGAACACATCGTAGAAATGGCGCAGGCTAAGTGGATTTTTATGACTCACGGTGAAGCTTTGATCCACGGTGACCTGCATACCGGTTCGGTCATGGTCAAGACGGGAAGTGAAAATCTTGCAGAATCGTCAAAAGCATTTGACAGCGAATTCGCTTTTTACGGCCCGGTGGCGTTTGATCTCGGGGCGCTCTGGGCCAATTACTCTATAGCGGCTGCGCGCGCTTACGCCCTAGGCGAGGACGACCGCGCCGAAAAGTGTTTGCTTCTCACGAAAGAAACATGGGAGGAATTTGAAACCGAGTTCCGACGGTTGTGGCCTGAACGCACTGACAAACGTATTTATTCTGACTTTTTTCTTGACGCCCTTATGTCACGCTGGCGAGGTGAGACTTGGCTTTTTGCCAGCGCAAAAATGATCCGAAGAATCATAGGATTAGCGAAAACGAGTGATATTGAAACGTTGGTCCCGGAACTACGTGAAGGTGCAGCGCGGGGTATCTTGCAACTGGGTCAAGCTGCTGCCAAATCGCGCAAGGAAGACTCCGATCCGCGCGCGTTCATCGATTTAGCTCGCACAGTGCTGACACGCACCCGTACAAACTGAGGGCCGCAATCACAATGGTGCAACGGCTTCAACCAATTGCCTGGCATTGGAAAACAAGTCCCCTCTGTGAAGGGCGCCACCAATAAGAAGTGTTACGTCGGTGCCGTAAACCTTGATCATTTCTGGAACGCGATCCAGTGTCATGCCGCCACCCGGACTGGGAAAAATGGTAGCGATCTCACCTAATGACGCGGCACATGCTTGGGCGACGGTTTCGCACTCTTCTTGACTGAACGAGAACCGCCCGCCGTAGTTGGGAAAGATGCTGATGTCGGCACCTGCTAAGCGCATCAGGGTGCCAAATACAATTCCGTGGTCAATTCCCTGTTGCGGGTTCACTACGGTTGAACCCAAAAATGATGGATGCGACATAATGGGCAGGTTCAGTTCGGGATCATCTGCAAGAACCCGCATGCTGTCCATTCCAGCTAGGCCCGGTAGGACCAGTAGGGCGCCGGCGCCCCACTCTTTCGCTTGATGAGCGGCGTCTAGGAGTTGGTCAGCAGGAACATTGAGTGCTGGCATATAAACACAATGATGAGGGCTGTCAGCATCGACTTCGGTGACCATTCGAGCAATTGTTTTTACCCGCTGCGCCCAGGGAGCCCACGGCTGGCTGGATAAACCGTGGTCGTCTTTGATCATGTCAAAGCCTGCCCGAGCTAAGGTCACCGCGGTGGCACCGAGTTCTTCGGGTGAGAGACCCATTGGTTTAAGAGCTGTGCACAACAACGGACGGGTCGGTGCATTAAAAATTGAGCGTAAGCCGGCAACTCCAAACCGTGGCCCACGAAAGTCCGCAAGGAACTCAGCGGGCAGTTGTAGATCAATGATCCGCACTCCATTTAGGAGTGACACATTTCCCCACAGCACGTTCAGGAATTGACCTAGACCACCACCGGTCACACCGATTGGGTATCCGATTGTGACAACCTGACCGTCAATGTTTTCAATGCGGCCTACCACATTGTTTTGAATCCACGTTGGAGCGAGGTCGAATGGAAATTCGATCGTTTGCTCGGTGCGGATCGCCTCGGCGATGATCTCCGGTTTGACCCCGATACTGGGATCTATCCGGTAGGAAACAATGATCCGAGCAAAATCCGAGTCACTACTTGAGTTGGTTTGTTGAGTCATAGTTATAGCGCTTCTGCCTTTGCTGCACTATGCAGTGCTGCTACCCGAATTTCCGCCAGGTCTGAATCTGGGATGTTCAGTGCAGAACCGGTGAGAATTTCGACGCGTTCGACCAATGCTCGAGCATCAAGTTGATATTCCTTGAGTAAGTAGGGCAATGATGCCCCGTGGGCATACGTGTCATTTAGCCCAATTCGGGAAAGGGGAACGGCCATCGCGTTTTCGGCCATAACTTCTGCAACCGCTGAACCAAGACCACCGGTGATCAAATGATTTTCCATTGTGATGACTCCTTTTCTCGCGCTTGTCAGCGCAGCTGTAACTGTTGGGTCAGAAAAAGGCTTGAGTGTAGAAACGTGCAGGTGCGTGACTTTGAGACCGCGTTCAACCATGGCGGGAACCGCCCGCATCGCTTCTTCCGTGCAAATCCCTGATGTCACGATGACAATATCTGTCTGGTCCGTGATGTCATCACCAGCAGACGTCAGAACGCGCGCTTTATTGAACTCCATCGGGGTGTCAAAAAGACGAGGAACTTCACCGCGAAGCATCCGCAAGTAAACAGGTCCATCGATTGAGTGGGCGATATCCAGGACACTTTCCACCTCGGTTGCATCACCCACTTCAAGGACTGTCATGTTGGGAATAACTCGCATAATTGCTATGTCATCAATCGACTGGTGCGTGACTCCGCCCGGGGTTGCTATTCCCGGCAAGAAACCAACAAGCCGTACTTTAAGATTTGGGTAGGCCACAGACATCTGGAGCTGGTCAAGGGGTCTGCGATAGAGAAAAACCGAGAAGGTGTGCAGCCATGGTTCAAAGCCTTCCCGCGCAAGTCCGGCTGCAAAGCCCATCATGTTTTGCTCAGCCATTCCCATTGAAAAATACCGCTCAGGATAGGTTTCGCGCCATTTACCTACTTCACATGAGTTGGTGAGATCCGCGGTAAGCACCAGAACTTTCGGCTTGTCCGCTGACCAATTAATAAAATTCTCAACGTGTGGCCGGATCACTATCTCTGGGGCAAAAGATTGCACGGTCATCGGTTGGCCTCCAATTGGGCGAATACATCGGCATAACGTTGGCGTTCCTCTGCCCCGGTAAAACGTAGATAGTGCAAATTTGGGGCTCGCTCTTGGAGGACCGGTACTCCGCGAACGGGATCTGTATAGGCCAGCACGAAATGTGGCTTTCCGGTTCCTCTTGTTAGGGCGTGAGCCAAGGTTGAGATGTCGTGACCTGGTACCGAATCGACGCTGCACCCAAAAGCTCGGATGCGCAGGGAAAGTGGCTCGATATTCATCACCTCAGACATCGGGCCATCACACTGCCCCTTGTTGACGTCCACTATTACTCGCACGTTGTCCAATTTGTGAAATGCGAGCGCCTGAAGGGCCTCCCATGTTTGCCCTTCTTGGAATTCGCCATCGCTCATAAAGACATAAACCTGACCGGTTTCTCTTTTGATCCGGCGTCCCAGGGCAATTCCACCAGCGGTGGAGAGTGCCTGCGCTAGGGACCCGGTTGTCGATTCAAATCCCGGCGAATGCTCGGCGCCGATCATCTCGACAGTTGAGCCGTCTTGATTGAATTGATCAAGTGCGCTCGCGTCCAACCGGCCCGTTTCAATCAGTGCTGCGTAGACAACTAGGGCATAGTGAGCGGGAGAAATCACGATCCGGTCGCGCTCTGGACCGATCTCTCCATGGAAATCACCCCCGTTGAGGTAAATGGCATCTTTACCGGGAACTTGATGAAAAGGCTCCGGGAATTTGGGTGCAGCCAGCGGTGCAAGATTTGCAACGGTATATAACGTGGCTAATAGTTCTGCAGCCGAGCAGGCTTGACTTAAGTAACCGCCGTCGTTGGCCATGACGTGCTCAAAAACCCGAAACCGAATGTTTTCAGCCATTGACACCGCGCTGGCGATAACCTCGGTGGAGAGCGGTCCTTCTGATTGGCCTGACATTCCACGATCCTAGCAACTTGTCAGTCGTCCTACAACTGCTTTGAGCAGATTTTTATGTCGGACAGATGCCCTAGGGTGTGGTCTCTGATGAAGACGTCTGGCTCGCTGGCCTAGGAAGGTGCCTATGACCCACATCCCCTCTACCGAGGTTCCTTGGGAACGGTTGCGACTTTCGGCACAGGAAGCAAAGTCACATGCGTACGCCCCTTATTCCCAGCATCCTGTAGGTGCAGCCGCGTTGACAAATACCGGCCGCATCGTGAGTGGTTGCAATGTCGAGAACGCTTCTTTCGGCATTACCCTGTGCGCTGAATGTGGATTAATCAGTGAATTGATTAGAACCTCAATCACCGGTTCGAGGGAAACTTTGATTGCATTTGCCTGCGTTGGGCCTAACCCCGGCCCGCTCCTACCTTGTGGCCGCTGCAGACAGTTGCTCGTTGAGCATGGTGACCCCGCACTCTTGATTGATACCGAACGTGGACCAGTCCTTCTCACCGACCTCATACCCTTTGCATTTGGACCAAAGGACCTCCCCAACTCATGACTCAAAAATCACTCGCACCGCTCGGCGTCATTGCTGGCACTGGTTTTTATGATCTCCCCGAGTTAAGTGAACGGGAATCCATCGTCGTTGACACATTTTTCGGACAGGCCAAATGCGTAACAGGATTACTACACGGGCGAAAGACTGTATTCCTCTCCCGCCACGGCGTCGACCATTCAGTACCACCACATCTTGTAAACTATCGCGCGAACATAGCCGCGATGAAAGAGCTGGGAGTCTCTGAGATTCTGGCAATCAACGTAGTGGGGGGCTTAGGCCCAGTTTCGGGAGATTTAGTGGTGGTAGAAGACTTTATTGACTTCACTAAGACCAGGGTGAATACTTTTTTTGATGGCACAACGCCCGAGGGCGTGGTGCA
>Ga0105055_10008675_pt1 | contig 13171 bp, 20 predicted proteins | sample BON03_FD_78090 | JGI IMG/M metagenome (GOLD analysis project Ga0105055, IMG submission 78090) | Freshwater microbial communities from Lake Bonney liftoff mats and glacier meltwater in Antarctica - BON-03 | ecosystem: Environmental > Aquatic > Freshwater > Ice > Glacier meltwater | place: Lake...
CGATTCTTTTTGTCAGCTTTACTCAGCCTTGTGATCAGCATGACAGGAAGATCCAAACGATCCGCAAGAGCGCTGCGCGATGGCGCGGACGTCGTGCGCGAGGCTATAGGAAATTAATTTTGCGTGCGAATTTGCTATATGTTTCCAATATCAAAATGTAGAGGAGACTGAGATCTATGTATGTGCACAACTTTGGGACTTGCGTTTGGAGAACCACAGCGCAGTGGCGACTTCCGAAAAAAAGAAAATGTTTCGACGCAGGAAAAATCGGATTTTGCCATTGCGCTGCAGTTCTCCAAACGCAAGTCCCGAAGTTGTGCACAGACCTACATCTCAGTCTCCTCTAAATTTTGATATTGAGTATGACATATAGCAAATTCGCATGAAAAATTCATTTTCTAGCGCTTGGCGTTTACTGTCCCGGTTACGATCTACGAAACGCGCTTTGACCTGCCTAGACAGCTCTCATGCACATTCACACTCAGCACCTCGTGCTTCTTCACGCCCTTCCCGTGACACGCATGCCCAGAGTCCCCCCATGTCCACAGTTTGAAACATCTAATAAAGTTGTGCCAGTGTATTCTCAGGTTCATACAAAAATATATAGTGGTGCCTCCATGACAATGACGCCACATGCCTCGTTGATCAATCAAGCTCAACAGTGCAACATGAGGATAAAAATGGCGGATGCTTCGGTGCTCAATTCAAATATAAAAAGGGGCTTCCTTGATGCCACATGCAATGGAAAACTGTTGCAAAAATTGAGGCACTACATGTGCCCGATTTAGCAGCAACTTTGATCTCTTCACCGCAGCTAGTATCAGAAGGCAACATGGATATGGTGCACTCGATGCACTATGGCTCGTTCATGCAACCTGCATGTGACTCTTGTCCAATCTGCACGCCACATGCAGACAGGATCATGATTGCAACCACTGTAACTGACATGAGCATCTCAATCACGCCATGTGACACACACGCTTTCCTTGGTAAATCAGAACAGGCATTAGAATTGACAAGCAATCGCACTGTCACGTCTGAGCACACAATTAAGCTCATCAAGCTGTGCCACGCTCGGCTTGGAGGTTTAAGCTTCAAGCGACTGCAAGCTCTAGCAAAACTCCACCCTAGCGTTTTGAAGATACCTCTACAAGCTTCGTTTAACGAAATCTGTCATTGTTGTCAATGCAGCTCCATGAAAAGAGGTGCTGCCCCACCATGAATCTCACGGAAGTGAGCCCGCTAGAAAAAGTACATTTTGACATTTTTACTTTCAACGGGCGTTACACTGTCTGCCTGATCGATGGGGGCAGCCGAGCAGAATTCACATATTCCCTCGGCAAGAAATTTGATCTACCAAAAGCCCTGCAGCAATTCCTGATTGACTGTAACACAGCATCTTTCCCTGTCGGATCTTTTGTGCACCAGCTGCAATCAAAGGAAGATAAGAGAATTGACGCAGCAGCTCTAAATTCATACTTCAAAGACAATGGCATTCGTCAACAGGTAAAAATCATCTATGGTGATAACGCAGTCGAAAATGACAGTGACTCTTTCAACTTGTTTCTGACACGTGTTGGCATGCGTCATCTCTCTTCGATACCCGAATGCCAATTTCAAGGATTAGCTGGAAACGGTGGGTGGGTGCTAGGATGCGGCGTGCGTCACGAAATGGATCTCTTGGGCCTAGGACCTATGCTCGAGGAATCCAGCATTTCTCTCAACACACAAAGACGACACATGAGTCTCTGGGTGGACGTTCCCCTTTCTCAAGTCTATTTCCCACCAAGACTCCTCCACTGCACCTGTTCAAGTCTTTTGATTGTCACGCCACTGGGCCATGCTTAAGCCAGAGGCGGCCCTCCTCAAAAAGACGCAACCGAGGGGACTCACTGGCATCTATATTGGGACCGCTTTGCTTCGTGGCCAACCTGGCTATCTCATCTGGATACCATCTGGAAAACGTATCACAACAGCAGTGCACGCAGTTTTCGACGAAATTTTTTTCCCGGCACGCCGTTTCTCACCACGAATCCACAATCTTTTTGCTTCGCTGCTATCAAATCAAAACGAATTGTTCGATGATCATCTATCTGTCTCACATTACACCCCGTCACCTCAGCATACACAGGTTACTCCTGCCGAGTCACACTCATGTTCATGCGACGGCGATCAACCGCTGGAACTCGACACAACGAGCGATGACGAAGAGCACGATGCCTACATGCCTGCCATTTCAGCTGAGGAAGGGAATTTGAATACTACAACTTCAATGCCAAGCAGCAAATATTTCGACGAGTACGAATTCAATCCACAGCACCAAGACTCTATCCACAAGAAGAGTGACGTCACTTTGTAAAGATGTCGAAAGATATCTCTGACAAGGTAACAGCTGCTGAATCTCTTTCTTCTATGTCATCGACACGATCCAGGCAAGTCTACTCGGAATCCACTAGCAAGGCAAATGTAAGCTACGATATCTCTACAGGTGACAAAATCAGCGTGAAAGGGTTTCTTTCCATGGATAAGGATGATCTCGAAAACGGCTGCACAACAAAGCCAGCTTTTCTCATTTGCACACTTGTGAAGGTCTACAAGACCCTGGCAAAGGAGAACCCGCTATGAGAACACATGTAGCTAGAAAGATCGCGTTGCTTAGGAACCCTAAGACGATGGCAGAAGTGCTACGTACTCCCCAAAGAGTAGAAATGGATAGATGCCATCAACAAAGAAATGTCTTCTCCTGTAGACAAGGAAGTATACGAGGTAAGAAAACTGCCAGTAGGCCGAAAACTGATCCCCACCAAGCTAGTCCTCAAGATCAAACTAGCCAGCGATGGTAGCATAGACAAATATAAAGCTAGATGTGTTGTCGCGGGCTACAGATAGACCGCAGGCCTAGATTACGATCCTGAAGGGGCTACAGCCCTATGGCAGAGCCCAACCCTTAGAATGGTGCTAGCAATCTCCAGTGCCCTGGAGCTGAATATCGATCATCTAGACATAAAGACCGCTTTTCTCAATGGCGAGATTCCCTGAGAACGAGCAGTTCTTTTGCTCGCCTCCACCCGGTTTCAGAGTGCCAGATGGCATGGGATGGCTCATCAAGAAAAACCTATATGGAGCACATCAATTCGGATCCATATGGGCGAAGACCTTCCGCGCTTGGATCCACAAGAACTACCCCCAATATATCGAAGCTGGAAACGAGCGATTTGTCTACGTGATGCGAGAATCAGAAGAGCTCGCACCCATCAACCTTGACGAGCTTCGAGGGCTTGAGATTGAGAAGAACGGAAAAATCATCATCATGATCATGAACACAGACGACATGCTCATCGCGTAATCTGACAACGCGAGAGAGCTCGTCAACTCCTTCGAAAAAAAATTAAATAGCTCTTTTCAGGCGACACCACGTTTCCCGATTGAACATTATATGAGCATGCACGTACTTTACGATCAGCAAAAGGGAATTCTCACTTTAGACATGCGACGCCATGTGTATGGCTTTATCAATCACATGGGTCTGGATCCGAATTCGGACGTCGGGGTGAACACACCCCTCGATCCACACGAAGTTTATTCGAAAGCGGATTCACCTCCCGAGATTGCTGTCAAGCTTAGAGACAAGGTATGGCAAGCTCACGGCAAGCTAATATATCTAGCAATTTGGGCTCGCCCAGATCTAGTTCATTCCGTATCAGTGCTCGGGAGGTATGTGCATAACCCACGCGAGAGACTATGGAGCGCCTATTCGAAGATCGCCAAATACTTTGTCAAGACTCGAGACTTCAAGCTCGTTTTCGGAACCCCAGACATCGAACTTGTGGATCTTGAACTCTATGGCCACTCTGACTCCGACTGGGGCGGATCCATTGACGATAGAAAATCTACAGGCGTCGATATCTTCCTTTTGCTCGGCGCAGCAATCAGCTAGAAAGTAAAACTAAGCCAAACGGCCTGCTTAAGGTCTCAAGAAGCAGAATATTGCGCGCTTTCAGAGGCTGCAAAAGAGGCTCTTAACCTTCGAATGCTGATGCAACAACTTGGATTCGGAAGTATGAAGCCTACGACTATATTCTGGGAACAAGGGTGCTATCACGATGGGTCTACATCCATCTAACAAGCCGGGCACTAGACACATCGTTATGAGAAAACACTTTTGTAGGCAGCATGTAGAGTTAGGTAACGGACAGCGATGCAGCGTATGACTCAGGATGTGTCACGGCTCAGCGAGCCGGCGCTTTTTCAGTGGGCGGCAAGGGCTCCGCCAGAGCCATATCAGCGCATGGCTCCCGAGGAAATTACTCCTTTCCTTCTCGCCGAAACAGCACTCCCAGACTGGGTGCACGTGGGTACCTTGACACCAACACTAAACCTTATCAGCCTTACAAGGACCACTAGCTCACCATCAATGCATTGTCAGCCTCTCGGGCAGCCCGTGCAGTAGATACAGAGGACATGTTTTATGAGTGCGAGGATGACGCGGCGGCGGGAAACGCGACGGGGGTGTAGACGTAGTTGGTCTACACTCCTCACAAACTTCTTTACCGAAGTTTTTAACGTAAAGATTGTTTGAAATCAACTTCCCCAGGCTTGTTCTTGCACCGAAATCGCCCACTCCTTGAATCAGAGTTGGATCGAGTACTCTCTGTCGACTGGGGAGCTGAGGATACGCGCGGTGACACCTTGTTTAAATGTCACGATGGTTGGCAGGCAGGTTTCGTAAGGACCCAACGCCATCCCGTATCCCCTTGGGTAAGCCGGGTTTTGCCATTAATAGACGCCGACCGCGTCACTTCACAGACACGTCGCCTGTCAAGAAAATGTGCCTGGTCTTGGATCCACCAAGTACCACAGTAGAGGGACAGCAGGCACCCGTCACAGGTCATCTTGCTTGGTGTACACTTCGCCCAAGGCCACCTTACATACCGCTTCCAACCCTCGCTGAAGGGGACGAGGTTGAACCCACAAGGTGTGAAGTGAGCTCGCCGTCGGGTGACTAATATGAGGATTGTGGGTACTCAATGGCGAAAGACCAGCCGCTGGGTGCTGGGGATCCGTTGGTCGTTTTGTGTGCGGGTAGTCTTGGGTAGGAAATTCCACCTGCACAGGATGATTTTTTGGGTCATACTAAATATTGTGTGGCGTATTTTGTGGCTGCGTGTGATTTGTCATGTGACAAGCAAGTGATCAAATCCGCTAATGTATTCGTAGAACCACCGCACTTGTTGGCTCTCTGGGACCGTCGCCGTGTAGCTCAGGCTGGTAACCTGGATACGTTGCCGCGTGACACTTCTCGCCCACCATGCGAATTCATACACTGTAAATGTAGTGTGTCATCAGTAGCAAAGGAGATTGGCAAAATTCGCAGTATACCAAATTATTGGGATGTAAGTGTGTGCAGTGTCGAGTTTGTTTCGACAGTTTGGGACACTGGTGTGTCAAACGCGAGTCCCTCGACGTGTGAGGGTCTTGGGTCCGGTAATCACATGACCATGACCTCCATCATGACCACTGCACAACAGTTGGACCTTCTCCCAACTTGCCACACGCAAGTCCAATTGTCAATTCATCAAATGGCACACGAACATAAGCGTATCCGCAGAGCATTGGATCGGCGATGACAGAGTAGGTATGAACCCTTAGTAATACCGGCGACACTGTTGGAGGTAACTACTACGCAAGTACAACTGTCTTCGCAAAACATGGAGCACGAGCGACGGAGGATTCGTGCGGCCCTGGGAATGTGGAAGCAGTCGGCTAATCTGGTACCAGTTACTGGACAAGTTCCACAGGTATCTCCTGTTCAGCACATCTCAGGTGTCAGGAAACCTTTGTTGGTTCATGATCCCACAGGGCCGCACATTCGCAGCATGTTCGCAGTAATGGTGTGCACAGCAGTGGCACATGGACCCGAGTGGGCTAAAGCTCGGGTATTGCTGGACTCTGGTAGCAAACATCCGCCGTTGATCAGTCAAAGCATGGCGGATAAATTGGGGCTTGCCGGCCCGATGTCGGGAGACGCTACACAGGCCGATGGGACCTTCTTGCCACTTCGGGACGTCGGAAACGTGGACATGGTATTCAATAATAAAGTTGTGTCTCAAAAGTTTCTGTCGGCACCCCTCTCACATTATGATGTGATCCTCGGGGAACCCTGGCTGCGGGTCAATAAGATCATTATGGACTATGCTCACAATGTACTCTGGCAGTGAAATAACGGGTCGTTGTTACCCGTGAAATTTGGGTCTCAACACCGCGTGAATTTATTCACACCAGATCCAGGGGCACAGGCTACAGATCTCCAGTACAACAGAGATGAGAGAGCAGCGATAATGTCCGAGGCAATTGCCACAGGGATTCGTCACGCCACCATGTCCCCAGTGGACCGCCAATTCGAAATGGCCCACATCGATGACGCGAAAGCCTGCGAAAAGGCTGTGTTGACAGCACCTTTGGAGCGTCGACTACTTGGAATGGATGATTACCTCCTGCCACACACGGGGGCCAGGAGTCGCCGTCAGGAAGCACGTCACTTCCAAACTGGAGAATTCAGACGTCTGAAAGTGCATATGATTGGTGATGTGGGTAAAGAATTGCCAGGGGATGCGGAACTCGACCACCTGGTGGACATGGACATCCCAGGTCTCGTGGCGCCGGGTGATCGGTTATTTGATTTTGTGGAAGCCGAGGTTCGGGAGCAGTTGAGTCATCTGTCCCGTCAAAAACAAGATACTATTGTGGGGATTCTTGGGGCATACGAACCCACGGTTTTTGAGACCCGCGAAATGCCTCGTCTGACACCGCACCGCCACTGGGACTTAAGGATTACAGAAATGGAGGGCGCTCGCCCTCAGGCTAGCCACCCCTATCCGGTGGCACATCAGCATTTGCCAGAATTAAACAGACAGATCGAAGTCCTCGAGCAAGCAGGTATTATCCGCCGTAGTAAAGGTCTGTATGGCGCACCAGTGTTGTAGGCTCCCAAAAAGAATGGGAAACTGCGCTTGTGTATCGATTATCGCAGGTTGAATCGACAGACATTACGGGACTGCTATCCCACGCCTGTTGCCACTGACCTCATTGCGCGGACCCATGGATGTAAGATGTTCTCAAAATTGAATTTACACGGTGGATTGTATCAGGTGCGCATTCGTGAAGGCGACCAATACAAAACAGCATTTGTCACACCAGGCGGACAGTACGAATGGGTCACGTGTCCCTTTGGATTATCAAATACACCCAGTTACTTTCAGCGCCACATGAACGACATCTTACACGATCACATCGCTGCAGGGTACTGTGTGTGCTACTGTGACGATTTGCTCATATGCACAGAGTTTGATGATCCGGCTGAGCACTTGGTGAGATTGACAGCGGTATTGGACACGCTTCGGGAACACGAGCTCCTGATTAAAGTCTCCAAGACTGAGCTCTTTCGTACACACGTAGAGTTCTTGGGATTTAATATCTCGGCAGAGGGTTGGTAACCCACCGAGTTCAAGGTGTCGGCTGTTGTGGAATGGCCAGCACCCGAAACAGTGAAACATCTGCGTTCATTTTTAGGTATGGCGAATTTCTTTCGTACCTTCATCCCATCCTTCTCTGAGATGGCAGCCCCTCTTACAGACTTGTTGAAAGTTTCAGGCCCGGGTACGCGCAGGATTGCATGGTCTGTGGAATGTGACATAGCGTTCAACATGCTCAAAACAATGCTGACTTCAGCACCAGTCCTTCGCCACTTCAACCCAGATCTCCGTACAGCAGTGCACATTGATGGTAGTCAAAACGCTGTGGGGGCAGTGCTATTACAATGGCAAACCGGGGAAACAGAACCAAGGCCAGTGGAATTCATGTCTCGAAAATTGTCCGGGGCGCAGTATCGATTTGATGCACGCAACGTGTAAGCCTCGGCGGCTCAGATGGCCCTGACAACATGGCGCACGATATTGCTTGGGGTACCCTTCGAAATCTACTTTGATCATGACAGTTTGAAATATCTTTTCACTCAGAAGGCACCTTCGCAGCGCATCCTCCAATTGTGTGAGTTCCTAGCAGATTACGACTTCACTGAAATTAAGTATGTACCCGGCCCTGAGAATGTGGTGCCAGATGTTTTGTCACACCCATGGGAACCCTCAGCACCCATGTCACCTATCCACATGTTGGTGACTGGCTCGCATGACAGACGTTCATTACTCCAGAATCTATGGTGGCCTCAGCCACCCTCAGTGTTGGTACGGCCAGTGTGGAAAGGTCAGGTGGCCGTTCAGGACGTGATGGGGCATCGGGACTTTGGAGTGCTGAAGTGCATCAGGGCGCAATTTCCATGGAGGTGGCCTTGCAGGCAATTTGAACAATCCTCGTGGACTCCAGTGAACCTCCAGACATGACATGTGTTGCACACTCGGATAATGTGGAGTTCTGGACGGCGGATTTCGGTAATGATAACAGAATGGGAGGTGGGGCAAGTGTGATTCCATACTAGTGGCGACGCCCGGGGGAGATGGCAGAGAGGAGTGAGTGGCACCGGCCACACTTTGAGAGTTTGGGACATGTCGGGGTGTGGGCACGGGGTGGTCACGGGTGCATTTTCCCAGCACAACGTTGCCCAGTCTTACAGAGCAGAGGATACATCACATCTCTGCAAACCACCACAGATCAGTCCACCCTTACAACAGCAATCCAAGCAGCAGTGCCCGCAGATGGGTTCTTGAGTGGGGTCCGGGAGTCTGTCAAGGATCTAACAATAACTTCTTTCGGAATTTTTTTCTTGACTCCAATGACATACTGTGCTATCAACGACCAGAGGATGTACGTGCTAGCTTCTGCGTGCCAGGTACAAGTCGTGAAACAGTCTTGCGCGCGGCTCATGGAGACAGCGTACTTGCGGGGCATCCTGGTATTGATCGGACACATGCAGCGGTTTCCTATGCATATTACTGGCCAAATTTGTTTGCCAACGTGGCACATTTCGTGCGCTCATGTACTGTGTGCGCTGCATCCAAAAGTTCGAATCAACTGCGTATGGGGGCAGAATCTTTCTCATCCATCCCACTTCAACCTTTCACCACTTGGGCTATGGATTGGATAGGACCACTGACGGCAACCAAGGTGGACACACATGGATTGTTACTTGGGTGGACCGTACATCCAAAATGATGTGGCAGCAGCAGCCAAAGAGGGACAAATGTCATTTGTCAAAGAGGGACAAATGACATTTGACATGAGCGGCGCTCATGACATTTCAGGAGATCTATTGCAGGTTTGGATTACCTCTGCATCTCACGATCGATAATGATGTTAAATTTGTCAGTGCGCTGTGGCAGTCCCTCTGGAACTTGTGTGGGACTAACTTGCGCTTCATGTCTAGTTACAATAATCAATCTGACCCGGCTGAACGTGCTAATAGGCAGGACCGGAGTCCTAGAGGCTCTGCGTGCTGCAGTTGCCGCAGTGGTCCAGTATGATAAATGGGATGAAGCATTGCCACATGATACCTTTGGTCTCAACACGCACGTGAATACTGCTACAAAGGTGAGTCCGTTTGAATTCGCACATGGTTTCCCGGCACAGGTACCCCATGACAATGGGCTTGGCCGAGAGACAGGAGTTCCACGATGATGCACAGGCGGTGTCTCTGATTGAGCGCATGGAGAATAGACACAAGGCAGCCTCCGATCACATGGCAGCTTCACAGGCGCGCTTGGGTCATCTGCTCGAGAAACGTTCGGTTGTATCATGAGTCGTGGTAGGGGACAAAGTATGGTTGGACTCTAAACACACGCCCATAGACATACCATACAAACTATCAGCCCGTTGGTTTGGGCCCTTCGAGGTACTGTCCTCCGATGGCGCTGCTGTGACGTTGGACCTCCCGGAGACGTTTGGTAAACATTCGAAGACTTAAATTGTATGAAGAGAGGGATTTGTGTTCAAGGAGCTGCAGATGTGCGCCCACAATCCTTGATTGCAAATGGGGGAGTGGCCCGATACGAAGTACGTCGGATATCCAATGCTCGAATTTACAAGGGTCAGTTGGAATTATGGGTGGAATGGAATGAATATGATCAGTCTCACAATTGTTGGGTGCATAGAGACATCCTGACAGCATATGTTCCCGAGTTAGTCAAGACCTTCGACACACGACCTTCGACGTTGAAAGCGCGCGCGTCGGCGCCAAAATGTGCCACCAAGGGCTACAAGATGCCCGTTGTAAAACAGGCACCAAGGCGCAGACCAGGATTGCGCAACGGTATTGCTAATTGGTTTATGTACCTGATTAGTTAGATACATGTTGTCTTGTGTGTTCCATATTATTTGTGTGTGTCAGTTTATTTAGGCTAGGTTTTGAACAATTGATGTTGAAATTGTTTTCCTTTACCGAAAAAGTATATGTTAATACGTACCATACTACTCATGAATTCGGGGTCTGTAAAGACCTGGAAACTAGTTCTATGAGTGGGATAATAGGGTTTGAGATGTGAGTGTGAGAATGTAACAAGTGACTGTCAGGATAGTATCACTTGTACAGAAGCAAAGCTCGGCCTCTCGTCTTTTGAAGCTCAGCGTCTTGCCCTGTTCCAACTGGGAATCGTACAGAGGTGAGAATGACCAGCCAGACTCGTGTAGAGGACTAGGACAGCTTCGCGTAGAAGACTGGAAGGAAGCAGGACCGTGCAGGTTCCTGGAAACGAGGCTCCATGCAGGAGCTCGTTCTCGCCCAAGGCACGTGCAGTATACTTGGGGAGCTCGCCGGAGAGTGAGAGCGGAATCGTGCAGATTGCCGCCGTAGGGTCGTGTAGACTGCTGCTACTGAGGGGACACTACTGCACAAGTAGCCACCCCACCAACTGCCAGTGAGTTTCGCGCAGGAATCACTGGCGTCATTCTAGGACCCGTGTCTGGAGCCGATTTTAGCTGCCCGATCACTTATGAGCACTTGCTGCAAACGTTACGACACCTTTCAAGAAAACTGATGACATGCTAGCAGATTTCTTAAGTAAGCTGACACCTAAGCCGACTCATGAACGTCATCGTGATAATACTTTTGGAAATCAAATCTTGGGACCAGCCTTATGTAAGATTCAACACGTAGTTCAATGATTCCTACTTTTCGACACGAATGCTGTTCAGGAAGGGTGATGCAATGGACAACATCACCGTGCCTTTGTATCATATGCGATGCCGTCCTAGCGAAAATTTAGGGCTGATTCATAAGCAGATTATCTAAGACATGCTCGAGGCCATGTGATGGTAAGGCCATGTTTTTTTATTGTACTGGAAAAACAAACGAGTCGCTAGATACTATCTTTACTTTTTTTTTTAATTTAAGAGTGTTTATTAAGGAGTAACCTCAGCAAGAGGAGCAAGAAACATTAAGATCGAAAGACACCCAGTTCGCAGCTGTTGCTTTACTACGATTGTGCAGTGTAGTAAAGCCTTCACGCGTTCGACAATTCTTTAAAATGTTGAGCGTTCGGAAGAAACTTTTCATTCACAAAACCGAGGGGGTCCCATGCTCGCTCATGCTCTCTTGCTCTGATACCCTGTATTTCGCTTCACCAGATCGCCTTAACAGGTAGACAAGCTCTGGATGCTAGATCACAGGTAGCCCAAATCCGGATGATTGATTAGTAATACCCCAGTGCAGGACGAATTGGCAGGCCTGATCATGGCAAATGATGGCACCCTGCCTTACGCAGAGGACATTGCTTCGACAAGCCATACTCGGCTCGCAAGACATGTCATGAATGAAGTACGGGACAATGTGGGTGACAAATCAGATGGTGCCACTGACTTTCCAGCAACTGCAATTCTGTATGACGTGCTATTGAACAGATCGTCTGACCTGCGGGCCAGTCGATTATTCGGACAAAGTGTTTTGCTGACATGCTGAACTGCTTGAAAGAACAACAGTAAACGGTGGAACATGCACTCGAAACTGTCAGTGGCAGTCTGACTGGCGAGAGGCTCAGTGCAACACTGGAGATCATGCGAGCCTGACATGTTTATGAGAGTGTGGGAGTACAGGCAGCAGTACTAATGCAACAAATGACGTCAGAACAACTTGAATTGACATCACTGACATTCAAAGAAAAATGGAACAAGGCAAGGGTGCCGTGTCCAAATTGCGGGCGGAAACGGTGTGGTGAGTGTTGTGCTGACAGGGAGTGAAGTGAAGATTGCTTTTATTATTGCTCAGAAAGAATTAATATAGTAGTTTTGTTTGGAACTCTCAAGGTACAGTCTTTTATTCTCACCGAAGTGAGTGACTGTGATGTGCTGATTGTCATCACATCTTCTACTTTTCGCAAAAGAAAAGACATGTTAAAAGAAAAAAGCATTTGGTCCATGATCTCATCCCGCCTCTTAGCATATATATACACATGTGTACTCTGTACACATATACGACAATATGTATGCCGAGATTTAATCCATCTGAATTCTTCGGGCCCTCCGGGTGTCTCATCCCGACTCCTGGGCTCACATCCGAGTACCCCATCTGTGCATTGTGTGTGTGTGTGTGCGTATACACACACACACACCCACATACACTCCCACCCGCGTTAAAAAATGAGAAGACACAGACAACACCCCTATCTTTCCTGCTGTCAAAAATAACCCCCCACGCCAAGCAACAAGCGCTCTCATAGACTAGTTGAACCCCCCCATCCTCATTCCCCAATGCTAAATGAAACAAACTGCACATGCATGCGATATAGAGACAAATATATATATATTTATACACATACATATACATACATATACATATATATACACATGTACATACACATACACACATATACACATCCATATATATATGCATATATATGTATATACATACATACTTATATATATACATACATACACATATATGTATACACATGCACACACATATATATATACATATACATATGCATATACACATGTATATACATAACGCATATGCACATCCTGTAGCGAGCGTGAGGCAAATGTGTACGCTGATGTTCACAACATCTGTTTAACGTACACACCTGCACATGCATGGTGCTCAACAACACCTGTGAATGCATGCATACTCTCTGCAAAAATACGTATGGACTCGTATATATACATATATATATACATATACACATGTACATACATATATGCATACATGCGTACATAGATATATATATACATA
>Ga0105055_10008678_pt1 | contig 13170 bp, 10 predicted proteins | sample BON03_FD_78090 | JGI IMG/M metagenome (GOLD analysis project Ga0105055, IMG submission 78090) | Freshwater microbial communities from Lake Bonney liftoff mats and glacier meltwater in Antarctica - BON-03 | ecosystem: Environmental > Aquatic > Freshwater > Ice > Glacier meltwater | place: Lake...
CACGCTTTGGCAAAGAATACAAAGAGCCTTGGTTGTACCCCTCTCCTCCCCTCACCAAAGAGCGTTCGTCTGTGGGGCGTGCATAGGCACTGCACAGGTTGGCGTCTTGTTAACTTCCCTTTTCAATCAACTCTTCAAACGGTCAAGGTTGCATTTTTTCGATATATGTTTGACGTGATACTTGTGACACATAAAACTATGATGACAATATCGGGTACCCACATACAGGGTCTACACAGCAACCAGGTACGCCACCATATTCAATTGACCTGTTGACATGTCGTGTCTGTTTTGTTAAACATATGATGATCACCACCCAGGTACGCCACCATACCCTTCTTGATCTGTCAACATGTTATGTCTCTTCTGTTAAACATGATAATGCGTCAGTGCTTCCCCCGACTCTGGTATGAACCCTATTGATTGATTGATGTTGCCTTTATTATTTCGTAAGAAATAGTCTAGTAGCTTTGCTGGAAGCTCTATGTGCTCGAATCTGTTATTTTAGATTCGTGAATATCTGTTTTTTTCTGACATTTTTTTTTTTTGTGTGTGTGCAAGGTCTCTAACAAAGCCTTTCTCCCGCCTCTCTCAACCAGGCTCCTGTGCCTGGTTGTCTCCATTCCTCTTGTGTGCTGAGTGAATATGTGTGCTTGTGTGTTTGTGCCTCTGTATGTGCACGTGAAAATGTGTAGGTAAAGTGATAAATATTTAGCAAATATAAGATAAATATTTAGCAAATATAAGCAAAACCGTGACAACGTCACAGTATTAACATAGACAACAGAAATAGATGTTTATAGTACCCATTGTATGCGCGTGGTCTAGGTCTCTGTCTTTTTTTAGTGAGCTGGTCTGTGATCTGCTGCCAAGACGGTTGTTTGATGGCTTTTGCTAAAGGTGCATTGCCCGAAGAGTATCTCAGTCACAATTCAAGTTTTGACGAGCAATACTTGGGAGGACACTAGGCTTATTTGATGCCTTTCCTACCCTAGTGGGGGGGCATCATTGATCCCTGGGCACTACGTTTCTTGATAGTTAGGGAGATTGATTGTGGGAATTAGTTAGCCCGAGGATACATGCTAGCCCACCAACATTGTGATCTGTTTTACCCACTAGGTTGGGGATCTGATTGGGTCTACCATAAACTAGGTAAAGCTCTGGTCCTCCGGTCCGGGACAGGTTCTTGGGTCCTAAGTGGCTAATCGGGTGTTCGCCATTCACTTAGTCCAGTGATTAGGTTGGGTCTTCGAAACCCAAGAAAGAAAGAAAGATGAAAGTTGAGAAATGATGGGGTCGACCATCAACTAGGTAATGCTCTGGTCCTCCGGTCCAAGACAGGTTCGTGGGTCCTAAGGGGCTAATTGGGTGTTCGCCATCCGCTTAGTCCAGTGACTCGGATTAGGTTGGGTCTTCGAAACCCAAGAAAGAAAGAAAAAAAGAAAGAGAGAAAGTTGCTTGGCGGAGGACACGACAGCATGTCACAGTGCTTGACGTTAACTGTACATTGACACTCGGTGCGGTGCCGACCGACGACCTCAGGTGTGTCCCCCGTTGCAACTGCCCTAATGTTAGGTTTGTCTTTCAAACAAGACACTTGCATTGTTAGTCCACCGTCACTCCTCCGTGAACTCAAGTGACTCACGCAGTAGTGTTGACTCGCTCCTACGTGGAATCGTCACACAGTAGCCCTTTCGTTTCAAAAGATCTAAAAAATAACATTTTAAAATCAAGCCTGAGTGCGTGTCGACTACACGCATATACCACAATACATACAAACATGTGACATGAATTGCGGGAGTGCCTTCGAGCCAGGTGCTTCCGGGCTACCTTAATACTGAACCCCATTTGTGTGCGTTCCTGATGTAATTGGCGTGCTAGCTGTGTGGATTCAAAAACAAAACAAAAAAAAGAGAGAGAGCTGAAAAGTTGATCGAAGCAAACTTCCCCCCCCACGGGGGGGGCTTCTCTTTTCTTTTGTTTCAATTTCGAAGAGGCGGGAGGAAGAGGACCCTCCCTCAAACCACCCACTGGGTGTGATATTTTTATGGGGGGGGTTCGTTCTCCCGCAGTCCCGCCTCTTGAAACCAAAACATGCTGAAAAAGGATGCCCCCTTGGGGGCAGGGGGGGGAGGGTGCTGCAATCGAATTATTTTCGAATATTCCTTGGTGAAGTCCCTTTACAAATTTGAGGACCAATCAAGGTTATATCTTGTTTTGAGGGTTAGCCACTGACTTCGCTTAGAGTCTATCGTGCCCAGGATGGGCGCAATAGAAATTGAGGTATTTCAACTAACTTGAAAAAAAAGCATTCGAATTTTTGCCAGATGATGCGTTTCACTAAAGTCGTGTAATTTGGCTGCATTCTGACTACAGGGTGGTTCCAGGACATGGAAACCACCGAAATAGCCCAGCCAGCGTGTTTCTAAGCACACACCGATGAAGCCAGCACCCAGCCTGCCAGCGTTGATTGTTTTTTGTTGTTTCTTGTTTCTATAAACCATTAAGAAACTGCCGCCCCAGCCAGCAAGTTTCTAATGTATAGTGCAAGAAACCGGCCAAAAAATGTTTCTATATTGAGATTTAAATATTTCTATATTGAGACTTTATGTTGGATTTTTGGAGAGATTTTACGTTGTTTTTTTAAAGAAATTTTGCGCGCAGATAAATATCCGCATCGTATTACCTTGCTTCCGACGAGTGATTCCTCCCACATCTTCTTATACACACAGCGATCTCCGACTCTCTTGATTAGCAGAACCGCGAGATTCGCAAGGTACACGACGAGTCGAGCGTGGGTAGTGTATATGCTTACTTAGGTGAATCTTCAATCAAATTCCAAACCAAATCTATTGGGGCCGTGGAATCCATAACGGTTCCTTTCTTTCTAGAAAGTGATCTATACATAAAACGAACTAGTCACGTCTCCATATCTGTCTCCACGCGAATGACCTTTGAGCGATAGCAACAATGGTCAGGCCGTAGATAAACCGTGTCTTGACTAAACTCAAGAAGAATACGGATTCGCTCTCCCCCTTCATTCCTGTGTGTGTGACACACTAAACACAGCAGCGCGACAGCACAACAGATTAATAGCACAACAAGAGTGAAGTCTGAATCCTGTATACATACACACAGTCAGTGGCTCCCCCGTCGCATGACTCCTCTTTTATGCCCTTGTCCAGCAGTCGAACTAATGTCATGTCACTATTTCGGTTATTCCTGGGTAAAGTCCCAGTACTAATTTGAGGACCAATCAAGGTTATCTCATGTTTTGAGGGTTAGCCACTGACTTGGCCTAGAGTCTATCGCACCCAGATTAGGCGCAATAGAATTTGAGGCATCTTAATCAACTTGAAATAAAAACTTTTGAATTTTTGCAAAACAGTACGTTTCACTAAAGTCGTGCAGTTTGGCTGCGTTTCGGACTAGTCCTGCCACTGCCCGTGATAGGGGGTATTTGACCCAGATACCCCCATTTTTTTGATTTGTAACAACTTGAAAAAGATTTTGCCAATGTTTGGTTGAAGAACTGGAAAGTTCTAAACTAAGCTCTCTTATTTGCGATAAGGTCTCTTTCGCAGGCGCTCAGGCTAGTGTCGCAACGCGATGTCTTTCGTATCACAGGCGCCTGGCAGAGATGCATACTTTCCTGAGCCAGGAGAACTTTTACTGCTGCAGCTCGAGTGAGCCGGCGGCTGAGGGCATGGGTAGGAAGGCATGTGCGCGAAGATAAATCTCCGCATCGTACTACCTCGCTTCCAACGAGTGACTCCTCCCACATCTTCTTATACACACAACAATCTCCGACTTTCTTGATTACAGGACAAACTCAAGAGTTTGTCAAGACTAGTTTGTAGCTAAAACAAGTTGTTCATAATATGACTCTCATTTGGACTCGGAATCAGACGAGATGCCCGGGGTTGTCACTTGAGTGGTGGTGGCGTCACAGTAACTTTGTTGCGCCTTCATGCACCCAAATAAAATTCAATGTGTTGCATCAAACAGAATTGTTCTAGGTTTTTGTTTCCGTCACGGTGTTCCTCTGACTCGGGTGCCCTTTTTCAATGTTACTCCCACCTGCCTGTCCAAGTAACCCCCGCATTCTTGGGATACCCACTCGCAGTTCTTTTCCCTTAATTTGTACTCTCAAAATAACACAACAGGACAACTCCTCTGCGTGGTTGCTTTGTTTGAGGAATCCGAACCATTTGGATAAGCAACAAGTTGCCCTGGGCATCTGGTTGCCCTGGAACCCACATCTGAACCCATCGAATCACAGGTGCCTGCCAGTCAAGGTGGTTTTATGCAAAAGCTGCGGCAACAGACATTTTTTGCGGGTGGGGGGGGGAGGGGACTTGCTTTAGGTGAGGCATATATGTTTGTGTGTGTGTGAGCGCGTGTGTATGTATGTGTGCATGTGATTGTGTGTGCGTGTGTGCGTGTGTGTGTGTGTGTGTTTATCAGTATTATTCTTTACACGACCCCACAATTGCTGGGCGTTGTGCAATATTCGTGGGAGATACACGGGTGGAGCTGGTGCCAGTGGCGCGCATCACGAGCGTCTCGGCGACGCCGCTCGCCCAGACCCCTCCCATTTTCATCAAGCCCCGGGCCCCCCAGACCGGATCAAAATTATTCTCACGTGAGGCCGACGTACTAGTACTCTGGCCTATCGACAGTAGACTCAGATCTGAGATGACACTGGCCAGGACGGTGGGGTTTGTTCGTGGATTACAGACCGCCTCGCCAACCCATCGAGTGAATAATTAGTGGAATTGAGCTACACCTGATGCGGAATTATGAGCCCTTCTGATCTCCGGGTTGGCCCACTTAGCAGTCACGATACACTTCTTCAGTACTACGCCTGTGGACTAATAACTTTGGACCCTGTAATTTTGGAGGCGGGCAGGAAGTTTAATTTTGAACTTGAAAAGGATGAAACCCCTAAATTGTTTGCTGTTTCTGTTGAATATTCGATGTTTCCGGTGATTTCCAAATTTGTTGAGGTTGTTTCCTGCTTCTTTCAAATCGAAGGGTCCAAAGTTATTTGTCCACAACTGCCAGTGTAGCTGTACTAGGGACACTGCCGATGGCCCAGCCGGTGACCCAGGACATGTCCGCTCAGATGCGGGGTGCGGCCAGACGTTTTTGGATGCAACTTCTTTCTTTCTTTCTGTCCTGGTTGTGGCAAATACCCAACTTAATGTGGGGTTTGGTATTTTTTCACATCATGTCTCCAAAAGGATTTCCGCAAGGATCCGCAGGTTGAGCCAAAGTTCTGTAGGTCTCTTTTGACAACCAAATTCGTCGATGTTGCTCCATTCGGTGCAGTAATAAACATCTGGAATCTTTCCTGATGACAACAATTATGCGACGTTTCAAAACGACGTGTTCGATCGATCGTTTGCTCGATCAAATTTGCATGTGCTGTAGTAAAATGAACCGACGAAGTTGTCTGTATTATCAAAGAATAGTCCAGGCTTTTCACATCAGATTGGCAATATGGCCATTTGGACAAAATAACATCGCCAAAGAGAAAGGTTGTGGATTCGACCCGCTCGCTGGACATTTCTTCACAGATGATAGTATCATATTATTCCACTGCACAATTTTTTTGAAGACAATCATAATCCCAAAATGCAAGAAAAGTCATTAAGTATACACAACATAGCATGACATGGGAGTCGAACCCTGGGTCCCAGGATCAAGACATACGTAGATCCCCCAACTTTGCCACAAGTGCAACATCAGTACACGTTGCAAATATGTGAATTTGTGGATCATATATACATGTCACGCTGGTTAATTTTACTACAGTGCAAATGAATGAGATTGAACCAACACGATCGAATCCGGCTGTGTTCCCAAAAATTCGCAACATGGAAATCGCTACGACTACGTAGCAAAAACACCTCGTGATGTCGAATTGAAAAATGACATTGTCTGAAAACTCGTCGTTTCAAGACCCCAACTTGCTTTTTCCGACAACCTCGCCGAATCTTTTTAGAGAACTTCGAGAGTCACGGTCACCGCAGAGTCCGCAGGAGCGCTGCGCGACTGTGCGAACGTCGTGCGCACAGAGACAGAAAATTATTTTTGCACGCAAATTTGCTATAAGTTCCTAATATCAGCCTGAGATTGTAGAGGAGACTGAGATCTAGGTCTGTGCACTTTTTGGGAACTTGCGAAAAGAGAACCGCTGAGTAAAAGCGAATTCCGAAAAAAAACGCGTTTCGCCTGCAGAAAAAATCAGATTTTGCCATCACTTAAGGGAAATATAAAAGCAAGTACCCCAAAAGTGCATAGACCTAGATCACAGTCTCCTCTACATTTTGATATTGTGAACTCATAGCAAATTCTTACGGGAAAATAATGTCCTAGCGCTCGGCGTTTGCTGTCCCGGCACCACAAAGCGTGTTCCGCATATGAGCAACCGCAACTGAAATTGGGTGAGAAAATCGAATCTGGGCCTTCGAGATTCGTCGACGACTATGCGTCACAGTGCAAAATTCAAAGATACCCAACCCCACCTTAATCACTGTACTATGCAGATTGTGCGCATCCAATTAATCACGTAGGACCCAAGAAACCGTGACTGTCCCGCTCCATTCACCCAAGAATGGAGAACCGCCAAGGATGGAGAAATCGCACCGTGACTCTGATCGGCCACGAACCGCTGATATGTAGTAAAATGTGTTTCACAAAAACGGAATTAGTCCATTAATAAGAACCAATGGTGCAATGTTTGAGTCACTTTCATATTTAAATTCAGCAGGGGTTTATATTAGACTAAAACATATGTACTCAGTAATCTCAGTAAAGCTCGATTCACTACCTGGCAATACTAAAAAGCAGGAAATCGACCCGTTCGTGGCCGATCAGATTGCGATTTCTCCATCCTTGGGCGGATCGCCGCGGCACTCTTGTTGTCCACGAACCGCTGATATGTAGTAACATGTGTTTGACAAAAACGGAATTAGGTCAATGATCAGAGCCGATGGTACAATATTTTAGTCACTTGTATATTCAAATTCAATTCAGTGGAGTCTATATTAGCCTAAAATATATGTACTCAATAATGTCAGTAAATCTAAATTCACTACCTTGCAATACTAAAAACTTAGCAGGGAATCGACCCGTTCGTGGCCAACCAGAGTGTGATTTTTCCATTCGTGGGCGATACCGACCTTCGACTCGGAGGAAAAAGGGGGAAAACACAGCGGAAGCACCGCAAGAAAGCTTGTGACTGAAAGAGCGGAATATGGACTTAGGGCTCAATGTTAAGCATCAATTGATCTTCGGTCTCATCTCACTAACAACAGCTTTGGAAACAATGCAACACATGTTGAGTGCCGTGTGAATGAAAATCATATGAGCGAAGAGATTATTTGGTAAATCGAGCTCTTTGCATCCTTGGGATATGCACTATCAGTTTCCAATTAAAACTCTACCCCCAATCTTATTCAAGAGAGAACCAAGCAATAAAGTGTAGTGACGACACTCCCACGAACAAGATCTGCCGCACGCCACGGGCCGACCACGAACAGAATCGGATCACGAACCATCAGAAGGATAGTCAAAGAAGGGGCAGAGAAACTTGTGTGTTGTGTCGAACTGTTAATCGGATATGATGCAGGGGAAAGCTTTTGTATTTTGGGACCAAGATTTGAAATTGAGAGGTTTCAGTTTACATGATTCTGTGAATTTGCTTTGCTGCTGTTGAATCTCAGAACAGTCAATGGAGGGTACTCAGATTCTTTATCTTGCAAACTAAAAAATATTTTCAGCTGCAAATCTTCTTCTTTCATGGTTGCGGCGGCAGCAACGCTACAAAAGCAGGTATTTTACATTTACATAACAGAATTCAGGCTCGCTAGTCGGTTCCAAAATTATGAATACTGACAATTTTACACTTCCGACACAAACATAGGACATGGGCAGTTCAGACACGCTTGTCGGTTCCAAGTTGGAAGTCCTGCTTGACAACATCGGCGTTGCTCTTCTCCAACCCAGCCCTGCGTATCCTCTCCCTGTCACGCATGAATCTCGCCTACGCACAAGATACAGCACGCGAGTCAGAGTGCTGAATGCGGTGAGTATTGTGATGTAAGCGTGAGGCTGTGCGTGAGATATGTGACACGAGGTGTCACGGTGCAAAGCTGAGGCCCAATTCAATGTCAGCTGTCTTTTGCAAAGCAGCCCTACAAAGACAAATTTCCTTTTGAAAAAAAAAAACACACCTGAATAGAATTATCCTCTTCTTCGCCATCCGATGCGGGCTGTTTGGCATTTTCCTTCGCTTTCGCGAGGGCAATCAACGCGTCACTCTCAGCGCCGACTTTGGCGCCCTGATCAAGCCACCCCTGTGCTTTGGCCTGCATGAGCCTGTGGTGTAAGGTGCTACAGGCTTGCCGTTTGAGTTACCAGACACAACACGCTCTTCGTTTGTGCCAAACCCGGAATAATAATCATCAAAATGTATCAAAAAATTAAATGAAATGAAATTCCAAAACGATAATAAAACTTTGGTACCATCCACCTTCGTATGATATTCATCAACAATCACCCTCAGTGTGTGGAAAGAAGGTGCAAATGTGGAAGGAATACACGCAGGCAACAAAGTACTACAGTACAGTATGCACTACATTGTGCTCAGTCTGGAGACTTCGTGTCTTCATCCTATGCCGTGCACAAATATCTACGCACACACACACCTTGGCGAGCTCAGCTTCCTGGTCAATTTCGCCATCGTACCAGCCCATCCGCGCTTGTGTTTCGTCGTCGTACAGTTTTTCCATCGGCGGCGGCACCCCTGTGTGTTTTGTTTTGCGCTTTTGTGAGCACACGTATGCATACCATACGTATTTGTACACATACATATATCTACACATGATACGTAAATATATAATGGTGAGATATAAACACGACAGTGATTTAACAACCAACCTATACCTGCAGGTGCTTGGCTATGTGTGCATACAAAAACATTTCTTGCACGTTTGTGTTCGTGTATGTTTAAATATATTGGGAGGATGAAAGCATGACTGTGGCATTAACGACACGCCATGTGTTAAGTCCTCCCCTGTGGTCTCGGAAGAGTTTAAAAGGACTGAAGCATATCATGGGAGAACGCAGCTCCTGGTAAGATCTTCCTAATGTGCAAATGTATGTGCTAGTAGGTGGGATTGCTCGTGCTAGGATGACTTGTATGATAGTATGTAATTGTGTGTGTGCGTATACATTTGGGCATATCATCGATATAGTTTTGTGATATGCTCGATGCATCTGGTGCGTGTTTGTATATTGGGAGGATGAAAGCATGACTGTGGCATTAACGACACGCCATGTGTTAAGTCCTCCCCTGTGGTTCTCGGAAGAGTTTAAAAGGACTGAAGCATATCATAGGAGAATGCAGCTCCTGGTAAGATCTTCCGTGTGTATGCGTGACTATGTAGAAATAATGTTTTTTATTTCTTGCTGATGCAGCTGGTGCGTGTTTGTATATTGGGAGGATGAAAGCATGACTGTGGCATTAACGACACGCCATGTGTTAAGTCCTCCCCCATGGTTCTCGGAAAAGTTTAAAAGGACTGAAGCATATCATGGGAGAACGCAGCTCCTGGTAAGATTTTCCTTGGAGGCACGTGTATGTGCATATATACGAGAAAGCTCGAGCTCGGATCATTCGTGTAGGTAAATGTTACACGCATGTGTAAAATGTTATACTCGTGTGCATGTCACACCCTTTTGTCTATATGTGTCTATGTGGGCGCTTTAGCACATACGTAAGAACATACACACAGGTGCACATACCAAAAGCCTTGATATACTCCTTCTGCCAGGCATCTTCAGTGACGTCGGACTCTACCGTAGCACAATCAATCAGCTCTCCGCGCACAGCAGTATGAAACTCCGATATTTTCTGTATTTGTTGTCATCACAAATGCTGTGAAAACAACATGTGCATTGTTCAGTTGTTTCTGTTTTTAGATAGTAATCACTTGAGTATGGAAAAACGCACACAATCTTGTGCACACATACGCAAACACACTACCATCGCCAAGAAAAGGTTGCAACCAAAACACGAACAAAATCATGCACACATGAAAGTACACCATCATATGCACACAGTCACGTACCTCGCCTACTTTGGTTACTTGTCCCTCCATCGTTGTCCTGTCGATTTCGTTGCTGTCCTGCATGTTTTTGTGTTTGTGTGTTCGCGTGCTTGCATCAGTCGGTTTTGTTGGTGCACAAGCATTATTGCTGTGAAAGGAGAGGATTGTGTCACAGCGAGTCTTCAGAATGCCTCGTCCCTGCGGAAGTTTTTACGGCTCGGACGTCTTTACAAATCGGACGTTTTTAGCCTGCGGACGCTGTTACCATGGTAACAGATCTGTAAAAACGTCCGCAGCGTGAAGACGTCCTCGCTGTAAAGACGTCCGATCTGTGAAGGCGTCCGATCTGTAAAAACGTGAATGGGTGCCCTCATCAAAGATATGTGTCTTCACGGCCGCTTTGCGACTAAGAAAGACTAATCGATTAAATGTCATCGGACGGCACAGAATCATGCGTGCAGTGCAAGGTGAAAGATGTGATGTGCCTGAAGTCCTCAGGTTGAACGCGGGCACAGTCCATCAGCTATACTCTACAGAAGCTACGAAATGGCTGTCTACATGATGGTATAATGGGAACAGAGTGCGTATCTCGAGGTTGTGGGTGCCCTCATCAAAGATATGAGTCTTCACGGTCGCTTGGCGACTAAGAAAGACTAATCGATTAAATGTCATCGGGCGGTATAGAATCGCGCGGCACGTTGCACAGGGAAAATGGCTGTAAAGTGCAGGCAGAAGCTCACATGATACTGTCCATCGCCCTCCATATCGATCCCAGCTGCCATGCTGATCCCGCCAACTCTCTGCGAACAGAGAAAAACAAGCGTGGCCACAGTAGGTCAGTCTGGGTCAAGAAGTCAAGAACACAAGCATAAGCGCAAAGAAGGCAATTGCATACAACGGTGTACCACGGCAGGTAGGCCAACAATACTTTCAGCAAATCCGCCCCCACCCCCACCCACGTTGCTCCCAGGCGCCAACAAGCATGCAGGGTCAGTACAAATTGCGGGTGTAAGAATTGCGGTGTGAGACCAGGGGGATCCGGGGCTTGACATGTGCTCGACGGAGCATGGGCCCCATGCGGCAGCCAGCATTCACGTGAAACGCTGTTGCAGTGGCCACCAGGGCTGCGCTCAACACGACTCGCCTCATGCTTGTCAATGTCTCGCTTGAATGAGCTATTTAAGGTCCGGTTTGGCTGACAAAACTATCTCGGTGCAGAACTAAAAGTTTGTGGTAGCCAACGGCGGTTGGGAAAACGACGTGCGAGAATGGGTGGGATCGTGAGCAGCCAGCGGCGAGCAAGGCCAGCGAGCGCCTGCACAGATGATGCCGGGGTAAAAATTCGGTGCGATGGGACGCGGGTGGGCGCACTTCGAAGAATCGATCGACCCATCTCCGCCCCGCCTGCGCTCGTCCTCGCCGCAGATCGCGACGTCGAGGTAGCGCGGCGAACGCACGTGTTGCAGCACTTACATCAACGTCAGGGTCAGGCTGGTCGTGCTCGTGATCAATCCGCCGCCATTCCATTGGATCGTAAGATTGGGGAGGCGATGGTTGACCAAATGCTTCACGAGATTTCGGGGCAGGAAGGAAATTTTAAGAATCTAGCCTCGGACGATGTAGCTGCCCTGATCAAGAGTGTGAGTGGGGGCAGTGGCCCTCTTGCTGGCGCCCTGCGCCTCCAGGCCTCTTCCAAAGGCCTCGATCTTTTCGAGAGTCAGCCTTCCCCGTCAACCCAGCGCGGGCTTGGTGAGTCGTCTCCGCTGCGCGACATTTCAAACATGCGGGGGGTATCTCCGAAGCGCCGCGTGTTGCTGGATCCTGTAACAGCAGATGAGCTGGAGGAGGCTGATAAGATGGTGGCTGATATCATGCTTGAGGCTGGACATCTTGTCAATCGGTTGCCAGAGCAAATGCAACAGGTGCTGGATGACGTGAAGCACGGGCAAAGTCCTGTTGCCGAGGCCCTTCGCGAACAGGTGCGTTTAGTTGCCTGTATGTGTATTTTTACAACTGTACAACCCATAAACGAGGGTGAAGATACAGACTACTCTTCACGTGCGTCCTCCTCACAACCTCTTGAAAACCCCCCCAACACAAATCGCTTCTTGGTTTTGAAAATCAAAAATCGTTTGGACAAAATCCGCTTTATACCATCACTTGACACCAAAGTGTTGCGAACAGCGTGTTACTGAATGTCTGTGGTAAAGAGGAATTCTCAATCTGTCTTTACCTCCAACCACCTGTATTTCATCTTGCCTTGTCATTGCCGGTGGCTCTCCCTCCCCTCTCCACGCCTTTTCCTACTAAACTCCTCAGCACGAGGCTGGTCCAAAGGTAAGTGTGTGCAAGAATGCAAGAAAGTCTGCAGTCTGATTTGCTCTGCGTCTGCAATGCTCCCCCGTGAGTTTACACGTGTGTGTGTGCGGGTGTGCACAAGTGTGTTTGTGACAGAGAGAGACATTCTTCCTCGGTGAGTATCTCTACACCTCGACCCCGCTGACCCCCCATATCCGTAGTCACTCCCTCTAATGCACCTGCTGCACCCCTACGCCCTCCTATCAGCTGGTCGCGCGAGAGCAATCGTGCGTGCGGGAGGAGGAGCAGTTCGCACATGAAGACGCCATTGACGACATGCTGCGCGAGGTAACCCCCTCATCATACGCCCCAACACGCTCTCTGTGTTACTCTTTCTCTTTCCCTCTTTCTCTTGCGTTTTTTCCCACCTGCTCCCTCTGTCTCGCTCTATCTCATATCTTATGAGCATTTACCTGTATGTTTCCTGGGCGAAGCCCTCTTACATAGGTATGTTTATATGTATATGTATATATACATGTAACACATATAATTGTATACTTCCAGGACAAAGCTCTATATATATATATATATATATATACATATTAATGTATAACGCTTGACTGTATGGTTCCAGAGATAAGCCCTCTTTTGTATGTATATATAGATATATATATATAGATATATATATATATATATATATATATATATATATATATATATATATATATATATATATATACACACATATATA
>Ga0105055_10008679_pt1 | contig 13169 bp, 10 predicted proteins | sample BON03_FD_78090 | JGI IMG/M metagenome (GOLD analysis project Ga0105055, IMG submission 78090) | Freshwater microbial communities from Lake Bonney liftoff mats and glacier meltwater in Antarctica - BON-03 | ecosystem: Environmental > Aquatic > Freshwater > Ice > Glacier meltwater | place: Lake...
GACGAGTAGAAGGTCCAGGCAATCGGGAACAGCCAGGCAATCGCGAAGATGCCGATGAAGATTGAAATAATTCGATCTTTTACCTGTTGCGAGTTCTTTACCCTCTTGAGTCGAAGCTGCTCTTTGGCATTCTTTTTCTCGGCCTTGTTTGAGGCTCTGTCTGCTGCCCTATCCTCAGTCACACTCACTTCATGTCCTCCTTGAACTGCGCCCGGAGGTAAGCAATTATCGGGACAATCGAAAGCAAAAACAAAATAACCGCGTAGGCGGCACCCTTCATGGAAGCGCCCTCACCGGCAATGTTTTGGAACACCAAAACACCTAGGATTGGCAAACCACCGGAAGACCCGTAGATGATGTAGATCAAATCAAAAGCACGAAGTGACTCGATGATTGTGATGACGATGACAATCACATTCACCGGCTTCATCGTTGGAAAAACTACCTTGCGGAAGGTCTGCCACTCGGTAGAGCCATCGATAGAAGCTGCCTCACGCAAAGATGCGTCCACCGCCTTCAGCCCCGCTAGGTACAAGAGCATGATGTAGCCGATGTGGCGCCAGGACGCCATTGTCAAAATCACCCAGATGTTATATCTGTCATCGCCAAAGAATGAAACGGCCTCGCTAATTTCAAGTCCCAAAAGGCCGTTGACCAAGCCGTCTGGACGCAACAGGAAGTTCCAGATAATTCCAATGACCGCCAGAGACAAAACCACCGGCAGATAATAAGCAGCTTGGTAGAACTTACTGCCCCTGATTTCGCGATCAATTTGATAGGCCAGCAAAATTCCGAGTGGGGTGGCTATCACCCCAAACCAAATGAGCCAAATGACGTTGACGCGAAGTGCGTCCCAAAAAATTGGAGTGTTGAAGAAAATGTTCTCGTAGTTGGCTAGGCCAGCCCATTGGATGTCAGCAATGTGGATACCGGTCCAGTAAGTGAAAGAAAGATAAATGGTTGCAGCCGCTGGAAACCAAACTAGGGCAACGTGTAAAAAGGTTGGGATCCCAATGAAGAACCCAAGAGTGAGGCGGTCTCGCTTTGAAAAAGAACGACGACGCTTGGCCTGAAGCGCCTTTTTAGGGGCAGGGTCAAGCGTCGTCGAACTCGTCATAATCTAATTGGTTAGCTTCGCTTTACAGCGGAGCTAGAGCGTCCCACTGGCTCTGCATTGACTCAAGAATGTCATTCGTACTGGATGGGTCCTTGAACCAGCTCTGGAATGCAGGTCCAACAATTGGGCCGGCAAAGTCAGGGCGAGTATCGCGGTCTAGGAACTGAGTGATGTACTTAGCCTCGTCCATAACAGCTTGCTGTGCGACTTGGAATGCATCGTAACCCGACTGGTCCTGACCACTGTTGGCGCTGGTCATTGGAACACCGGTGTCAAGCATGGCCTGAACGCCCTCCATGTCGCCGGCAAACTTGATGAATTCTTTACCGACGCCTGAGTTACCACCGTTCGATGCAACACAGAAACCGTCTAGTGGAGCATCGACGGTGTCGCGTGCGTGATCTGGGTTGATTTCAGGGAAAGGAATGATCATTAGGTCGTCGTAGTCTTCTTGGCTCTGCTCGAGGAAGTTTCCACCGAACCATGAACCCATCATGAAGAATCCAGATTGCTTCTGCAATAGCAGTTGCATTGCGCCATCCCACTCAAGGTCTAGAACATTGTTGTTCTGGTATGGAAGTAGCATCTCCCAGTGCTTGAAGACCTCCTTGACGCGGTCATCAGTCCACTTCTCACGGCCACCAAGTAGGTCGACGTGGAACTGGTAGCCGTTGAGTCGTGCGTTCAGAATGTCGAAGGTTCCCTGTGCTTCCCAGCCACCCTTGTTGGCAGCGGCAAGACCAATTAGACCCTGCCCTTTCAGCTCAGCAAGTGCTCCCATGAAGTCGTCCCAGTTGTATAGATCTTCTGGGTTCATTCCAATTTCAGTCATCATGGATTTGCGGAAATGCATGCCCCACGGGTACCAGCTCTGTGGCACGAAGTACTGCTTGCCATCAAGACCTGTTGATGCAATCTTGTAGCTCTCGGAATACTGATTTCCGATGTCGTCCCAAACGTCTGAAACGTCCTCTAGAAGGCCCTGGTCTGCGAAAAACTGCATGCGGTAACCAGCCATCCACTGGAAGCAGTCATCTGGTGTTCCTTGCAAGTACTGTGACAAGTTGTTCTGGAAAGCGTTTGACTCGGTCGCGTTATAAGTAACTTCGTTACCTGATTTAGCGGTGTAAGCCGCAACCAATGCTTCTAGTTGCTTAGTTGGCGACTCGTCGACGGTTCGAGCACCGAATGACATTGGGCCTGATGCTGCAGACGCACAGCCTGCCAACATAGTTGCACCCGCAATACCTAAACCACCGGCAGCTGCACCCTTGAGAAGTAAACGACGGTCAACTTGGTGACCGGTAATTTTGTTCAACATTGAACCTCCTAATTAGAATCTATGGCTAAAGAATAACCACGGAACAGACCCAAAATAGACAGATTTTATAACAAAGTGGTCACAAACGAACATTTCCATACATTCGCGAACATTACAGACAAAGACCCGCGACCTCTACCGGCTCAACAGCCGTCTAACTACTTGGCTGAGAGCGCCTTCTTAACCCTTGGAACAACCTCGGTTGCATAGAGCTCTATGGTTCGCATCAGCTGCGAGTGCGGCACCGGACCGGTGCCGTATTTCAAATCAAACCTGCTCAGGCCCAACGCCTCAATCGCGTAAACAATCTTGTTAGCAACTGTCTCTGGAGCCCCGACATACAGTGAGCCGCTTTCCACCTCGCCCAAGAAGTGCTCCTTGGTAGTTGGCCCCCAACCGCGCTCCCTGCCAATTCGGCCAAAGGCAATCTCGTAGTTGGGCCAAGCCTCATCGATTGCCTGCTGATCGGAGTCGGAAATGTGCCCCGGTGAATGTATTCCCACTGGCAGCTCAGGCTTGCCCATTTCTTTTAGATACTGGCGAAACAAGTTTGCGTAGGGAGCGAACCGTGCTGGATCTCCACCGATGATTGCCAACTTCATGTTGGCTCCCAGCCTGGCTGCCCGAACAACCGATTCTGGTGACCCGCCAACCCCAACCCAAAGTGGAATCTTTCCACTATCGGTCTTTGGATAAACCTCTTGGTTCTTCAACCCAGCTCGGACTGACCCAGACCAAGTAACTGGCCCCTCTTTTAGCAGTTCTACAAGTAATTCAAGTTTTTGCTCAAATAGGTCTGCCTAATCAGAAAGGTTCAAACCAAATAGCGGAAAGCTCTCGGTGAATGAGCCCCTGCCGGCGGTGATCTGAGCCCGCCCGTTAGAAAGTGCGTCGATTGTCGCAAAGCGTTGATAAACGCGAACCGGATCTTCGCTGGACAGCACCGTCACACCGGAGCCCAAAGTAATCTGCTTGGTGGTGGTCGCGAGCGCCGCCAAAATAGTGTCTGGTGCTGACACTGAATAGTCATCACGGTGGTGCTCGCCGATGTTGAAATTATTAAGACCGAGCTGATCTGCAAACTGGCCCTGAGTCACGACATCGCGTATTACCTGGCCAACTGAAACCGCATTACCGTCATCGTCCAGAGACATATCCCCAAAGGTATCCAGTCCAAATGTGATATTTTTCATATTCCAAGTCTAGGGAGTCTAGATATAGCCATTGGTTACTCTAGAAAAAGCGTAAGCTCACTCAGGCCACCGGTGCCACCGGTGGGGCATGTTGCACGAGTTGCCGCCACCGGTCCACAGCGTCGCCGGCTACGCGCACCACGTGGAAGGGATTCATTACCGCCGCCGCACAGGCTCACACCGGTGCTCTTGGGCGTGGAAAATGTCATCTCCGAACTCTCGGGGGGGGGGCGCTTTCTCGGCGACACCGCGATGATCAGCCGACGCTCGTCGCAGTGCAGCCAAGTGTCACGGTCGATGGTTCGCGCGGAGCAACGGGGTGGGATCTGCAAGTGTCGGATCAGGTCGCAGAATTAGCGAGTCCGACAGATGACGACCCCGAATGACTTCGGTTGCTCGACCCCGAATGCCTCTCTTTGCGCTGAAAGAAAGGACAAGGGTGTATTGCGAGGTCTTCGTATTCCCTGATCTTTTTGGGCAGCTACAAGCGCGCAGACAAACTCGCCAGCGCAGTCACGCCTCGCTAAGGCAATGATGTTTTTGTTGAGGAGTGAGACTGGTTGCGTGCGATCACCACAAACGAGCCTTCGACGACTACGAACGAGCCTTCCGCACCCGAACTATAAGCGCGCCGGGGTCTACCCAGGCGCGTACTGATTTGACGAGACCGAATTCGTCGCCGTCGAGCTGAAACTCTTCTGGGCTGTCGACGATCATATTGAAGTCTCTGCCAGTCTCATAGCGAACCTCTCGCACGTCCCGCGAAAGGTCGATGATGCTGCGGCCGATGGCACTCTTGCGCAGCACACCGTTCTCCCACGCAACCTTGTTCCAAATTTTGACCCAGCCAAAAAGACTACGCGGCACAAGCACTGCCATGTCGAGGATGCCATCGTCGGGTCTTGCCTCAGGCATCAGCAGCAGGCCGCCCGGCAGTGCCCCGCAGTTGCCGATGATGACGCTGTGGGCAGTGAGGGAGCGGTTGGGTGCGCCATCCACGCTGTAGTGCAAGTGAACGGGGCGTAGCTCGGGGATTGAGCGGGCGATGCCGTCCACGTACGCGAGCCAGCCGACGGCCTTCTTGAGCTTCGTGCTCGTGTTCCTGATCATCTTGGCATCGATCCCTAGCCCCGCCATCACCAGGAACGCGTGCTCTTCATGGTCATCGTTATCACGAACAATCTCGACCATGCCCAGGTCGAGGGCGCGGTCATACCCGTTGAAGGCGACAGCAACGCTGTCGAGAATGTTGCCGGTCGGTAAAGCAAGGTTGCGTGCCAGCAGGTTGCCGGTGCCAGCCGGGACAACGGCCATTGCGACTCCGCTACCGCGCAGGGCCTCAGCAACAGCGCGAACGGTGCCATCGCCGCCCGCCGCAAGAACCACCTTGGCACCGCGCCCGATAGCAACGTTTGTCACACCCTGACCCGGGTCTTTCTTTGTTGTTGAAAACCAGATCGGCGCGGCCCAGTCTGCAGCCTTCGCGGCAGCATTCACCGTCTTCTTGAGCTTCTCAAAGTCGACCTTAATGGGGTTATATACGACCGCCACTTTGGGCTTTGTGGTTCGAGACGTGGGCACAGGTAAACGTTACGCTATGGATCGGTAGGTTGTAGGGGTGATTGACCCCCAAATCCTGCGAGATAATCCCGACGCTGCGCGCCAATCGCAAGTCGCCCGCGGCGCATCCGTTCAGTTAGTCGACGAGGCTATCGCTGCCGATCAGAATCGCGGTGTGCACATCGGCGAATGCCAGTGCAGCGGCCAAGGTAGATCGAGTAAACGAATCGTCTTCGGATATTCCGATCTTTAGTTTCATTCCTAAAGCATTGAGCGCCTTTAGTCCAACTAACAACCGCGGTTATTCAAAATTCACAAACGATAGGTGTCTCCCACCGCTTTTGCTTAATTTCGGGCACTCACTACCAATCGGAGATGCGTACCGGGGCGGCGGCATACCTTCAGAGCCAGGAATCTAACCCTTACCTTAAGGCCGCGAGTATCCAGCTGCATTGGCAGTCGCAAAGGAAGCTGCAGCCACGGCAGCAGCCTTGGGGAGTTGCCGGGTCACCACCGATGATTGCCAACTTCATGTTGGCCCCCAGTCTGGCTTTCCGAATAACCGATTCTGGTGACCCGCCAACTCCAACCCAAAGTGGAATCTTTCCACCATCGGTCTTTGGGTAAACCTCTTGGTTTTTCAATTCAGCTCGGACGGACCCGGACCAGGTAACTGGCCCTTCTTTTAGAAGTTCAAGTTTTTGCTCAAATAGTTCAGCGTAATCGGACAGGTTAAAATCAAACAGTGGAAAGCTCTCGGTAAACGAACCACTGCCAGCTGTGATCCGAGCCCTGCCGTTTGATATCGCATCAATGGTTGCAAAGCGCTGATAGAACCTAACCGGATCTTCGCTAGACAGCACCGTCACACCGGATCCTAAACTAATCTGCTTTGTAGTACTCGCGAGCGCCGCCGAAATAGTGTCCGGTGCTGAAACTCAATAACCATGGCGGTGGTGCTCACCGATGTTCAAATTATCTAGGCCAAGTTCGTACGCGAACTGGCCTTGGGCAACCGCATCACGTATTGCCGTCCAAATGTGACGTTTTTCGTAAAAATAGCCTAAGTGGTCTCGCTACAGAGCAGTCTTACTTTGGGAAAACTGTGAGCTCGCTACCGCCTTGAGCACCAGGAATTAAAGTCCACGAAATGGCCGCAGAATCTAAAACCTTAGAGCCAAGTCCCGCTTGCCCCGCTACCGGTCCAATGCCATTATCCAAGACAGTCAGCCTTGCCTCCGGGTCAACCGATAGCTCAATAGTGACTTGATTGGCTAGACCGTGGCGGAAGGAGTTAGAGACGGCTTCTTCAATCAGATAGAAAAGCTGGTTAGGGTTTAGCCGCTCTGGCATCGGGTCAGGGACGTGGTATTCAATCTGGGCAAACCCTTTCCAGCGCTTAACCAAGCCCTGCATCATTTGTTCGAAAGATGAACCGTCCACCTCTGAACGGCTATCCAGGAACTCCATCAGAGAATCGAGCTCGGCTGCGGCAGCCTGGGAGCTGACTTTCTGTCCGCCTTGCTCCTGCAACACCAGCGCCATCAACCGTGACTGCACCTCACCGTGTAATTGATTGGCAACGGTGCGCCGCCTAAGCTCCAAAGACCCGAGATTTGCGCCAATTCCCAAAAGTTCTGATTCGACCCGAATCAAAGCAGCGGTCCGGATACCGATTTGGAAACTGGTCGCCAGTAGTGAAACCTCCGCGAGCCATAGGCCGATGCTCAGAGTAGCCACCCACCCAGATGGGCCGGGTTCCCCAAGCGCTTGATTTAGTGAGGCCACGAGCAACGCCGGCACCACCGAGGCGGAAATCAGAAACGAAGCCGGGTTGATGGCATTTAAAGAACCAAGCAACCTAAATACCACCCAAAGCCAAATAAAAATAAGGCCTGCCCCCAACAGAGTTGTGGCGATACCGACTCCCAGTCCAAAGCTTTCAATGTTTTCACCAATAGCCAGCAGGTAGAAAAACGCCACAACGCTCGCGGGTGGGCTGGACCGAAAGGCTTTGCCAATCAGCGCCCTCGGGGCAACTGACTGATACTTTCGCTCCATCGCACTGTAGAGAGAAGTGGAGAGCGGCCTAACATTTCGCTCCACCAGCTCTCTAAGCAGTCGAGCATGAAAAGATGACAGGTGCTTCGAGTCTTTATTGAGGTTTAGCTCCTTAGAAAGCTTGCTCAACCCGGCCTTTAGATCAACCAGTGAGCTTCGTTCCTTGGTCGAAAGAGCGATGGGAAGTTCGGCAGACTTTGCCGCCAACAGTAACTGCCTTTCAAACTCAAGCTTCTTTAGAACCAGCCCCCAGAAAGAATCGGCCGAAAGGGCAACCACCCCGATCAGGCAACCGAGGGCAATCTTGAACCCATACCTCTCCAGGTCAAGAGTCGCACCAAGCGTCCAGCTCACAACGGCGACAGTCGAGAGGCTCTTTATGCCACCAAGCAGCGCGGAGATGCCGATAACCCAGAAAATATTCAGAATTTGCTCAGGATTTTTACCGTATACGCGTTTTCTAATAAGGTAACTCGCCGCCAATAGAATGGCTATCGCCACCAAGTTCGCGAACAACCACGCGAGTACTTCCTGCAGGTTTGTAGCTCTTGATGTAGCAAGTGACAGCGTGACCATCAGTGGGGCCAACCAAACAAGCAGGGATCTTGCGTTTAGAAAGGTTTCGCTACCCAGCTTTGCCAGTAGCCGAGTCGGTTCTGTTTCAGTTGTCATGGATGATGCCGGTCGCCCTTAGGTAGGCCTTAGCCATTTGGATTCTCTGGTTGCCACTCTGATTCGCATCGAGTCCAAGCTTCTTGGCAATTCGACTGTTTACTGCCTGCACGGCCTTGGTTTCGATATGGAGACAGACCGCAATTTCGGAGTTACTAATGCCCTGAGCTATCAGCCTCAGAACATCAAGTTGATGGTCGGTAAGGATGTCAATCCCACCCTGGCTGGGCGCAAGCGTTTTTCGGCTCTTCGAAATTGATTCCTGCACAGCAGAGAGAATTTGATCGACCGACTCGATGCTCTTTTTTGTAAGGTACTGACTTCCCGATGGAAGCCCGTTGAGGCTCTTCTCTAAGAGCCTCGGGTTCTCAAATGAGGTCAGAAAAACAATCCCTATCTCCGGAGACAGCCTCCGCAGGCTTCTGGCCAAATCAACGCCGTTGGGCCCTGCTCCCAGATGTAGATCTATCACGGCCGCGTGAGGCATATCTAGTTGGGCCTCTGCCATTGCGGAGGCAGCATCAGCTGCACTAAAAACGACTTGAACATCTGCGAAGGCCAGCGAGGCGGCCAAAGTGGACCGAGTAAACGAATCGTCTTCGCATATTCCGATCTTTAGGTCCATTCCTAAAGTATTCAGCAACAAAGGATGAACCACCACTTTCTGTCTCATCCTTTGACAAAACGTGGGCATTTACCCACGTTTTTGAACTATTTACCGCTCTCGGGTTCCTTTTGACTTGAAATCCTGCTGAGCTGGGAACATGAATATGACTTTCCCTCTGCGCAAGGCATTTGCTGTTCTACTCGCCGCTTCTTTGATCGCGCTTTTTCCACCCGCGACTCTAAGTGCTTCGGCCGCCGATCCTGTCCCAAGCATGGTTGCGGACATAAACACTTCCGGCGACAGTGATGTCTATGGGTCCACAGTATTTGAGGGTCAGCTCTACTTCCGCGCAAAAGACGGCACCAATGGATCCGAGCTTTGGGTCTATGACGGGACCAATGCGCCCTCGATGGTCGCAGACATAAATCCCGGCTCGGCCGGTAGCTTCCCTTCCGGTTTCGTTGTGTTCAACAGCAAGCTTTACTTCGTCGCAAAAGACGCCGCCAATGGGTTTGAGCTTTGGGTCTATGACGGGACCAATGCGCCCTCGATGGTCGCAGACATAAGACCAGGAGCCAGCCCTAGCCAGCCCGGCTACTTCGCAGTTTTCAGCGGCAAGCTTTACTTTCAGGCCAATGATGGAACACATGGGTCCGAGCTTTGGGTCTATGACGGCACCGACGCGCCATCGATGGTTGCGGACATAAGATCTGGATCAAACGGCAGCGGTGCTGCCTACTTCACAGAGTTCAACGACAAGCTTTACTTCAGGGCTTACGAATCAGCAACAAAAGGAACTGAACTCTGGGTCTACGACGGAACCAATGCGCCGACTTTGGCCGCCGATATAAGGCCAGGCACTGGAAACGGCGTTCCGAGCGAGCTAACCGTTTTCAACAACAAGCTCTACTTCACAGCAGATGACGGCACCAATGGGTTCGAGCTGTGGGTCTATGACGGAACCAATGCCGCCTCGATTGTCCAAGACATAAACACTTCTGGCAGCGGTTATCCCTTCGGCTTGACAGTCTTTAGCAACAAGCTTTACTTCGAGGCAAATGGCGGCACCAATGGGTTTGAGCTGTGGGTCTACGACGGAACCAATAACCCTTCAATAGTTCAAGACATAAATCCCGGTTCGAGCGGAAGCCGCCCGCGGTATTTCCAGGAATTCGATGGCAAGCTCTACTTTCAGGCCGATGACGGAACAAACGGAGCTGAGCTTTGGGTCTATGACGGAACCAATACAGCCACAATGGTTCAGGACATTTACCCTGGTAGCAGACTTGAAAACAATGGCTTTGAAGAAGAAACCGTCATCAACGGAGGTGAGCCTGACTACTTGACAGTTTTCGGCGGCAAGCTCTACTTCACCGGCACTGATGGCGTGCATGGCAAAGAGCTTTGGTCACTTGCAGCGCCTTCAGCTCCGGTTCCTGCCTTCGCCGCTACGACTAGAACCTCAACTGGTTTCACAGTTCAGGTCACAAATTATGACAACACTTTCACTTGGGCAGTGACCACAACCGTTGGCACGGCATCAATAAGTGCTACCGGTCTTGTGACTGTTGCTGGGGTTCCAGCAAACACTTCGGCAATTGCAACGATCACTTCCAGTAAAGCTGGAGTGACCTCTAAATCTGCAACCAGTACTGCAACTTCTTTGAAAACTGCAGTGTTCACACCGACCGTTGGACTACCCACCTCCACAGCGGCTGGATTCACGGTTCAGGTCACAAACTACGATGCAAGTTACAACTGGAGCGGAACTGCAAATTTTGGCAACGTAACGGTTAGCAACACCGGGCTTGTGACTGTTGCTGGCGTTGCGGCCAGCACGGCATCTGTTGCAACAATCAGCGCCAGCAAAACTGGCTTCACACCGAGCACTGTTTCAGCAACCGCAGTTGCCTTGAGCGTCGCGGCCGTAGCTGCCGCTGAGGCTGAAGCTGAAGCAGCTGAGGCAGCTGAGGCAGCAGCAGCCCAAACAGACGATAAGAAACTAAATGCTGGATCCTTTAAGGGCTACGTTGCGCTTTATGCCAAGGGCTACAAAGGCCAAAAGTTCAGCGCCAAGGTTGCTGGCAAATGGCTAACCGTTGACGTGCTGCCTTCCAACTTCGAACGAATCGTTCGGTTCACTGGAGCCGGTTATGACATCAAGCTGCATATGTTTATTGACGGAGTGCTACTGAAGCAGATGGATGTTCTGACCAAATAAGGTTGGGGCTAGTCTGCGGCAGCTAGCTGCCAAGAGGTGGCAGCCGAGTTCAGAACCTTAGATCCAAGCCCAAGAACAATAAGTGCTGCGCCTAGGAGTGCCGTGATAACCCCCGGGCACTAACCCAGGCGTTGCGGTGTTCTCACTATGGCCAGCAGATAAAAAAGCGCTACAGCACCGCCAGCGGACTGGTCCAAAGCGCCTTACCAATCAACGCCCATGGAGCAACCGAAGGATACTTTCGGCCTTGACACTGTTTGGTGGGCACCTTCTAAGACAGGATGTTCATCATGGGACCCCATCTACGATCACGACAACATCGTGATTCAGATCGCATCCAAAGAAGCACTGTTGGCGATAATGCTGCGCGCCAATCGTCCCGGTCGCGACACCCGCGACATTCGTCTGCTCCTGAGACTGGTGCGGATGAAGTAATTGAAGTAATCTTTACAGATCACATCGACGTGTAAAATTTAGAGTCTTTTTTTTACACGTTTTACGCATGTGCTGCTAAGTTTGACACATGACTTGGCAGCCTGCGGATCCCTACGACGAACTTCCTGAGCTGCCGCCGAAAGTCGAACTAGAAACGAAGCAAGTCCTAAAAGCAGTAATTGAGGCCCGGACTGCTTTGGCGACCTTGGGCCAGGCTGCCCGACGAATGACCAACCCGACCGTGCTGATTAACTCAATACCCCTTCTCGAAGCGCAAGCGAGTTCGGAGATAGAGAACATCGTAACGACCGCAGATGACCTCTTCAGATTCGCTCACGATGAGTTGGCAGCAACTAATCCCGCGACAAAGGAGACTCTTAAATACCGGACAGCGCTCTTTGCCGGCATCCGATTGATTGAGACCAGACCGCTATCGTCCAAAACCGCCGCACAGGTATGCACGATTGTGAAAGGCCACGAGATGGACGTTCGAAAACTGCCTGGAACGTTCATCGGAAACCCCGCGACTCGGGCTGCCATTTACACTCCACCGTCCAGTGAAAATGTAATTCGAGACAAACTCGACAACTGGGAAAGCTTCCTGCATCAGCCAGGAGGCTTGGACCCGCTAGTCGTGATGGCAGTCGCGCACTATCAATTCGAAGCTATCCACCCGTTTGAGGATGGCAATGGCAGGACCGGTCGGATCATGAACATCCTGATGCTGATGAGTGCCGGCCTGATCGACCAGCCCATTCTCTACCTATCTCGATACATCATCCAACAGAAGGATGATTATTACCGATTACTCCTCGAGGTAACGCGAGACGGCAACTGGGAAGAATGGATCCTCTTCGTTTTGGAGGGAATCCGCACAACCGCACTGAGCACCGTGGTAAAAATTGATCAGATTCAGGACTTACAAAACGAGACCCTAAGCACAATTAGAGAAGTGACTTCTGCGGCCAATGCCGATCTTTTGGCCGTCCTCTTCGAACAGCCGTACTGCCGCATCTCAAATGTGGTTTCGAGTTGCGGCGTTTCTAGACCCACTGCAACCAATTGGTTGAATGCTTTGGTTCGAGAGCGCGTGCTAATCGACATCAAGGCTGGGCGAGAGCGCATCTTTATCAACTCGAAGTTCTTCAATCTCTTGATAAGACCCGAGATCGCTCCTGAGACTGAACCGACTTTCTTCTAGGCGGAAGATTGAACGTAGCATGGTGCATTCTCGAGGACCTTGGATCTCAACCGGGGTGGGCAGGTCAATAGCGGTGGTGCTGAGGATTTCAGTCTCTTTTTTCAAGGCTTTCCCCCGTTGGCCAGAATGACCTATTGACCTATTGAATTTGATTAGCGGCAAATCTGTCCGCGGTCACGCCTATAAATGGCGGTAGTCAAATGTATCTTTTTTCCAAATAAGTTCAGGTTTAGTCTGCAGCAGCTAGCTGTCCGCAGGCTCCATCTATTTCTTTACCCCGGGTGTCCCTCAGGGTTGTTGGAATGCCGTTTTTCTCAAGGGTTGACACAAAGATATCGGTTTGTTCTGCCGTTGACGCTGTCCATACCGAACCCGGTGTTGGGTTCAGTGGAATCGGGTTGACGTGGACCCAGCCTTTGCCACGGTCGTTTAGCTTCTGAGCTAATAACTCGGCTCTCCAGCCGTGATCGTTCATGTCTTTTATAAGCGCATACTCGATTGAAACTCTTCTGCCAGTTTTCTCAAAATAGTTTCTGGCGGCATCTAGTGCTTCATCGACCTTCCACTTTGAGTTCACTGGGATCAAGTCGTCTCGAAGCAAATCATCTGGGGCATGCAAAGACAGAGCAAAGGTCAGGGGCAGTTCTTCCTCGGCTAGCTTCTTGATTCCAGGGACCAGACCAACGGTTGACACCGTTATGTTTCTGGCGCTCATGCCAAGGCCATTTGGCTGTGGTTCAACCATGGTTCGGATAGCGCTCATGACCTTTGAATAGTTCGC
>Ga0105055_10008681_pt1 | contig 13168 bp, 12 predicted proteins | sample BON03_FD_78090 | JGI IMG/M metagenome (GOLD analysis project Ga0105055, IMG submission 78090) | Freshwater microbial communities from Lake Bonney liftoff mats and glacier meltwater in Antarctica - BON-03 | ecosystem: Environmental > Aquatic > Freshwater > Ice > Glacier meltwater | place: Lake...
CCCACAAAAAAAACCCCCCCGGGATTTTAAAAAAAAAGACCCCCCGGGGGGGGGGGGGGGGGGTCCTCGGATAGGATCAAAGTGTGGCCGATACATCTAGAAGTTATGTGGCGTGACTCATTTACATGTGTAGATGCACACCTGCATATGCATATTCGAGCCCGTGACATTACAACGTTACGTCACGTGACTCGTTTATGTGTCTGACGTGACTCGTTTATGTGTCTGACGTGACTCACGTGTATGTGCATATTCGAGCCCGTGACATTACAACGTTACGTGACGTGACTCGTTTATATGTGTGACGTGACTCATGTTACGCATGTGACGCATGTGACGTGTCTCATTTATATGAATCAGTTGCCGCATGTACATATGCCGCATGAACATGTGCGACATGACGCATTCATGCTATCACTCCCGGAAAACGTGCGTGTGTGTATGCGTGTGTGTGTGTGTGTGTGCGTGTGTGTGCGTGTGTGAGAGAGAGAGAAAGACTGAAAAGGAGTGTGTGCGTGTGTGTGTGTGTGTGTGTGCGTGTGTGTGTGTATGTGTGTGCATATGTATGCGTGCGAATGTGTGCGTGTTTTATTGTGTACGCGTATACATATTTGTACATGTATATGTGTGTAGCTTGTGTACGCGTATACACATTTGTACATGTATATGTATGTAGCGCTCTGCCAAACGCACAGAAAAAGTCACGCACATGGATGGGTCGTGTCACACAACTTCAGCTGGTGACACACACACATGAATGAGTCATGCCATGGACAAGTCACGTCACACATATGAATGAGTCACGTCACACATAGGAATGAGTCGCGTCACACATGTGAATGAGTCGCGTCACACATAGGAATGAGTCACGTCACACATATGAATGAGTCACGTCACACGTATGAATGAGTCACGTCACGCGTATGAATGAGTCACGTCACACATATGAATGAGTCATGTTACACATATGAATGAGTCGCGTGAGACATATGAATGAATCACATCGCATGAATTGCACCTGCGAGCGCTTCAGGGCCAACTCGTCGCCGAGCCCTAGGTCTTGACAGTGTCTGTCATGCACACAAACAAACACACACGCACACGCACACACACACACACACACACGTATACATACGCACGCACACGCACACGTACACGTACACATACACTGTCACACACTCAGACACACATATAATCATTAGTATCGTATGATATATGTGTACGTATGCACGCATGTGTATGTATGCACGCATATGCATTGTGTAGGTATGTATTTATGCATGCATGCTTGCACATGTGCGTGTGTCAATGTGTGTGTGTGCGTGTGTGTGTGCGTGCGTGCGTGCGTGTGTATAAATATACACACAAGTATATATATATTCTCTTACACACTGATATATAGATGGATGCATTTACGTGTGTGCGTGAGTGTGTATTCGCGCGTGTGTGTGTGTGTGTGTGTGTGTGTGTGTGTGTGTAGGTGTGAAATAGACAACGGGTGGGAGTGTGTGTGTATGGGTGTGTGAGTATATGTATATGTATATGTATATATATATATACATATATATGTATACATCTAGTGTGTGTGTGAGACAGTATATGTAAATGTATATTTATATGTATGTATATATATGCATATGTATGTATATATATTTATATAGAGAGAGAGAGAGAGAGAGAGAGAGAGAGACATATACATATACATATATATTTATATATATGTATATCTACATGCCATGCAGACCTTTGAAGGCGGTTGAGAGCAGCATCAAGGTCAGGATGGTCGTTTTGCAAGTTGCCCAGCAGCACCGAGATCGAGGACTTAGCTCCTTCTCTGCAGATCAACACCACTACGTCAGCCCCGCTGAGAATCTACGTTACCATCCTTTCTGAGTCACGGAGTCTCAGACGTCTCACGTACACACCAACACACAGCAACATGCTCAAACTTATGACTTGAACCGAATTCAGACATGGACAAGACCGTTGAGTGGCCATATCAGTGGCGGGCGAGTTGAGCCGTTCTGGAGACAGTGAGCGCTCTTTTCGGCCTACAATGCTCGGAGCTGACTGGGTTCTTCCAAACATAACCTGGACCCCACCTCCTGCCGCGCCTTGGACAGTTTTGACGCGAAATCTGTCACCCCTAGCGCCATTCTTCTGAGTTTGATCTTGCGAGTATTGGTGCATATGGAGTTGTCGCACCGCCTGTCATTGTGCATGGTTACAGCGTAGCTTTTGAAAACACTGATAATAAGGGGGCTTATTATTGTTTCTGCTTGAAACAATGGACGCAATCATCCGAGTCATCAATCAATTGTGACGTGTGATGCTCAGGCGTAATGCTCATGCGTTTTCCGCAAGCTTTTCTAGGTCCTATTTGGTCAACCCTTTCTCTCAGCCCTGCTTCATGAGCTCTTCATGAGGATAATTTTGGAAACAAACAAAAAGACCTGCATGCACATGTCTTCAGCATCAAGCGGTGCATACCCCAGTCTTTCCGTAGCAGCGGGCTGAGGGCACGAAGCAGACCTGCTAAACATGACGAGAGAGGAAGGCTCGGATGTGGAGCAGCGTCGCCAGCGACTCTCTCTCGTCAGGCTTAGGTTCTAGTAAAATTCATGTGTAACCTAGCTGCCTAATGCTGGATGCGCGTTCTTACGAGGTAGGTCCTACCCTCTTATGTTAGTAGGATCGATAAAATAATAGGTCTCTTTTCCAGATTACCGTGTCTTTTATAGGACTCTTTTTTCAAAGAGACCTGTAATTTTATGGATCCACGAACCGAAGACACCCCGTACCGGGACTCCCAATTGGGAACTATGCAGGAAGCTGCAACAATTTGATACCAAGGGTTAGCAAACTAAGCGCAACAGATGTGACAGTAAAAACATTTTTGGAGCGTTCGTACTTAATTTTAGGACTGAGCTCATTTGAGCACCGAGTCAAATGTCCCTATACACTCACGTTCCCACTGCTTACACAGCTATTTCTCGATTTCTGTGCAATTTTTTTCCTAAGTGGCCCCTCATTTTTTGTCAGCACACGATTCACCAAGTAATCTGGCCTTGTACCGGTACCCTGATTGTTAACCTTACGACGATGAACGTATATAGATCGACAATATAAGATACAATTTCGAAGAAAACGAGTCGATTGTCTCGACGATTAAGAGAGGTTCATTTAACGCCGGTCGCATGATCAGATTTGCTCCCTGAAAAAGTCTCCGATTCTCCGAACTTTTTCTCGAAGTCTTCTTTCCGAATTCCGTTTTGCTGTGTTCCTGCCTCTGGACTGGGAGTGGAAGAAAGAAAGAAAGAAAGAAAGTGGATTCATGAAGGTTATCATGAAGGGCTACGAGAGTCTACCTCCTAAGGGCTGCGAGAGGTGTAGTAAAATGCTTAGAATATGGAGGAAAAATTAGCTGAAAAGGTCCTTTCCACGAGAATATTGGGTTTAATTTGACATTACTTGAAAAAAATCCTCAGGATTCGAATTCTTGGAGAGTTCGGAAAATCGTGAGACTTTTTCCAGGGTCCTGCACTTGCGTTTGAGCACAAGTGGAACTTGACAAGTCAACTTGACAAGTTGCGCTTGTCAAGTTGATTTGTCGCCCTCGCCTTCGGCCCCTCTTCAAATCACTTGACAAGTGACAGCTTGTCAAGTCAACTTGTTAAGTCGACTTGCAAGGTGACCCCCCCAAAATCACATTCGCAAGCTGTCCCAAGAACCGTGCCCCTCAAGAGGGGTACTGGGGGGGGGGGTCACGTCACGGTCATGGCCAAAAAAAAGGTGAAAATCGATCACTTTTTAATTTTTTTGCCATAAATTTTTCGATGAAAATGATGTCGGCACGCTAGCTGTGTGGATTCCAACCCAAAAAAAAAATGTGCTTAATTATTTGGGGATGTTCTCCACCACGAGAGGCCACACTGCAACTTGGCAGTGTTACTGCGTCGTTGGAGGATTCTCCGCAACAATCTGCAGACTATAACTGAGGTGAGACATGCCTCTTATTATTAATTGTGTGCCCCTGCCTCTTCATTTCCATGTTTTATTAACTCTGTTGTCCTTCTTCGGGTGGTCAGATAGGTGCTTTGTGTGCCGAAAGTTTTTGTTAGCGTATTCTTTCTGAGGCAAATGATGTGTGTCACGATGGAAATACGCTTCTCGATACGGAAGCGATCAACATGTTGGTTGTGTTACGTATGAATCGAGAATTCATACAACACATGCGTAAAATCTACCCCAAGTTGAGTGGTCAAAATTTTCACGGAACAGTAGTATAGGTGGCCTTGGGTACGAAACTTAAAACCCAACTTAAACTCTGGAAAATAATTCTGAAAGAGAGTTTTGTTTTGTTAATTTAAGTTGAAACTTCGCAGATTTTCGTCGGGTAAAAATATCTTGGATTCTGGGAACATATATTCTACTCATAATCAACAACTTCACTGAGACGTTCTGTGACGTTGATGACTGAATCTTTCACCCTCTCTCTCTTTGTTTATGCCCATTTTCTGTGTACTACCTGTTTGTACTGTGAAAAAGATGTGGGCGGGGGTTTATGTCATGGTCATATTTCACATCTTGTCAATCCGAAAACACTGCTTCTAGACAGACATGAGCACGCGAAAAAAAGAATGAAAAGTCTCGCAAACACCTTCTCCGACGCGCTAGCGATTCTCAAATTTGTTTTTGCCGGCTGGCGCCGGCAAGTTCTTTTCGTAGTTGACAAATCTCACTTGCAGTGACAAGTTCCATTTGACAAATTAGTCAGCATGACAAGTTGACTTGACAAGTGGACTTGTCACCTTGCCCTCTTGCCACTCTTCAATTCACTTGACAAGTTATTACTTGTCAAGTTGACTTGTCAAGTCAACTTGAACAATCGTCATATCACGCAAGGGTAGGACTCTGACTTTTTCTGTGAGCAAATTTGATCCTGCGACCGGCGTGACACCGGTGGCAGGACTGATTTTGCACGGTGGAAATTGGAGGTGGCAGGACCGATTTTGCACGGTGGAAATTGAACCCCGGGTTTTAATGGCCTTTTTCCCACAGATTTCAAAACCCCGGGGTTTAATGGCCTTTTTCCCTCAGATTTTAAAACCCCGGGTTTTAATGGCCTATTTCCCAGAGATTTTAAAACCCAGGTTTTAATGGCTTTTTTCCTTCGGATTTTAAAACCCCTTGTTTTAATGGCCTTTTCCCCGCAGATTTTAAAACCCCGGGTTTTAATGATGGGCCTTTTTCGCTCGGATTTCAAAACCCCGGGTTCAGGACCTGAACCCCCTGGAAAAAGGAAAAAAAATCACGAGGTCTTGGGTTGGCCGTCGGAAACGTGAGGATCGATTTTCGGACCCTTTCTTTGATTTGGCATAAAATACCAGTTTGGTCTCTGCAATTTCTCCAATGCTCCGCTCCCGCGGAAGTGCCTGAAGATTTCCGGATGTTAAGAGTGCGCCGTTTATGGTTCCCGACCTCCAATCGCCTCGACACCTGGCTCATCTCACAGGTGCAATTTTTCAGGTACCTGGGTACCTGTGGAAATAGAATTAGTGTACGGTTTTAATTGGCCTGTATCCCCTCACTTCCACTTTGTCACGCTCTTTTTTGTTTGAAAAGACATGACAAAATTCTACAATGGGTAGTACAGAGGCACGTCGTGTCAGACCATGGTTGACTCGTGGTATTGTCTAGACCGGGTCGTTCCGGAGGGGATGAGCCAGGTTTCGAGGCGATTAGAGGTCGGGAACCATATACGGCGCACTTTTCACACCAGCACATCTTCAGGCACTTCGTTTCTTTCTTCTTTTTTGAAGACCCAACCTAATCACTGGACTAAGCGGATGGCTTCTGCGGGAACTTTTGCGGTATCTGCAGGCCCTTACATAATTTACCATGCAGATGCAGGTACAAAAAACGAACCTTACAAGATTTTTGTACCAGTTCAAAAAAAGGGTTGGAAAATCAATCCTCACGTTTCGAACCTAAGATCTCGCTGATTTCTTTTTCAAGGGGTTCACGCCAGTAGCAGGACCAATTTTCAGACCACTTTCCACACGCGCAATCGAGGGATTTCATTTCGAAAACGGCTTGATCTCCAGATTTTACTTCGTTCCTAATCCAAGTAATCTCGTTGGGAAAGATTTTCAATAACGAAGGAACATTTGACCCGAATTGGAAGAATCCAGATTTTACTTACTTATAACGAAGGAACATTTGACCCGAATTTCGAAATGAAATCCCTCGATTGAGCGTGTGGAAACTTCTTACGCCGCGGCAGAGCAAAACTTGGCTCACAACATTACTTGGACTAGGAACGAAGTAGAATCTGGAGATCAAGCAATCTTTGAAATGAAATCCCTCGATTGAGCGTGTGGAAAGTGGTCCGAAAATTGGTCCTGCTACCGGCGTCACACCCTTCAGCCCAAATCTGAAAGCTCAATTCTGCAAGCTTTAATAATCTGCTAATTTTTCGGTTGCAATCTACTTGTTTGTGTGTTCCTAGCTTTCATGATTTGTTTATGTTTCACGTAGTTCAAAAATCACCCCCGGGATTTTTTCCAACATGGTCGGGCGTGTTTTCGGCAGCACCAAGCGCGCGGGCTTTAGACGCTACAACCCATCTGAAAAAAGCTCTAGGCATCAGAGACATTGTGTACAAGTAAAGCGATCCTTGATTTCATTTTTTGGAAACCTCGAGTTTACTTGAATTACTCGATTTCAACCGACAAAATCCGAAGGATAGAGCTTGCAGAATCGAGCTTGCAGATTTGAGCTTTAATTTCCACCGATAATTTTTTTGTAAAATCGGTCCTGAAGAATGATCTTCGACCACGTGCTGACTATCAAAAAGGATGCTCTTGAAATAGAATTTGAACCCAAAGAAGTCACCGAAGATTGCAGTGTTTTAAAAATGTATCGAAAAGATTTTAGTCGACGGCCAGATCACTATGAGTGATCTGGAAATCGGTCCCCAGGGTCTTACACTTGTGCTGATATGATGCTTTGTCAAGTTGACTTGACAAGTTCCACTTATGCCCAAAACACAAGTGTAGGACCCTGGGAAATCCTGAAGACAGTCATGACCCTCTCTGAACGATCGTACAAAGGTCTGTGAACAAGATGGACAAGATGGTAACTGGGCGATGGACATGAAGACAGTCATGACCCTCTCTGAACGATCGTACAAAGGTCTGTAAACAAGATGGACAAGATGGTAACTGGCGATGGACTGGGTGAAGTGCAGATCATCAGCTACCCAAGAATCTTCCACCACCCACCACCACTTGATTGTTGAAAACCTCAAATAGAATGCGACGGAAAGACGACGAAAAACACGATGTGTACCGTGTTACGAGTCAGGCAAACAACCAAATGCAGTACCGGGTCAAAAAGAGAAGCTCGCAGGGTTACAGGGGCAATGACATCATGAGAAAATAGACATTCGAGGTCCCAAATTGCTACATCTTATGCTCAGCCCATACCATAACAGAACCAATACTGGTCCCCATGACCCGGGTACGACGAATTTACAGTCCGCTGCGAGTGTTCTTCTACGACTCGTTTACTCTTGAGGGCAAAATAAAACTCTTGACTGGAAACCGAGGTATACGAGAGCATGTGTTCTGATATTTTTAATAGGGTCCTAAGAATCTTCGTGATTCATCCGTCACTCTGGCTCAATGGATGAGAGCGCGGCACCTAATTCAAATATGGGTTATTCGCAGGTCCCCAGTTCGATTCAGGCCGATGTGTATGTTTATATGTGTATATTCAGAAGAGGGTCCTGGTGGATCTTCAGTGCTTCATGCGTCACTTTAGCTCTGTGGATAAGAGCGCGGCACCTAACAAAAATATGGGTTATCCGCGGGCCCCGGCTCGATTCCGTTCGAACCCCCGGGAATTCTCATTCATATGGATTTGAGCCAATAGACCCTCAAGCAAGATTTCTAAACTCCTGTTTCCAGTAATAAAAGCGAATCCAATCAAATCAATTAAAAAAACAGGATCGCAATTGTGTTTAGTGTATGACATTGAGAGGGGGGGTTTAGAGGGGGGGGGGTAGGCTGCTTCCATTTAATATTTCCTGGAAATCAGACAGAAGAGTTTACTTGAAACAGAAATTCAGCACCCTTGTTTGAGGGTCTATGTAGCTCAAATCCATTTGAATTTGAGTTCTCGGTTTTTGAAGTGGGCTTAGGTCGTAGTAAATTTTTTGTGAGGACCTGATACGTTGTTTACTAATCTTCCGAAAATGAACGTTCAAATTGAGATATTCGCGGGATACAAATTTGAAGAAAGCGAGTCCGTTTGAAGGTCAGGCTCAACCTCTGAGATGGAAAAAAGGTACAGCCTATTGCGTTTTGAGTGTCATTTAATCTTAATCTTGAATCTCAATCTCATTTGTCTGGTGTTCGTCTATGACTCGTTTACACTAGAAGGCAAAATGACACTCTTGACTGCAAACTGAAATATACAAGAGCATGTGTACTGACTTGAACAATAAGAACAGAATTTCAGTTGTGTTTGTTATATGCCATTGAGAGGGGGGGGGCGGAGGGGGGGGTAGGGCTAGAGAACGTTTAGTGTGTGTCATTGACAATCAAATCATGATGGTTGGCATCACATATGTCAAGTCTGTGCAAATAGGGTATCAAGGCCAAACACCAACATCTCAGGAATGATTGAACGTGGTCAGGGTACACTCAGGAAGTCAAAGAGGTCCTGAAAGTCAAGTAAAATGTTGCGGTATAATCTGGTGTCGAGTCATCATCTAGTCACATTGGTTGTAAGGGGACAGGTTGTCAGGGCCTGATGAGGGTTATACTGATATTTTCCTTTCTTTCTTTTTGTAGTGTAGAATACCCCTTAATCACTCAACTAAGCGGATGGTGAGCACCCAGTTAATCACATAGGACCATAGGACCCAAGAAACTGTCTCGGACCGGGGGATAGGAACATACCTAATGCCATACTCAAGCACATCCCCAACGAGTTGGTAAAACAGTTCACATTGTTTTTCGGCTGGCATGTATCCTCGGGATAATCTAACGATGCCCCCCCACTTGAAATCACTCAACACGATTTCAACAAGTGATTCGGAAGCTCATCAGTGATCTGGCGCAGTAAGCCGGGAAAGTAATCACTAAGTCTTGAAAGGGTACCAAACCCAATGTAACAAAGAGAGCGAGCATACGCGTAGGGCACCGCAGGGTCTCGCCGCGAGACCTGGCCTTGAATATGCCTTTCACTCCCGCACCCAATAGAGATTACCTTCCCAAAAGGGAAGCAGACTAATCAACAAAGGGCACCAGACCCACGTGGCCCGACTTTCCAGCCAATAACTAGGATACACTTCCATTCTTGACAGCGAGTTCATAGACCAGCCCCAAAACAAGACACATACACAGCAGCACATACGCACAACAGGCATAGGTACACGCAAATAAAACCAGACAAGAACACATAACCAATCTATGCAGTGCCATCCTTAGCGGAACCATCTGTCCTTAGCGGTGGTTGGTTACGACATGGTACAAGGATGGATGAAGAGAGTTTCAAAAAGACTTGCATCAAGGAGAAGGGAAAAAATGGAGGTTTCCACGAGCCTTTCTACAGCACATGAGTAGCGGACTTCATGCTAAGACAGGATGCAGGAAAGCTGGGAAAGTATGCGAGTGACAAAAAAAATCGATTGAGACAAAGGAGACGCTTGGGGATGGCTGTGGCAGTTCCCCAAAGATTCACATACCCGGCTCCTTTGGTGTTTTGGCAACCCCAGTGTTGCTAGTTTTCGGGGGGAGCAATATACTCCTCCTGTCTCAAGAGGGCTTCGTTTTCAAACACAATCATTTTTAATTTTTAATTTTCATTGCACATGTGTGGGTAGTATGTAAGTATAGGGTAGAGTAGGGGTTGTAGGGTAGGGTTGTAGGGATGTAGTGGTGTGTGTATGTAGGAATGTAGGAAGGTAGGTTTGTAGGGAGGTAGGTTTTTTCCTAATCTGCCGATCTCTGTGCCCGTCCAGTATTTCCGCTCGATACCTGTTGGTTGTACATAACATTCGTCCTTTCCGCCCGACACCCTCGTTGCTGTCAACGAAGCCCACATTTGTTTTGTCGTGACAGTCAGATCTTTGTGAACCCAGCATAAAGCGTGATCCTCGCTCACTTTCATTTTGATATTGTCTTGCTTCCACCATGACCTGTATCGTATGCTTTGCCTGCGATATGTGCGCTTTTTGCTCCCGTTCTTTGTTCTCTTCACCTCTTTCGATTTCAAAAGAAAGGAGGGGCAGACCTTTTGCTTCAACTTTCGTGGCACTATTGATTGAGGTTCCTAAAGGATTTTCGGTGATTCATCCGTGACCTTATCTCAGTGGTGAAGACCGCGGCACTTACGAAATCTGGTTATCCGCAGGTCCCCGGTTCGATTCTGGCCGAAAACACGTCAACTCAGATGCACATAGATTTGAGCAAATAGACCCTGAAGCAAGGGTTCTAAACTACTGTTCCCAGTAATACAAGCAATTTTAAAAAATCAGCTGCAGGGCTCGTAATACTGCCCACGTTGGTGATCTGTAACCAGGTTTCTCCAACCCTTCTGTTCGCTCAGTCTCCTTCTGAATGGTTTTGATCAGCGCCTGCTCGTGGCCAACCCAACGCCCTTGCTTTTCAGAAAGTTCCATTCCCCGCTAGTGATTGTCCATCCTCGTCCTGGGTCCAGGCATGCAGTCAGACATTCCATCATGCTGATTCTCGTTGTGTCCACTCGCTCTTCCCATACTTGAAACAAGTCTTGGATTCTGACGAAACCACCACCTGCTGGAATCGTTTAGTCCAGAAAACAAGTCTCTCCCATCACTCGTGGCGTTTTTTGCTCATGAATCAGACGAGGATCGTATGCAGCCGTTGGCATTGAGGGCGCTTCCCATCTCATGTTTCTGCGCATGAACTCTGAACCTTTGTTGTTGATAGGGTTGCTGACGATGAGTGGGTGATATATTGAGTTTTGCCTCGAGGGCTCAGTTTCTTCACTCCATTCACTGTGCATCAGCGTTAGTGTCTGTTCAAGTTCATTGTCACAGCATTTCCGATCCAGATGCTTGGGATCCAGCAAGGACGCATGTCTTATTTGTTTCTCCTTTGCGGTGAGCAGGGCTCTTTTGGTCTGATGAAGCGAGATCCTTGCGCACAACTGCTCGGGTTGGTGAGTTAGTACCACAAAGCCTTCGGTAGTACAAAGTGCCCAACCCGATTGCTTTGGATCTTGCGGGGATGCATGTCTTATTTAGGCCTCTGTTGTGGTGGGCAGGACTCTTTTGGCCCGTTGAGACTATTCCCTGTGCCTTCTCCGTCAGATCTTCCTTGCTGTGGATTCTAAAACACCGTTCTCGTCGCCACAGCGTGTTCATGATACTTTCTTTGTCAAGCGTGGCAACTTTAGCTTGCTTTTGGACTTTTGTGCAGCATGCATGCTGTGCTATCATACAGGTGCCTTCAGATTGAGTGGTAGGCAGGCTGTAATTTTCGTTGCCATCCCTTCGTAGCCTGCACTGTTGATGTGACCGTATGTTTCAACCGCCAGACCGTCAGCGCTCTCTCCTCGGGCCTGATTGCATCTTTCCTATTTTGGTTAGCTGATTGGCTGTTGGCATAATTTCTGCCACAGCCATCCCCAAGAGTCTCCCTTGCCTCCATGGAATTTGTTTGTCACCCAAATACTTTCCCAGCATAAACTTTCCTGCATCCTGTCTCAACATGACGTCCTCTGCCCATGTGCCATAGAAAGGCTGGTGGATGCCTCAACTTTTTCCCGTCTCCTTCATACAAGTCTTTTTGAATCTCTCTTCATCCATTCTTGTACCATGTCGTAGAGCTGCTGTTACCATACTAGGGTCACAGCTTTTGTTGAATCGTCGTCTTTGTTGGCTAGTTTGTATCCAAGCTCCTGTCACACGATTCCGGTGTTTGCGCATCTCCTCTTCTACTGATCCTCGTCTAATCGCCTTCCGCACCCGCTTTTCCACCTCGACTTTCGATCTTCATAGCTCACTATACCTCCTTTCCTGTGAGGCCCTTGCCGTGTGAAGACTGCTCGATTTGTCCTGTCGCGCCATTCTGTGGAAACATCATTGCTTGAAATAGCCTTGTCGGCTTGGATGTCGGCTATTTCATTTGCATGTTCTCCTTGATGCGCTTTCACTTTGACCAGAAACGTCGCTGCTCCTGCTGTTGTTATTTTTTGGAGCTCTTGGACTGCTTTCCGTAAAATGTTTGCGTCTGGTCCTCCTACTCACGTCACTTTTCCGCCTTCGCCTACATATCATTGAACAGCTTTCAGCAGCGCTTGGTTGTCGCACAAATAAAGCATGGGTTTGTCACAGGGGTGCCACGTAATGTTAGGACAAAAGCTGCTAGTTCCAGAATGTTCGAGCTGCTTCCTCATCGCATCCCTGCCTTCTCTTTTTTCCAGACAGATTCACGTGCCCTACTCCCATTTCCCCCCTTTGTTGGTTAGATCCATCATCCGCTATGACTGTGCCTCGGAAGCCGTAACCTCCTAATCTCTGCGCTCATCCATTATTCCCGCTCGATACCTGTCGGTTGTACTTGACATTCATTTTTTCAGCCCGACGCCCTCGCTGCTGTCAACAAAGCCCGAATTTGTGTGGTCGTGACGGTGAGATCTCTTTGAACCCCGCATGAAGCGTGATCCTCGCTCGCTGCGATTTTGATATAGCCTGATTCTTGTTTTGTCCACTCGCTCTTCCTATACTTGCAAGAAGTCTTAGATTCTGACAAACCCACCACTTGCTGGAATCTTTTATTTTAGGAAACAAGTCTTTCCTATTTTGATTGATGTTGCCTTTGTTACTTCGTAAGAAATAGTCTAGTAGCTTTGCTCGAAACTCTATGTGTTCAAGATGTAAATTTTGAGTTCTCAATTTTCACTAGTGGTGTTTCTTGCTCAGGAAGGAGACGAGGATCATATGCAGCCGTTGGCATCGAGGGCACTTCCCACCAAATGTTTCTGCGCATGAACTTTGAAGTTTGAGCATTTCTTGTCCACTGGGTTGCTGACGATGAGTAGGTGATGTGTTGAGTTTTTCCTATACATATATATATATATATATATATATATATATATATGTATATATATA
>Ga0105055_10008688_pt1 | contig 13159 bp, 12 predicted proteins | sample BON03_FD_78090 | JGI IMG/M metagenome (GOLD analysis project Ga0105055, IMG submission 78090) | Freshwater microbial communities from Lake Bonney liftoff mats and glacier meltwater in Antarctica - BON-03 | ecosystem: Environmental > Aquatic > Freshwater > Ice > Glacier meltwater | place: Lake...
ATGTGTGTACGTATGTAAAAGAGAGAGAGAGAGAGAGAGATAGAGAGAGAGAGAGAGAGAGAGAGAGAGAAAGAGAGAGAGAGCAAGAGAGAAAGAGAGCGAACGAGAGAGAAGAGAGAGAGGGAGAGAGGGAGATGGAGAGAGAGAGAGAAAGAGAGAGAGAGAGAGAGAGAGAGAATCTGTGTGTGTGTGTGTGTGTGTGATTGTGTGTGCGCGTGCTTGTGTGGGTGCATGCGGGTGTTTGTGTTTGTGTGCGTGCGTGTGTTTGTTTGTGTGTGGTGTGTATGCATGTGCATGTGTGTGCATGTGCATGTGTGTGTGTGTGTTGTGTTTGTGTGTGTGTCGGTGTGTGAGAGAGGGACTTTTTGTGTGTATGTGCGTTTGTTTTGTGTGCGTGTGTGTGTGCTTGGACGATATACCTGGGCTTGGAAACACAGCTGCAACCCGCGCGCTTTTGCATTGTGATATTCACTGGCTGGGTGCTGGTGCGTGTGTGCGTGTGTGTGTGCGTGCGTGCAAAGATGCGCGCGCGTGTGGCTGTATTCGTAAGTGCATATCACGTAGAACAATGTGTGCGTGAAAAGACGCGTGTATGCATGTGCATTTGTCGCCCGGAAGGCATTCGCTGCCCCCCCGACCCGCACGTTCTGTCATGGTCAAGACGTGCAGACAGAATCAACCTGGTGGCAAACTCGACGGGAAACATGCACAAACAAGCAAACTCTTGGGAGCACACACCTTGCCAACGGCACGATATGACTTGATTTCCCACGGGCCCAGTGCTGCTCGCAGGGCCGTCACTGTCTCCGCGCTGGCAGCCTTGCCCAGCAACTCCGCAAATTCGGGCATACTATGAAGAACTGGCTAGTTCTTGAAAAAGAACACCAACATATTCTTGGCGATATGACACGTCCCCCTTCGAAGCTGTGACGTCACTCACGAACACTCCCATCGACCCGATCGATGATTTATGTTCCCATAAAGGTAAAGTGACTTGATGCAAGAATTTACTTATTGATGAGTACAAATACTTTATTCTTTATAATCTGATCCTCCGCATAAGATTATGGAGCTCTGGTCTTGCATCAGCATCACGGTCAAGTAGAAACATTTGGTACCACAGTTGTACCAGATTAAAATGGGGATGTTGGAGGGGCCAGCCCTTAAATACTTTTACATGGTTCATAGGGACGGGCGGCTCTTATGTATCCCGCCAAGGTCGTCGGAGGGTAACAGAGCTCGCGACACAAGATGCGGACAGCGGTATACGCCCTGGCGGCCTTGGCGGCTGCCTCGGGCGTCACGGCATTTATGCCGCAGACCAACTTTGCCGGACGAGCCCCATCCCTTCGCGCCCGCGCTTCCACGCGCTCCGCAGTCTCCGTTGGTATGTTGCCGTGCATCTTGTTCCGCGCTGGCCGCATTGGATGTCTATATGTATTCGCTATGTGTGCCCCGTCCTCCCTGATAGCGTGCTGTGTTGTCCTCGCGATACTCGGCAGGGTGTATCTAGCGCCACCCGCAGCAGCGTTTCGTGTATGGTTTATTTCTAGCGTGTTGCGTTGCGCTGCGTTGCGTTGCAGCGTATCTCCTACGTTGTGGTACGAACAAGAGCTGCATGGCGAAGCTTGGATAAAAGATGCTTGTCAGGCTGGGCAAGGGCGAAGCTATTGTGGCATGCTTTAGTTCTCTTTTTGGTGGGAACTGAAATGTTCCTGTCGCCTTCTGTTCTCTTCACAGGCCCCCGCATGGTGGGCACTGTCAAACCTGACGTGATGCCTTACAAAACTGCCAATCCCGCGTCTTGGGCGGCTGGTGACGTGATGCGCCCCCGTTGGCTTACCTCGTGGGATGACAGCAAGTCCGCGCTTAAGGAGCGCTTTGGCTACTCGGATGGCGATCTCGCGAAGTACGATAACTTGAGCAAGGAGGACCAGATGGAGGCGCTTTACATGATGCACCTCTCACGCCAGTTCGAGACTGCCTGCAACCAGGCCTACATGCAGGGCAACATCCGTGGTTTCATGCACTTGGACAACGGCCAGGAGTCGATTCCCGCGTTGGTCTACGATAGCATCAAGAAGGGCGACAAGAAGTACTCGTACTACCGGGAGCACACACACGCGCTGGCCTCGGGTGTGCAGCCTGGGCCGATTATGGCTGCGCTCTTCGGCAAGATCGACGGCACGTGCAAGGGTGCGGGCGGCTCGATGCACATTTTCGACAAAGAGACCAACTTCCAGGGCGGTTGGGCGCTTGTTGCTGAGCAGCTCCCCTACGCTGCCGGTGCTGCGCGCTCCATCCTCTTGGACCGTCTGAGGGACGCTGAGGCCTTCAAGGACGACGACCGTCTCTCTGTTGTCTTCATCGGGGAGGGTGGCTCGCAGAACGGGCGTATGGCTGAGGTTCTCAACGCTGCCGCAAAGGAAAACCTGCCACTTCTCATCATCGTCATTGACAACGGACGTGCCATCAACACCTTCACCGGTGATGTAGCTGCCAATCAGGATGTCTACCTGCAGGGGCAGCACTACGGAGTTCCAGGCATCAAGGTTGACGGGTGCGATCTCGACGGCGTGCTCAAGGCAGGCCGCGCCGTGACCGACTACGTGCGCACAAAGGGCCCTGCCATCCTGCAAGTGCATACATTCCGTTTCAACGGCCACTCACCTGCCGACCCCGAGCACGAGCGCGGGCGCAAGCAGGAGAAGAAGTGGGCGCGCGAGGCGGCGGATCCCATCGCCATCTACGAAGCGGAGCTGCTGGAGCGCGGCACCGTGACGCAGGCTGAGCTTGACGAGGTCAAGGCGCGCGCCAACAAGGAGTGCAAGGATGCCGTCAAATTTGCATCAGATTCGTCCCCGCCACCTGCCAATCTGGCCAAGGAGCTCGAGTTTCCTGATAAGCCCAACACAGACTATAACCTCAAAACCGCACCACAGGTCCGTGGCTACTTTTCTTTGTCGTTATGTTTCTCTCACAAATGTACTTGGTGGAAGTGCAACTGCACACACACAAACAAAAATACAAACACTTGACTGCACGCGCAACGGCGATTCTGCATGCGAGATGTGTTTCTGAGAGGCAAAGAGAGACAGACTAGTGGTGGCAAGTCTGTGTGAAAGAAAGATAGATTTGCAAGACAGGTCCCCGAGTCATGACACACATATGATTGTTAAGTCTCGGTGTCGAATTACAGCGCACGGTTGTGTCTGCTCAAATCATTCAATGCAGTGAGGCGTATTTGCAAAGGAGCCTTATTTCAACAGGGCTCATTTGCAAAAGCAGACACGCAAAACCCCCGCACTGGAACTCAGCAAGTATTGCACAAGGTTGGCACCGCAAGCTATTGTCTCTATTCAAATAGCTAGGATGATGTTGCCAAAGAGTCCTATTTTTGCAGGGCTGGCCACCCTTGAGTGCAGACTACTTGAGTGCAGACTACTCCACTTGGGACAGCATTCGAGTTTTTCTAGGGCAGGTTGTGGCTTCGCCTGCGTATTTTTGCTATGCCGCATTCGCTTGTGTGAGTGTGGCCTGACTCATTCATGTCGCGCATTGATCACGAAGAGTGTGTGTATCCGGTGTGTGATGTGAGGTTGTGTGTGTGTGTGGTGTGTGTGTGGTGTTTATACGTGTGGTATGTGTCATTCATATGTAACACACGACTCCATCTAATTGTGACACGACTGATTCGTGTGAGTGTGTGACTAGCGTGTAATGTGAGTCCTGCATGAGGGCACGTGTGTTTGGACGAGCGTTGTCGCATGGTTGTGGCGTTTCATTTCTCATTTTATTCGATGGGACACATGACTCTTATTATGTGTGACATGAATCATTCATATGCGTGACATAACTCAATCGACACATTGTCCTGACTCATTCATGTATGTGCCACGACTCTCTCTGTATTCACTTTCTCTCCCGATTTCTCTCTCTCTCTCCCCCTCTCTCTCTCATCCATCCACGTGTGGTGTCGTGATTGGTTGAGTGTGCTGTGCCTATAGCTGCATCGATACACATGTGTGTTTGTGATGACGCGCATGACTGATTCGATTTCTGTGTGTTGTCTTGGTCTGTTCGTATGCGTGACATGACTCATTGCTGCGTACGACTTGCGATACTCTTGTGTGTGTGTGACATCACGCATGACTCATTCGTCTGTGTGGCCTTGGCTTGTTCATATGTGCGACATGACTCATCTGTATGTGTGAAATGAAACAGTTATGTGTGCGCTGGGACTTATTATTCATATGTGTCACGTGGCTCCTTCATATGTGTGGTATGACATATTCACATGTGTGACATGACATGCCTCATCCATACAAGTGACTGGACTACTTCGTACGTGTGACATGACTCACTTATCCTATGTGTGCCACGACTTTCATCCAATCATGACGCATGTATGACTCATGGCGTGCACAGTGCCGATGTGTGTCTGACATGTGATACGTGCGTGTTACTCGATGTGTCACTCGTGAAAATAACATTACAATTCAATTTAAATCCTCACAAAGGACTCATTTGAAACCAGACCAAAAACTGGTATTTAAAAGGGTCTTGAAGCATGAATGTGAGCTGCGCATCTTGCGCACGCGTGTGTGCGCCAGGCGCTGGTCTACCTTTTCGGAAAAGAGCCCTAAATTCTCGCAAAAGAGCCCGGGCATACTCTGAATCCATCTATCAATACGAGCAGGATGCCGACGCCATTAACGCGCGCACGCTCGAGCCTGAGGCCTTGGCCACGTGCAATGCACACATGGAGACGCTGCGCGATAAGGCACGGGCGGGACAGCTGACAATCGGCGATGCCATCAACTTGGCAGTGCTCGAGGAGATGATCCGCGATCCCACCACCACGATCCATGCCGAGGACTTGCAGGCGGGGTCGTCGTATGACATCCCGAAGCTCACGCAGCAGACGTTCGGGAAGTTGCGTGCGGCCGATGAGATTATTGACGAGGGCCACTTCCTCGGCAAGGCGCTGGGCGAGGGCATGAACGGCTACCGCCCCATTGTCGAGATGATGAACACCAACTTTGCAATCTACGGAATGGCAGAAATCTCGTCGCTCGGTAACACGTATGCCACGACGGGTGGCAAGTTTGACATGCCCGTCACGATTGTTGGTGCGGGTGGCACGGCGCCTGCGCAGTCGCTGGGTGCCGAGCACTCGCAGCCTTTCCACGCCTACATCATGGGTATCCCCGGTCTCAAGATCTGCTCGGCCGCCTCTCCCGAGGCAGCCTACGGTCTGACTAAGTCAATGATCCGTGACAACGGCCCCGGTATGCTCTTTTGCCCTGTCAAGATGATGAAGGATGTCAAGGGCTCACCAGAGCTTGGCAAGTGCATGCCGCTGAATAAGGCAGCGCTCCTGAACAAGGCCTCTGACGCCTCCGTCAAGAGCGGCAAGGCTGTCACGGTTCTCACCTACCTGCACGGCGTGCGGGAGGCGCAAACAGCCATGCTGGAGCTGCAGGCCGAGGGCATGGATATTGATCTGATTGAGCTTCGCTCGCTCAAGCCGCTCGACAAGGACACCATCCGCGAGTCGCTCACCCGCACTAACAAACTGGCGATCTTGGACGAGTCGACCTACTCTGGCGGTATCGGCGCCACCATCTCGGCCATGGTCTCAGAGGAGATGTTCGATCTGCTCGATGCGCCCGTCAAGAGGCTTTGCATGGACGACGCACCCGTTCCCTACTCACTCGCAATGGAGGCGGCTGTAGTCAAGCGTGCTTCAGATCTCGTCACTGGTGTCGCCGACCTCGTCTTCCGCAGGTTTTAATCGCGTCAGGTGTCCGTCGGGTTAGGACGCAAGGTGCAACGCTTGCTCTTAGTGTCTGTTTTGCTGCACTCTGCTGGCGTTGCATGTTTAATATAATCCGTGGCTGGCGTCGGACACGCTGAGGCTGCGTCTTTCTGTGGATGTGTAGTCGAGATGGCGAAGTGTTAATATGTGTGTGTATATATATTTATATATATATATATATATATGGGGGAGGGCGCCACTCCGTGTAACCTGTAGCCACTTTATTCTATTTCCAGTTTGGGAAATTTTCAGAGTGGGATAGGGATTAGGAGTCTGAGATGCTCTTGTCCTTCTGTAAATAAAATCTATCAAGAATCGTGTTTGAGCTGCACAGGCTGCACTCTCTTTTCAAAATAGTTCTTGTTCGTAGATCTCGTACCATATTCACGCAAGTAGGTCTGTTGTGACAAATCTGTAGTACCTCAGAGCCGCAGCCACACGCCTCTTCATGACTCACATACATCATCGATGAGTCATGTCACATTTGGTCTCACATCTTCAAACTCTTGCGAAGTTCGCTCAAGCTCGGGCTGTTTGATTGAAAGAACCCCCCCACCTGGGTGGGTCTCTTTTTTTGCATGTTTTAAACCCCACCCACTGGCACAAGGGGATGGTGGTTTTCAAGGGGGTCCTCTTCCTCCCGCCTCTTCAATACAAAACATGCCAAAAAAGAGGCCCCCCCCCGGTGGGGGGAAGTATTTCTTGCAATTATATTGGCAATTCGCCATCACCCTCGACGTAATGGTTTGCATACATATGAATGAGTCACGTCCTACGTAGGAATCATCAAGATAGTCAATGGCTAGTCTCATGTATAATGAATAAATCATGTCACCCGCACTAGTAGGAAGTAAAACGGTCCAAACCCTGTCACTCGACCGACTTGGAGACCCAGCGACTGTGACTGTGATAACGCACGCATATCTGTAAATGTCATGTGTAAATGTCATGTAAATGTCATGTGAAAGACTCAGAGTCGCAATATCTGGCAGTGAGGGTCACAGTGCCTCCGACCGAGTCACTGGCAAGATTGATGAAAAGAGATTGATGCCGTCGGAAACGAGATTGAATCAGTGCATGTTTGCAATTTGATTCGTGCTTGTATTCAACCAGGTGGATGCTATAGCCCAGTCTGAATCCTAGGTCCTAGGCGGGGCAGTACAAAGTAAAGGTTCTCCAGTCTTGTGAAACACTCGGTTGCGACACGTACGTAGTTGAACCAAACTCTCTCGTCATTCAAACAAACTTGAACCTACAGCACTATGGGTATTTAACCCTTCGACCAGTGCCCTCAGCGTTGTACTGCTGAGTCTGCAAGCCTGAGTACCCCACTAAATTCGTCTCTTCCCTCGCCGCTCGGCGAGTGTAATACGGATGTTTCTGGAATATAGCGACTTCATACACCGACAGACCGACTTGCCTTTATGCTTCGTTTAACAACCCGACAACTGCGCTCTTGTTCTGACTCGGAAGGGCAGCAATGTAGAGACAGCTACATTCTTGACAGAGCAACACCAATAATTCAGTCCCCGCAATCCCCACGAACATCTTTAATGAACTCGAGATGTCCCCGGCCGCATGCGCTGCCTAACAGGGAAATCTTGTCACGGTCGGCCGTGACTCCAGTTTTGACTCCAGTTTTCCCTCTAACAGATGCAGCTCCTTGCACTTTTGTCAGTCATCATCAGCAACTCGCGGCCACCCACATCCACGAGTGCCTGTACCATCTCTGCGCAATGTGCCCTTACTACCGTGTGCCATGCTCCATGGACCTCACAAATGATTCCCTCTTGCAGACGCGAGGCAATCATGTATCGTACTTGTAAGCATTGATATTTAGCTTTCCACACGTCATTACTTGTACATAATTCGGTGTATTGACATGACTCTGCCACCGTCGTGACAGCATGTGGGAGCGCGCGCGCTTATTGCCGCAGGGAGGTCGACACCATGAGCATCTGACTGCCAAGGCGGAGGAGAGGGAGGTGAGGAAAAAGTCACACACTCAGTCCCCCCGGGTGCAGAGACGCTGTCACGGAGACATGCCATCACTCAGTCCATGAGCAACTCTTTCTAGTGCCTGGCACTCATCACACTCATCACATAGTCATCACACTCATCACATAGTCGGCAGCCTGCGGCCATGTATATCAACGTGTATCCACATCCAAAAGCATAGAAATTTGACTTGAGTCGCTCGGACTACCCACCACATCGACTTGATGCCGCCCAAAAAACCACCACATCGATTTGATTCCGCCCCAAAAACTACAAATTCGACTTGATTCCGCCCATATAACCACACATTCGACTAGTGTCCGCCTAAATGAACACCCGGGAATCGACTGGATGAAAATGAGTCATGCCACGCGAAGAAATGAGTCACGCCACACGTGTGAATGAGTTGTGTCATACATGAAAGAGTTTATGTCACAACTTCCTGCGCACCTCTGCAGCATCTTCATACATCAGTCATGTTGCATATATGAATGACTCACATCATACATGTCAATGCTACCTCGTCCAAGTCTGGGGCGTCAACTGCCCGTTTCGGCCAAATAATAGGGTTTTTCCGAGTTGACGGTACAGATCGACGAGGCCAGGAGTTGAGTCCGGATACTTTCCAGGAAACACAATCATCTTCAATCCACTGCCACCCACATCCACCAGGATCTTGTCCACATGAGCTAAAGGGAAAATAAATGTGAAATTTGCTGCCGACTGCATCCAAGAGCACTTTTGCCATCTCAACAGACTCGGAGCCGCAATACATGGCAGTAAGGAGGAAGCTTATGCCATCATTGTTCGTGCCCGTGAGGATCTCTCGCCCCCCTGCACCATGCCCTACCTTAGCAGCCTCGAAATGACGATACCAGTCACGGTCTTGACACCCCATTGGTCCTTGCCCAAGTCGTGCTTGACGATCTCACCCAGCTTGCCATTGTGCTCGTACGCCGACTGCAGCGAGTGCACTCTCACCATGTCGCCAATCGCTAGTGTTCCTGGCGCAGTTAGTTGTTCTGGACTTGCCGAGTAGTGCCTGTTACAAATCTGCATTACGCTACCCACTGCCGCAGAACCTGAAGCAGGAGGAACGAAGGAGACCGATACAGCCCTAGAAGCTGCTCCAAGCACTGCTGGCACTAGCGTCCGGGGTGATGCAACATGCTGTTAAATGAGGTGTACATCCGAAGCATTGGGACCGGCAGGCCTTTCCGAGGCACCGGCTTCCAGGTCCTGCCACCCAGTCTGAGGCAACCCAAGGTCGTCGGCCGCAGTCTTGGCAGGCCCACCCACCTTGTTTGACTTGCGCTTCTTCTTTTTCTGTGTCCTCCTGGCCATGCCATCTACGCTGCCCTCGTCCTGTCCCTTGTCCTCGGCTGATGGTTGTAATATCTCACAATGTGCTACTTCAAATATCTCACGATGTGCTGTTTCATGCACTGCCGCCACTATTAGCATAGGGGGTGATGCACAGTCCTGAGGATCATGGTGTGCATTCGAAGGACTGGGGATGGCAGCTGTTTTGGGAGCACCTGCTTCCAAATCCTATCCTACCGCCTGTGGCAACAAAAGGTCGCCCTCCACACTGCCCGCGCCCTGGCATTCTGATACGCCTCAGCTCCAGCCCCAGCTGTAGAGACCAGGGCTACAGCAGCCAAAGCAAGTTTAGTACGCTGTCTGCAACTCCTTCACGTACTTGGCACGGAGTCGCTCAGCACAACACAATCTGATGCGACCGAGAGGGTTCTTACAAGTCGGCAAATATGCCATTGTTCCCCGAAGCTGCCCGTAGCACTCATCACAAAAGATGAGCCCACACATACACTGAAAGATGGGGATGTATAAATAAAAGTGATGTACATATGTGCATATGGATCATGTGGCATGCGCAAACCCCATGTATAAATACACATGTATGTAAATATTCGTAAATGTATGATGTGGCATGTATGATTTGGTTGGCACGCACAGTCGGTAGTGGCAAATCACACACCCCCTCGCGACGCCGCACGTCTTGAAGGCACACGGGACATGTAAAGATCTTATCCGTATCGCTGGAGCTCGCCGAGCTCTTTTTACGCTATATATATGTACATGTGTGTGTCTATATGTGTGTCTGGCTGTGTGTATGTATGGTGCATGCATCTCTCTCTCACGACATACACAAACACAATACATACACATGCACACACACGCACTCACACATGCACGTGCAGCACACTCACGTGCAGTGCACTCCCACCCGCGCACACACCGCCATGCAGAATTTTAACAACGCATGACGATGTCAATGAACGTAAACGGTATTCATGAACGAATAATCATCAGTACGAAAATATATGCGTGCGCATACGTGATGCGTGTGTATTCGTGTGTGTATTCATGATGATGTATGCAAAAAAATCTAGCACGTGCTTAATATCAGCATATTGCCTGAATGCCTGAACCGCACACGCACATATGGTGTGTGCACGCATACACGCAATGCAGAGCCACACGTTGCAGTATGAACCCAAAAAAAAACACCACACTCGCCTGCAGCATCTGTCTAAGTTGAAAGTGCAGGAAGTCGCGGCAACGAATGCAAGAGGACTCATGCGCGACGGTGCTGGGGGGTTACCTGATTATCACATTCTCAGCTTCACAACCAAATTCTTCTAGACGCTTTTTTTAAGGAAAGGCTTTGACGCTTCGCAGTCGACGAGGAGCGCAAAAAGAGACGGACTCTGTCTATGGCCGTGCTTCCCTGGCGCGAGCCGTCGCAGACGCAGGTTTGTCGCTTGCAAAAATCCTTGCCACTCTCTTGCCTCTTTGCGCTAGCTTGTGCCCCCTCCCGCTCATCGCCTGGGTGACGAGACGTGCGGGCGTGGTGCTGTGAAGAAGGAACTTTGTCGGCAAGAGTGCAACCATCAGTTCGCCGGAAGCACTGGTTGGGGTGGCGGAATAGAAGGAAATTTTCCGATGCCGCAGAGATGGAGAAGCCGAATCAGCGGGAGGGCTGCGTGCGCGTTTTGAGTGCGAGCATGCAGACGAACGCCTGTATGACTATTTTTACTGCTGTACTTCTTGTATGTGCCCCATCCTGCCCCTTCCCCCCAAAACAGTTCTTCTCTGCTCTGTCGGTCTTCGCGCTGGTGCTCGTGTGCACGTCCGTCTTCATGACTCAGAAGCCGCCGTGGATGGAGGGCCAGGAGGCTGATTTGGGCATCTCATCTCCCTTCATTGGGCCGGATGCGTCGAGCAAGCCCTACAGATACAACGACCCGCAGATGACAGATATGGGTGCGGGTCCGTCCGAGGACGAGGACGAGGAGGATGCGGAGAAAGGCAGGCCACAAGCACTAGCACAAATAAAAGGTCGCCCGCTGTCGGGCAGGGCTGCTGTGCAAGCAGCAGCAGCACACCCCGGAGGGCTGTTGCATGGGGATGATGCCTATGTGCGCGTGGGTACAGGGCAGGTGTTGACAGCGCAGCAGCGTGTCAAGGCTGCACGGGGCGATGAGATGAAGGAGGCGCAGCAGTTGCGTGCTGTTGCTTCACAACGAGGGCGCGTGCGCGCAGCTCCTGTGCATTACAAAGGCAATGATGCCGAGGTGCCCGTGACTCAAATCAAGGCGCAGACATACCCGCTGATGAACCTTGCCTCTGAGGACAGCAACGGGGAGGGTGCGAACGGCCCGGAGCCCCCCGCCGCAAACAAGCTGCTGGCAGCTAAGATTAAGGAGGCTGGCGCGGGTAATGGCAATTATATTGACACTACCGAGGGTACCATGACTAGCGTACCGCCCATTACACAGATCGGCAGTGCTGTGGCTAAGATGGGTTATTCAGGTACTCTCTCTTATTATTATTCTCTCTCTCTCTCTCTCTCTCTCTCGCTCATTTCCTGGGATGCGTGCGCGCCCTCACACTCGCTTTCTCTCGCAATCTCTCTCTTGCACTACCGCGTGTGGTTTGGTGTGACCCTCTCTTCAGATTTCTATGCCCCTGTCCTGTCGTAGTGTCCTTGTCTTTGTCTCTGTCTCTGTCTGTCTCTGTCTGTGGTGTGTGTATATCGTTTGGGCATGTACAGGGACATGTCTCTGATCAGTTGCGAGAGAGACAGAGAGGAAGAGAGAGAACAGGAGAGAGTGTGCGTATCTTTTCCTGGTGTGTTGTTTCTGTGCTGTGCGATAGTACCTTTGTGCATGTTAGGTTTGATGCGTGGATGTTACCTATCCGGGTCAAAAAAAACATGTATATATATTGTGTGGTTGTTGCTTTATCTAGAATCGCCTCTCGCAGCTCCTAGAAAAGTGCAATCTTTGATCATGTGTCCATTTTAGTGCGAATACATCTGAAGACTTCAGATGTATAATCTGAACCCCCCTCTTTTTAATTTCATTTTTATTTACTTTTTCAATTTTTGCACACCCAGACAAAGCATATCCGGTGGATTCGGCCAAATCTTCGACGTGGGCCTACTATGGTGCAATTTTCGTAGTCATGATCGGCAGTTCAATGTAAGTCTCTGTGCCTCTTTGCGTATGTATATTATGCACATTCTTGTGCACATTTTTTTTTTGTATTTTAATGTATATATGTATGTGTGTCCGTGTCCGTGTCCGTGTCCGTTTCCGTGTCCATATCCATATCCATGTCCGTATCCGTGTCCTTGTCCGTGTCCATGTCCGTGTGGATTGCATGCACGTGCGCGTGTGCATATGCGTGTATGTGTGAGAGAGAGAGTTTGTGTGTGCGTGTGTGTGTGCGTGAGGAGTGTGTGTGTGTGTACGTGTATGTGTGTCGTGCGTGCGTGTGGGCATGCGTGTGGGCAGGTGTGTGGTTGTGCGCGGGCGTGTGGGCGTGTGTGCATGTGCGTGTATATGTGCGTGTGAAAGTTTTTTGATTATGAATCTATATACATAACGTATTCATGTGCATACAAACATGCATACAAACATGCAGTTGACATGTTTATACATACATGCATGTACGTGTATAAGTACTTGTGTGCATGTGCGTGTGCGTGTTTCATTGTTTACTTAAATATATACAGCATGTATTCATAATCATACAGACATGCATGCTGACATACATATATACAAACAAACAAAATGTGTATACATACATACAAACATACATAAATGTACATGCGTGCATAATCATGCACAAACAAGCACAAACACACACACACACACACACATCTGAAAAGATATGCTGCTTTTCTGTATATTTCAGGAAGGTTGCTGCAGTACTACACCACCACCACCTCCCCCCCCCCCCACAACCACACACACCCCTAAACCACCACCAAAACATAAAAACGCACACAACACATACATTGTTTAAATA
>Ga0105055_10008692_pt1 | contig 13157 bp, 10 predicted proteins | sample BON03_FD_78090 | JGI IMG/M metagenome (GOLD analysis project Ga0105055, IMG submission 78090) | Freshwater microbial communities from Lake Bonney liftoff mats and glacier meltwater in Antarctica - BON-03 | ecosystem: Environmental > Aquatic > Freshwater > Ice > Glacier meltwater | place: Lake...
GGAGCGCTCTCGTTTACGATCTCCAAAAAACAATTTCGCGGACCGGAGAACATTTCCTTAACCGGCTCGCAGGGGGCTGTGAATCTTCCGGGTGCAGGGTCGGCGGGAGCTTATGTGGTGGACGAACAGGGTCGGCGCTACGAGGCCGCCGCCGGGGTCGCTCCCGAGGTAAAAATCGATGAGCGCGGGCCGGCTCGCGCGGCCGTCTCCGTGCGCGGTTGGTATGCCGACCCGTCCAATCCGGATAATACACTTTGCCAGTATCAGATTCGGATTTATGCCTATGCCGGCCTGGCCCGCATCGACGGGTTCCAGCGGACGATCATCACCTACGACACGCGAGCGAAGAAGCTGGCAAATGTGGGCTTCTCGCTGCCGGCTTCACCATCCGCGGGCGGAGCGGTTCAGTGGATGGCCGGAATTGACGGCGCCACCAGGCAGGGGGAGGCGGATCCGAAAGGCGATGTGTTTTTCGCGCAGGCCGGCCCCGATGCCGTCTGGCTGAATGAAACGACCGGCGAGCCCGCCGGGAAGCGCTCCGATGGGTGGCTTGCCATCAGCGGCCGCGCGCTCATCCCATCAGGTTTCCTGCGGGATGTCTGGGAAAAATTTCCGAAAGAAATCTCGTATGCCGGGGGTCTGATGACATTCCACTCTTGGCCGAAGCACGGTCGGCGGATCGTGACGCCCGAGGAGGAAATCACCCGCGAAAATATCCATCGCAATCTTTTCGCCCACCAAGGCCCGCTCCTCGATCTGCAGTTGCCGGAATCCTATTTCAATCAACTGCAGCAGTGGAACACCCCGAAGCAATGGGATCGCGAGAATACGGCGGCCATCGGCTTCCGCAGCACGGGCGGCGGGGTCAGCATGAGCATCCGCTTTGGCATTGAGTATTTCCCGGCGGAGACGCCGGTGGAGGCGGTGGCCGCCCAATCCAACGTCAACCAGATCGCGCCTGCCGCGACGACCGATCCGCAGTGGAATGCTGCCAGCGGTGTCATCCCGTTTATCACCGCCGCCGGTGATCCGCGGTGGGAAAAATCCGATAATTTGTTGGAGGCATTTGTGATCGGCATGAACAACATCGCCGCAGCGGGAAATGCTTACGGGATGTGGATCTACGGCAATACCAACAACAATTGGGACACGACCATCAAGGCTCCGTTCCTCCACCGGGTCTGGCAGAATTCGCACTACGGCCACGCCAGCTTCCCGTGGAAATACTACTTCCGCAGTGGCAATCCGGAGTTTTTGAAAATGGCGCGCGCTCAGACCGGCAATCTTATGGATGTGGGAATCGTCCACGCCGTCCCGCCGGGGGAAGTCGGGGTCTATGCGGGCAAATGGGCTGGTAGCCTGTACCACGCCAAAGGATGGCTGCCGTGGGGAGTGCGCCTGCGGGGTGAGTTCCCGACAGATTCCGATGCCGGCACGCTCCAGCACTGGACGAATCCCAAGGTGTTTTTGGAACGTTACCTCGCAGAGGTCGATCTCGAGGCGCTCGACGTGTTTAACCTCTGGTATAATCTCTTGGTGAACTCCTACCGATACCGCGCCCACTACGGCGTCGGCCGCGAGCTTACGCAATCGATCAGCGAGCTGCTCGACATTTATCAAACCTTCTGGGATCCCCGCCTGGCCGGCTATCTGCGCCCGATGGCGGACTCCGCACTCGGCACCCCATTCCGCAATTACCAATCCCAATTGGGCTTCGCGTTCTTCAACCGCACCTGGCCGATTCGCTACTTCGACTTTGCCCGCGACCCCAAGGTGATCGAGCGACTGGAGGAATCGTTGCCGACGGAAAATTTTGGGCCTTACGGGATGGCCTCTGCCGCATTTCTTCTTCATGAAAGAAAGCAACTCGATCGTGCCCCCCGGCTCTTGAGCGTCATCGAAAACGCGGATCGGAATGTGTTTCGCAGTCCGGGTGATCCGCTGGACGGGTTCGGGTCGTTTTCGAGCGCTGTCGATTCGCGGACCTTGGATGAGATTCCCGCTGTGCAGGTGGCGCTGGCGGCATTGAGCCCGGCTGAGCTCGACAAGATTCGCCAGGCCGGGGTTCCGGTCGATCCGGTATTTCCGGCCCGGTCCGGGAGGGTGCAGGTGCGGAAGGGGACCGAGGCGGCGCTGGTGCTGGCGCTCAACCCGGACGGCCGCGCGTTTAAGCTCCGCGTTGAAAGCCTCATGGGTGTCGATATGCTGCCGGGGCTGGCGAGAATCATCGCGCCGGATGGAAAAGAAATTCAGCAAATTCCCCTGCATACCAAAAGCGCAGACGGTAAACCGCGGATCCTGAGATACCTCGGTGAGGGGGCTCCGGTCTTTGACATTCCGGGTGGGCTTCCGGGTGTCTATCGCATCGAATTTTACGGTCATTTTCCGATCTATCGCGCGCCGATGACTGATCTCCCAAACGAGATCTCCGAGCTCGGGCAGGGCTCGCAGGCGGTGAATGGCTTCCTTTTTGCTCCGAGAGCCAAGCAGTTGACGCTGAACTTCGCGGCCGGCAAACCAGCGGGCGCCGCCCGACCACAGAATTTCTTTGTCAAGAATCTCAATGGCTCGCAAATTTTCCAGACCAACCTCCTTTTCGGTTCCTCGCGGGCGGTGGATTCGACCGAGCTCCAGGGTGGACCCGAGGGCGTGCGTGCGGAAGTTCGTTTGCCGAATCTGACCTGGGCTCCTACGACGCAGACCGTCTTTTTTGCCCACCGCTGGAAGGACTTTGCGCCGGTGCTGAAGCAATTGGGCGCCCAGTTAACCACCTTGGCCGCCCCCGCAGCGACTGCTCCCGCAGCGAAACCGGCCGCCCCCGAAGAGTGATAATCCCAATCGACGGTTCGGAAAACGCAGAGACGCCCGGAGATCGGAGCGGCATAGTCAGCGCGCTTTCCATGTTATGAGTATTCAACGCGAGTTCCAGATTCACTCATGGCAACGCGACCCGCGCAACCCTGTGCTCCCGCCAGGTCCAGCGGATTTTGACATGAAGGCCTGCATGAACCCGTTCGTGATACGCGAGGATGAGGAGTATTTTCTATTTTATGCTGGCGGTACCCGCGACGGCGGCAGGCAGATTTGCCTCGCGATCTGTCCCGTGAACAACGTGGGCCATTGGACACGGCTTGGACCGTTGTTTCCCGTCGGAGAGCCTGACAGTTTCGATGCCTCGTGGTGTGTGCTTCCCTGCGTGCACCGATTCGGCGACCAGTGGCATTTGTATTACACCGGGCGTAATCCGAAATTGGGCGAGGGCCTCCAGTGCTTCACCGGGATCGGCCTGGCGACGAGTCCGGACTTGAGGAACTGGAGGAAGTATTCCAGCGAACCGGTTCTGAGGGGAGATGGATTTCCCCAATGGCCGGACAACAAAGGAATCGCGGGCGGCGGCAGCCTTATTGAAATCCCTCAACCCGACGGACGGATTCTCTATCGCATGTATTACACACTCGCCGTGGGAACGAAGAGCCCGGATATGCAGACCGATCAGGAAAAGCACTCGGTCGTCGCGCATTCCTATGACGGCATCGAATGGTTCGACAAACTCCATCTGATCGGCCCCCGCTTGGATGTGGGCTATGAGGATACCGCGACAATCGGCCTCAGGGTTTGGCCTGTGAAATCCGGATGGCGCGCGATCTACGCTGCCATCGGCACGCAGTTCGGATACTACGCGCTTTGCGAGGCCTCCAGCGAAGACGGTTTGGTCTGGCATCGCGGTGTGCCTGGAGAAAATCTCTCGCTCGCTCCGCAGGGAGAGGGCTGGGAAAGCAAAATGGTTGAATACCCGTTCGTCCTCGAAGAGGAAGGTCGCCTGCGCTTGTTCTATTGCGGCAATGGCTATGGTGCGACCGGCATTGGGACCGCTGTTGCGGAAAAACTGAATGATTAGAAAAACATTACTTATGATGAACTTGATGGTTGGTGCCTCCTTCGCGGGCGACGTGTCGCCGCAATTGACCGGCGTATTCCAGCACCTGCAAAATGGCGACAAGCAAACGGTCGTGCTCTACGGCACAAGCCTGACAATCGGCGGGGAATGGGCGAAGGCGATGAAGGCCTGGTTCGACGAAGCCTATCCAAACCAGGTGACATTTGTGAACAGCGCCAAGGGCGGTGCCAATTCGGATTTCGGCGTCAAGAAACTGGACGAGCGGGTGCTGGCTTACCGGCCCGATTTTGTCTTGATGGAGTTTTCTTACAACGATGCCGTCGACAACCTCCTGACCCCCGAGCATGCGTGGAAAAATCTGGACCAGATGGTGACCCGCATCCGCGAGCAAAATCCCTCGGTAGCCATCGTGCTCCAAACAATGAATGTCGGCTGGGATCCGCTTCCGGACCACCTGCCGTTTTCTCGCCGCCCGAAGCTCGAAGTCTTCAATGAAAACTATCGTCGTTACGCCCGCGAGCAGGCCTTCCCATTTATCGATAATTATCCCAACTGGCTCCGCCTGAAACAGGAGGAGCCTGAAAAGTATCATGCCTTTATTCCGGATGGAACGCATCCAACTGCCGAAGGCAGCCTCGCGGTCACCTGGCCCGCAGTGAAGGCCCTCCTCGAGGCCGCCCGCGCCTCTGTCCACTCTGAATCTCAACCAAAATCCTTATTATGACTACAACTCCAAAAAAACTTCGCTTCGCCGTGGTCGGTGCCGGGCGGGGAAAAACGTTCATCAACGCCGCTCAAAACTCTGACTCAGGAATCGAGCTGGTTGCCATCTGCGACCAGAATGAGGCCGCTCTGGAAAAGTGGAAGGGGCACGACGGCGTGTGCCTTTACAACGATTTCGCGCAGGTGCTGAACGATCCCGATGTGGATGCGGTCTGCATCGCCACGCCCGTGCCTATCCATGCGCGGCAGTCCATCGCCGCGTTGGAAGCCGGCAAGCATGTGCTGAGTGAAGTGACGGCCTGCTACACCCTCGAGGAGGGCTGGGATCTGATCGCCGCAGTGGAGCGGACCGGTCTCACTTACATGATGGCAGAGAACTATTGCTACATCGCCGCGGTCATGCAGGTGCAGAATATGGTGGATCAGGGCGTGTTTGGTGATCTCACCTATGCATCCGGCAGCTACATTCACGATTGCAGGAATCTCTTTTTCGGTGGAAATGGCGATCTGACGTGGCGCGGAAACCTCCGGCACGATTTGGTGGCCTGCACGTATCCCACCCATTCGCTGGGACCGGTGGCGCGCTGGTTGGGAATCAATCGCACAGACTTTTTGGCCACTACGGCAACTTGGCAAAGCAAGAGCCGCGCGGCGGCAGATTACGCGAAGCGGAACCTGCCGGACCGCGCGGAGTATGCAGACGACGCATTTTGGCCGCATCCGGATACCAGCACGACGTCGATCCGCACCCAAAACGGGGCATTGATTGACATCCGGGTGGATTTTGCGTCGGCCCGTCCGCACCATATGACGCGTTACGAACTGCAAGGCACGAAAGCCGCGTTTGCGCTGCCCGATGGCGTGGGTGCACCGCACATCGATCCCTTGATCTGGATTCAGGATCGCAGCCCAACGAATAAGCGGGGTATCGCCGAGCAATGGGAGCCTCTCTCGAACTATCAGGAGGAATTCGAGCACCCACTCTGGAAGGAACACCGCGAGCGCGCTGAAAAAGCCGGACACGGTGGCGGCGATTATTTCATTCTGCGCGAGTTCGCTGCCTCGATCGCGGAAAGCCGTTTGCCGTTGATTGACGTCTATGATGCCGTCACCTGGTCTTCGATCACGCCGCTCAGCGCGGAATCCATCGCCAAAGGCAACGTGCCGGTGGCCGTCCCGAACTTCAAGGCCGCCCGTCCGAAATAGCGATGGCGCAACCCGCCTCCATCCGTTTTGCCGTGGTCGGTGCCGGCCGTGGCAAAAGCTTTATCCAGGCCGCCACAGACCCCGATGCCGGCGTGGAGTTGGTGGCGGTTTGTGATCGTCGGCCCACCGCGCTGGAACAATGGCGCGAGTCCGGCGTGTCGCTCTTCACGGATTTGGAGGAGGTGTTGAACGACCCAAAGATCGATGCGGTTTGCCTCGCGACGCCAGTGAACCAGCATGCCCGCCAGGCGATTGCGGCTCTTGATGCCGGAAAGCATGTCCTGAGTGAGGTGACCGCAGCGTTCACGCTGGAGGAATGTTGGGATCTCATCGAAGCCGTGAACCGCTCGGGCCGAACCTACATGATGGCCGAGAACTATTGCTTTACCGAGGCCGCAATGCAGGTCCAGAACATGGTCGAGCAGGGGGTCTTCGGCGAGCTGACCTATGCTTCCGGAAGCTATCTCCACGACGCGCGAAACTTGCTCTTTGATCCAGAGGGCGAACTGACGTGGCGCGGTGAACTGCGCCGGGATTTCGGGCCGGCCAATGGCTACCCGACCCACTCGCTCGGCCCGGTCGCCCGCTGGCTTGGAATCAATCGCACCGACCGCCTCGTCACCACAGCGAGCTGGCATACAAATTCACGGGGCATCACGAATTATGCCTGCAGGAATTTTCCCGAACTCACCGACTACCAGGCACCCGGATACTGGGCCCATGCCGACAGCGTCACCACGCACATCCGGACGGAGCACGGGGCGTTGATCAATCTCCGCTTTGATATTGCTTCCGCGCGCCCGCATCAGCTCATGCGCTACGAGTTACAGGGCACGAAGGCGGCGTATGTGCTGCCGGATGGAATCAATCCCCAGCCGCTTGTCTGGATCGAAGGCCGCAGCAAGACTGATGCCCGTGGCATTGCAGGAAATTGGGAGCCTCTTTTCAACTACCGCGCGGAATTTGCGCATCCGCTCTGGCGTGACCACCGCGAAGCCGCCACGAAGGCAGGCCACAGCGGCGGCGACTATTTTCTCCTGCGCGAATTTTCCTCGGCCATTCGCGAGCAACGCCCTCCGCTGATCGATGTTTATGACGCGGTCACCTGGTCTTCTCTGATTCCCCTTAGTCTTCAATCCATCGCCGCCAACGGCGCTCCCGTCGCCATTCCAAACTTCCGCTCTCCTCTATCATGAAAATTACCGCAATCGAAACTCATGTCTGCCACGCGCGCATGCGCAATTGGATCTTTGTCAAGGTTGTCACCGACCAACCCGGCCTTTGGGGGTGGGGGGAGGCGACGCTCGAGTGGCACACCCGGTCGGTCGTCGGTGCCATTGAGGACATTTCGCAATTGCTCGTCGGGGAAGACCCGCGGCGCATCGAGCACCTCTGGCAGATGATGTATCGGCAGCACTTCTGGCACGGCAACGGCATCGTTCGCGGAACAGCCATCAGCGGCATCGATATCGCGCTCTGGGACATTCTTGGCAAGGTCCATGGCGTGCCCTGCCATGAGCTCTGGGGCGGAAAAGTGCGCGACTATGTGCGGCTTTACTGCCATCTCGGCGGCGGAAAAATGGAGGACTTTTACGAGACCTCAACCCAAAATGCATCCCGTTTTGCCGAACTCGCTCTGGCGGCGGTTGACGACGGGTTCACGGCCTTCAAATGCATGGCTGTTCCTGAAACGGCCTCCCTCGAAGGGCTCAAGCCGGTGCTGGCAGCCGAGGCCTGCGTGAAAGCAATGCGTGAGGCGGTGGGGCCGGACATCGATATCATGGTCGACTGCCACGCACGACCTTCGCCCCGCATGGGCATGAGGTTTGCCAAAGCGCTCGACCCTTACGGTCTCTACTTTCTTGAAGAACCTTGTTGGCCGGAGACGATCGAGGACATTGCCAGGATCCAGGAGGCGGTGACGACGCCGATTGCGACAGGCGAGCGGCTTGTGACCCAGCACGCGTTTCGGGAGGTATTTGAAAAGCGTGCGGCGAGCGTGATCCAGCCGGATATTACGCATTGCGGGGGATTGACCGAGGCGCGGCGGATTGCCGCCATGGCCGAGGCGTATCGCGTTTCGATGGCACCCCATAATCCGCAGGGGCCGGTCAGCACGGCCGCTTCGCTCGAGCTCGGATTTGCAACGCCGAGCTATATCATTTGCGAATCCGTCCACAATGATGTTCCGTGGCGTCAGGATGTGGTCTCCGAATCTTTCGTGGTCGAAGCCAAGGGGCGCATCGTCCGGCCGTCGAATAAGCCGGGCCTGGGAATCGAAATCAACGAACGGGAACTGGCCGCCCATCCGTTCGAGCAAGAGGTCCTTCAGCGTTCCTTTTCGGCCGACGGCGCGGTCATAGATTGGTAGTATGCAAATCGCTAACGAACTTCAGCCGGCCTTGGCGGCCATCAGCGGTGGACTGGGAGACATCGGACTGGCAATCGCCGGGGAACTCCAGGCGGCGGGGGCCGAGGTCGCGCTTGCAGATCTCGCGCCGGAAAGCGGGAAGGGGAACCATTACGGCCAGCTCGATGTCACTGACCCCGCAGCCGTCGAAAAATGGTTCGATGCGGTGACTGAGAAATTTGGCCGTGCGCCCAACCTCATCATTCCCAATGCCGCCACGGCAACGTTCAAGCGGCATTTCGAAGTCAGCAGCGATGAGTGGCGGCGCGAGATTGACGTGAATCTCAACGGGGCTTTTCATTTTGCTAACGCGGGGGCCTCGAGGCTGTTGAAAGCCGCCCGACCGGGCAGGATCGTCCTGATCGGCAGCTGGGCGGGACATGCCCCGCACAGAAATCTTCCGGCTTACAGCGTTTCCAAGGCGGGGCTGAGGATGCTCACCCGGACGCTTGCGTTGGAATTGGCTCCCCACGGGATTCTTGTCAATGAAGTGGCGCCAGGTTACGTGCATGCGGGATTGAGCGGACGGGTGTTTTCCGAGAAGCCTGAAATCGCAGACGCGGCTGCCCGGCATGTTCCGGTGCGCCACCTGATTTCCGCAGTCGAGGTGGCCCGCCAGGTCGTATTTTTGTGCACCGGGGATGCGGCCCATTATGCGGGCATGACTCTCTTACTTGACGGCGGGCTCTCACTGATCCAAGGGCCTGTTTTCGAATGACCCCACCTCCATTTCACCACCCCGCATTTCAAGGGGTGTTCGGCGCAGCGAGCCGTGACATCACTCCGCCGGTCGGCATCCATTCCCGGAATTGGGGAGCTGCGGCGCACGACACTGCAGAGGGGATTCACCGACCGTTCGGGCTGAAGGTGTTGACGGTTCAAGAGGAACGCGATCAGTCGCCATTTGCTTTGATTTCTTTCGACCTTGGCTGGTGGCGGTCGAAGATCGAGTTGGCGGCGCTCAGCGAGGCCGTGGTTGCCGCAGGCGTGCCTGCCGGGCATTTTTTTCTCTCACTAACCCACACGCATTCGGGTCCGATTTTTAGTCCTGTGCTGTCTGAAAAACCGGGTGGCGACCTGATCGCGCCCTACCTGAAGTTTCTTTGCTCCCGTCTGCGGGAATCGGTGGAGGAAGCGCTTCGCAATGCGCAGGCGGGGATCTGGGAGACCACGTCCGGACGCTGTGGCATCGCGTCGAACCGCGACCTGCCGGATCCTCATGCCGACCGGCTTCTCGTCGGATGGAACCCGGAACAGGAGGCAGATGATACTTTGTTGGTGGGGAGAATTAGCGATCTCTCGGGCAAGTGCCTGGCGACAGTGGTCAACTATGCCTGCCATCCGACGATCCTTGATGGGAAAAACCGCCTGCTGTCGCCGGATTTCCTTGGCGCCATGAACGAGGTTGTCGAGCGCGAGATGCAGGCACCATGCCTTTTCCTCCAAGGGGCTTCCGGCGAGTTGGCTCCCCGTGAGCAATATGTCGGGGATCCGGCGGTCGCCGATCGCACGGGACGTGCTCTGGGGCACACGGCTGTGGGATTGTTTTATGGAATGCTCCATCCGGGACAAGAGCTGGTGTATTCGGGAGCTGTGGAGTCCGGTGCACCACTGGCCATGTGGACGTCTCAGCCGCGTCGCCACGCGTCAACAGGGATCAAGGCCATCGAGGCCCGGCTTGAGCTGGCCCTGCGCGCTGATCTGCCCCGCGCTGACGAACTAAGGTCTACCCTCGCTTCGTGCCAGGATCGCGTGGAACGCGAGCGTATTCAGCGGAGCCTTAATAAGAGAGAGCTTGTGGGGGATGGCCAGTCCGTCACGCAGACTCACCACCTCTGGCGATTTGGCGATCTCCTCATTGTTTCGGTTCCGGACGAGGTCTACTCCGAGCTCCAATTGGCTCTGCGCCGGGAGGCTGGCGCGCTGCCTGTATTCGTGGCCACTTTGGCGAGTGGATCGAACGGATATCTAACGCCCAGCCAGACCTTCGCGGCGGGCGGTTACGCTGCGGTGATCAGCCCCTATGCGGTGGGATGTTTCGAGCAAACCGTTTCGTTCCTTCAGGCGGAATTGAAAAAGCTCCTGTGAAAACTCCCGCTTGAGAAACCAAGCAGACATCTCACGCTTCGGGGAGAAATTGAGATCATGGGCGCGCGCATTTTGAATCCCAACGTGTTTGTCGATGGACCGCTCTTATTCGAGCAACGGTGGAAAATGGGATACTGTAGGCCGCTTCGTCGTCGGTACCTTGAACATGGATGGCAAGCAAGGGGCGGCGGCTATCTACGCATTCGAATTTCTTGACGGCTCCTTACGGCGTAGGCGGCTTATTTCGAGGATAGGGCCAAGGGGCAAATTCCTGCAAAAATTTAATGATTGCGTCTGCGATCAATGGGATCAATCGAGAACTGCCACACACTCGATTTCCACATCGATTCCAAGAAGGGCGGTTCCCAGTGTTGCTCTTGCCGGTTTGTGCTCACCGAAAAACTCCGAATAAGCGGCATTCATCTCCGCGAACGTCTCAGCGTTCAACGGTTGCAGGTAGACCCGGCAGCTGACGATGTTCTCCCTCGGAATGGCGGCCGCTAAAAGAATTCGATCGATGCACGCCAGCGTGAGCCGCGTTTGCTCACCGATGGAGCCCCGGACAAAAGCACCGGTTACCGAATCGTAAGGCCCCTGGCCTGAGATAAACAGGAAGCTTCCGGAGGCGGCCACTGCCTGGGTGAATGGGCCACGCGGAACGGGAAGTCCCGGAACTGATTGAAATGTTTGGATGATCGGCATGGTGACAAGCGGACAGTATCAGGTGCGGGCGACGGCATCCCTCGCTTCCTGAATCAGCTCGAAGTAGCCGATCTCAAGCAGCTCCGTCTCAAGGGACTTTAACTCTTGGCGGGAAATGGAAGCCAGAGGAAGACGCATTGGGCCGCAGTCAAGTCCGCTGAGTTCGAGGGTGGCTCGGATTCCCGCCAGGCCGCCATGACGAATCATTGATTCGATTGCTCGGGTGCAGAGATCCTGACACGCGGACGCATCCTCTTTTTTTCCCTCACGGAAGAGGCGGGCGATATTGAGATAGAGGGGAGCGGCGAAGTTGTAGGTGCTCCCAACCGCACTCGTCGCACCCAGCTTCAGCCCCTCAAGAAGCAATTCGTCACGACCAAAGAAAATCTCACAGTCTCCCGATGCCAGATTCAGGCACTTTTTGTAATCCGTGAGATCTTCGTGCGTGAACTTGATCCCCTTGAAATTCGGGATTGATTCCATCATGCGTGGAAGGAGGCTGCTGGCTGTAAAGCCGATTTTGCTCATGGAGGGCATGTGGTAATAGTAAAAAGCCGTCTGTCCGGCTGTGGAAGCTATTCTGGCACAGTATTCCAGCCACGCCTCAGGGCTTGCAGGCGGGTAAAAAACCGGACCTATTGTGGCGATGCCATTCGCGCCGATGCCTTCGGCGTGCTCGGCGAGGTGCCGGGATTCCTCCAGTGAGGTGTGGCCGACATGGACGATGAGTTCCAGCTTTCCGGCAGCCGCTTCGCTCCAGGCCTCGGCAACCCTCTTCCGCTCCGCTATTGTCAGCGACATGCCCTCTCCGGTTGTCCCGCAGACAAAGACTCCACTGACTCCGTCCGCATGCAGTGAGTCGGCGTATCTCTCTATGATGTCCACAGCAAGCGAACCATCGTTGTGGAACGGCGTGAAGGGTGCGGCGATCAGCCGAAAGGCCGAAGTTTCAAATTCCTGAAATTCAAGCGAAGTAGTCATCCTTCAAAAGGATTCTTTTTCTTTCCGATGCTCAACGGTGTTGATGAAGTAAGATTACCTGACCGAGACCCATTCCTCGCCGGGCGTGCCGGTTAAGCCGGGATTTGTGTTGCTTCCGCTAGGAGTCGATCCATCAGACGGTTGGCTTTGAGAGCTTCATCAAAGGAACAAATCGTCCCGCTTTCTCCGTCACAGTAGTCTTGAAAAGACTGCCATTGATTCAGGTAGAGGGCATCCCGGTTGTATGGGACTGAGAGGTCGGTGACTGCTCCGTCCTTCACATGAGTTTGATAAAAATTCCCGCTGTTGAGCTCAAGGAGCAGGCGGAATTTGCTACTCACCAACTCCAGGGTGTGAACCTCGGGCTTGCCGGTGTAACTGAGGTGCAGCTCGGCTTGCAGGCCTTCATCGTAGCTTAAAACTCCGCTGAGCAGAAGTGGGCTGGCTTGAAATCCCAGAATCTCCCCGTCAACGCCTCGAGCATAGATGCTGGACGGTTCTTTTTGAAGGAGATGAAACAAGAGGTCCATCCCGTGGCTGTAGTCCATCATCAAGGCTCCAGGCAAAGTGGCTTGGTATCGCGAGCGGGAGTTTTCCAGCGTGATGAGCGAGTCCACACAATATCTGACAAAAAGAAGGTTTTCGACCTCAGCAGATTCCAGCATCTGCTGGAGCCGCCGCACCGAGGGGTGGAACCTGAGGTGAAATCCCACAGCCAACGGAACGCCTGTCTCTTGCGCCGTCCGGGCCATTTTCTCCGCCTCGTCGAGCCGGTGGCTCAGCGGTTTTTCACAGAGCACGGGAATTCCCTGATTGAGCGCCGCGCAGGTCATCCCGGCATGGAGATGATGGGGAGTCGCAATCAAAAGATAATCGGGCTTTGACTGCAACATCTCCTGGAAATCCATCCAGCACCTCGTGCCCGGGACTTGTGTCAGGAGTTCCTGCAGACCTTCCGGGCGTGGATCGCAAACCTCGACCGTGAGGCCGTCCAGCGCCGAGTAAAGGCGGGCGTGGCGCAGACCGATGGACCCCATTCCGACGATAACAAGACGTTTACTCATGGCACCTTTAGCGAAAATTCGATAGCCCACCATCCACCGCGATCATCTGACCGGTCACGTAGAGAGAGGCGTCGGATGCCAGGAA
>Ga0105055_10008695_pt1 | contig 13155 bp, 10 predicted proteins | sample BON03_FD_78090 | JGI IMG/M metagenome (GOLD analysis project Ga0105055, IMG submission 78090) | Freshwater microbial communities from Lake Bonney liftoff mats and glacier meltwater in Antarctica - BON-03 | ecosystem: Environmental > Aquatic > Freshwater > Ice > Glacier meltwater | place: Lake...
ATATGCGGTAAATAAAGTTGTGCATTTAGTGATTCATTCATACTTGTCGAGAATCAAAAAAATCATAAACACGGATTGGCGATTAAAATTAGTCGATTATTATGAACACCAGTCGTGAACAAAATACCCCTAATGGCCAGGAATCGGTTGAATCGAGAGATATCAATGATGAGCTTAATGCTGATGTAGACCCCTCTGCCAACGATTCATTCAGTTCAAGTTCCACGCTTGAAGACACGATGTTCGATTCCGAGACCAGAATTTTGCAAGAATATTGTGGAGAACCTAGGTCCGCAAGGGTGGCAGAAGAGTACTGGGACGACCCAGGGAACTGCACCGAGTACTCGCCTGGCCTTCCAGACGATCAAATTTCCGAAACTGACTCAACAGGGAATAGCCGAAAATCCTCTGAACTAAAACAAGATGGAACCATCACAGAAGATCATGCAAGTGTTTTCAGCATAGAAAGTGAACTGTATTGCGACACTGAAACGGGGGGAAACGCCGGAAATACTTCTGGACTAGATGAAGACGGGACCGTGACAGAAGAGCCTGAACCGGCACGACGCATATGCGCTCGTAAGGTGTGTACTCAATATTGCACTGGTAGTAGCAAGTGGTGTGTCAAGGATACATGCGCTGCTGATTTATGTATCAGCAAGGTTCAAGGCGCACGGCACTGTGTCAAACACATGAAATTATTTGGACTTAAATGTGAAGTAAAAGGTTGCTGCAATGTGAAGGCTCCTGGAAGCGAGCGGTGCAAAAGTAAAAAAAAACATGATGAGGAGGAAAATGAAGAAATCCTAAAACTGCTTTCTCCTTTTCCGTTTGATGAATACTTAGTAAAAGATTTAGACCAGAATAATCCTTTATCGGATGGCGGTGATTCAGGGTTATCAGATTTGAACTTGGATCTGAAAACCGTTGATCCTTCTCCAATTGGTCCTAATGAGATGGATTCCAATTGTTCTTCCGCCGTTTCAGAATCCTACTCAAGTGGCACTCAATCCGATACAAATTACGATTCTAACAACGGGCTATCTCATTCAGAATCAGAAGTTCTGGGCGATGAAATATTTCGGTCAACTGGAGAAGAAACAATTGTTAGCGACGATGATTCAGTTCTACTCGAAAATAATAACCAGCAGACAGCTAACCCATTGTTGAAAAGTGTATGGATTCTGGTAATTGCAGTATTTATTTCTTTACTGTCATATAGTCAGAACTAATTAGGTCAAAACAACTGTTTAATAGTGGATTCATTTCGAGTTCACAATATTTCTAAGTGGACTATGCTTTGGTTTGAAGATTAAAAAATCCCAGCATTGTACCGTCAGAACCTGTGGCGGAGCATTCATTGAGAAAAACTGGTTGATGTGCCGGTAATTATTCTCGAATCATTTTTTTGTTCCACTGAAGATGGTTAAACAACGGCTTTTGCCCTTAATCCATTCTGAATGTCTCCATTGGCTGCCTATGTTACATGTCCAGGCTGACAACATATATTCAGTTCTTGGTATCCTTGTACTTCTGTATAATATGTAATCATTCGATGTGACAGTTCACTTGTTATTTCATTACGAGCGACCACTGAAGGGTCTTCAATTCTATTTTGCTTAAAATGAAACATTTGAGAGAACTTAATGCGACAGATTGCGGGGATTCCAAGGCCCAAGTCACCCAACTCCTAGCAGAATCATTTTGCGGTCCGAATTCAGAAAATTTTGCCTATTCGCTGTAGAAGGAATATGCGTAAAAGCAATTTGTGAACCACGAAGACGAGAGACTTCATAATTGTAAATTTATAGTTCTAAAGTTCTTTCGTTAAATGTAGAAGTTCATTTGAATTCTCCTTTTCCTTCAATGATGATCTTATTTAACTTATTTTTTATATGCATATAATATGCTTTCGGACTGGCATCAATTGATCATTTGAATGTTGGGGGAGTGGCAGCTAAAGCGTTATGGTTTTGTATGGGACGGAAACCATTTTGAGAATTAGAAAAAACGGGAAAATGGGGGTGTATTAAGAGTTAGTACACTTCAATAAAAACAATTGAGCCGTTGAATTGAGGGTCCTGCGCGCGTGGTTCTGTTTTCTTCCTTTTAATGTATCATTAGTTGATTTGTCTATTAATTATCAGCTTCTTTTTCTTCCAGGTCGTCTATATCATCAAATACGTTGCCAAAACCAGCGACAAACTGGCAATCACTATCTTCCGTTTCATTCGTTTCAACATTGGATATTTCAGGATCGATCTCCATAACAATTGCTGCATGGTGATTTGAATCTTCGAATAGCTGCTTCGTTAGGTTGTTCACATTGGATGCTCTGCTTAAATGACAATTTCCACAATAGTCATTATTACAAGTATTGCAATGAAAGAGTTTTTCGTCGATTCCACCTTCGTGTTTACATCCTAGAGCATCGCAGGCATATCCCTCTTTAAATATATCAAACTCGTGGCTTGAACTACATAGTCTCTGGGTATAGAGTGTCTTCGGAGTTGTCTCCATGACTTCATGGGTGAAGCAACTTCGATGAACACAAGATCGTTTTGAGTCGCATTCTAAACACAGCGATATATAATGAGTGGCACAAAATGCAAACGTGTTTGTGGACAGCTCATTTGAATCATCTGCAATAACTCGGTGGCACTCGTCGCAAATGGCCCCAGATGTATATTCATGAATTCTAAATTTGGTGAATTCTCTGGTTCCTTCTTCGTATTCGAGTTTCAACTCTGTGCAAGTGGTATTGAACATAGTATGGGTTCTTTTTCAAGACGAAATATGCATACATTTCTCCACCATTTCCCGCGTTTCGTGCCATTCAGTATTACGAGATTCAATTCGGTCTATTTCTTCGATTTGAAAGTGTATCGAGCTCCAAGCATCGTCAAAAACTCTCAAAACAGGTTTTTCAAAATCGCATATAACCGCTGACCACGTATTTGTTACGGAAGTTACTACAGTGAAACTTACATCGTCAAGAATAATATCTGTGAGACCGTAACTTCGTGGTAAAATTGAAAGCGGCCGGATTCTTCTTATTAAGAGGGTATCTATGGCTTGTTTTTATCAGATGTCTTGAATAGAAACTTAATATTCATGAGAGCATATCCCATCGCATTAGTTGCTTATCATGTCGTGAAACTTTGAAATGGCTCCAGTTCAAGAGATAACTGTGCGGAAGGTCTAACTCCTGTTCGTGACCAGGATAGTACTGGAAAATTACAACTGTATTTTTTTACATTGCGAAAGCGGGAGGTGGCTGACAGTATCTTTTACTCAAACTTGATGATGGCTCCTTTTCGATGGGAGAGGAGCAAAATCAAAAGCGGGTATATTGGTTGAGATTGTTGCAGAAAAAATATATCCAAGTGAAATACATACTTCGAAATGAAAATTTCCACAACAATGAGATGAATGAAAAAATCTCAGAGCGAGGCGATGAAAACGGGTGTCTCGGAACGAAATGGTGGTTGACCAAAAAGAAAAATGAAGCCTGTGCAGGTCTACTTAGAGGAAAAAACATAAGAAGAAAAGAAAAAGAGGACTACTAGAATATAGAAAAAGGCGAGTCACGCATATCCGTGAGTGGATTGTTGCAACCAAAGCCATTGTCAAGGAGTCGCAAAACTCTCTTATTTAAAATCAGACACTCTTGAAAATCTATCAGTAGCAATTGTTCCTGAGATAGAAGCTACTGAAGATTAATTTGCTTCTAGCCTGATCAAAGCAGTGAGTACAGAAAGTTAGACCAAGATCGTGAAGTATTTTCGGGATTATAGAGAGGATGCTCTCAGAAACGCGTGCAAATCTTGCAATTAATTAGGATGATACCAACAATGTAGAATTCTTCTCTTAAGACGACGATGGCCCGATTTATGAAAACGTTGATATCGGATTCGACCTCCAATTTCTCAAAAGTACACACCTATGAATGAATCTTCAGAAAGTACACACCTACAGGTGCTCGCGGCAGCATCTGAATTTAAGTATTGGCCTATATTCACTTCTAAGAACCAAATTCAGGGCTTGGTTGAAATCACAAGACATGAATCTTTGATAAAGCAGTAACAACCGAATTACCGGGGGTCTTACCGCTTCTTTTTCTCCACTCATTTCATATTAGAAACAAACAAAGACGAACGATGACTTTACTGGAAAACAATGGAGGTGTAATGGCTCTGTCGGCGGGCGGTCAGTCTTCAGGCGGTACTTTAGGCGCTCGTATGCTAGGATCTGGAATGGCAGGATTTTGTGAGCTTGGTCTCTTTCACCCAGTTGATACCATCGCAAAGCGACTCATGTCCAACCAAGGCAAAGCAAACATGTCCAACATGAACGAAGTTATATTCAAGGATGCTGCTAATAAATCTGTGGTAGGAAAAGTGAAATCTCTTTTTCCCGGTGTTGGCTTTGCAGCTGGATATAAAGTTCTGCAACGGACTTACAAATTCGGTGGACAACCATACGTGAAGGACTGGATGAACACCCGCTATGGATCCACCATGAAAGCTAACTTTGGAGAAAGCACTGGAAAGACTTTAACCTCTGCATTTGCAGGGTCCCTTCTCGGTATTGGAGAAATTGCACTTTTGCCATTAGATGTCCTGAAGATCAAGGCACAAACGAATCCAGAAGTACTAAAGGGTAGAGGCGTAGTGGAAATATTCACCACTGAAGGTCGTGGGTTGTACCGAGGCGCAGGATGGACAGCAGCGCGAAACGCCCCTGGCTCATTTGCTCTTTTTGGAGGATCCGCACTCGTCCATCATGGAGTGTTCGGTTTAAAAAGCACTAACGATGCAACATTTGTCCAGAATTTCTTCGCTTCAGTATCAGGAGCTATTGCTTCTATCACTGTAGCAGCACCGTTGGATGTTGTGAAGACACGCATTCAGAATAAACCGTTTGATGCTCCAGAAAGCGGCGTGCAGATCATTAAGAATATGATCAAGAACGAAGGGTTTGGATCCTTTTTCAAAGGTCTAGCTCCTAAAATCATCGTTGTTGGACCTAAATTGGTGTTTAGCTTCACTATTGCCCAAACGCTCATGAACTTCTTTCAAACTCTTTAACTTTGAGTAGTTTTAATAATTTTTTGTTGGCATTCAATTTTGTGCTTTTAATATATAAACCTGTTTAATCTAGTAGTTTTTAAGAAAGGAGGCCCGGGAACAAAGAATGATTGGTCTAATTGCGTCAACATAGAGTTAATCTCCACTGTTCCTTTTCAAAGTCTCTACCGGTTGTTCTGCTATTCGTTTCTCTTCACGCACTGGGGCTAGCACATCTCTATCCTGTTTATACAACCACCTACAATAAATATGTATAAGTCCAACGAAACCATCGATCGATGTTAGAAAAATCTACCTACATGGCCCAGCATACAAGAGGCGGAGCTCCAAGAATGGCTATATCACCACGAGCCATTCGTTTCATGTGATATATAACGTGAACTGTTCAATCGAGTGGTAGTCGCCTAAACACTTTTTACAGTCGGTGAAATACAGAAATAGAGAGAAAAAAATGACGTTCGAAGTGGTTGATCAACTGATCCATGAACATGAGTTTGCACTGGCGAAAGAAGAGCTAGACAAAATGATATCAACTGCACGAGAATCTAATGGTGAGTTGTAACTTCTTCATATTTAAAAGCATTCTAATACGTATCATCAGACTTGAATGAAATTGCTTTAGCACTGCAACGAATTGGACTTGTTTTTTCACACGAGAAATCATTCGGTAGCGCAGCTGCTAAGTTTGAAGAGTCAGCAGAGCTATTCCGAGAGATTGGCGACAGTCAACATGAACTGAAGGTGTTGCAACAGCTCCATAGCACGTATGGGGTCTTGAAAGATCAGAACAGTTTGAGTCGAATATCCGGGCGATTGACTTTGTTCCAAAATGGGGGCAAGGATTCCGGGGATTCACAGTCAGGGGAAAACTGGATTTCCAATTTTTTCAATATATTTAAGGACAGTGACAAAGGGCAGTATTCTCAACTTCAAGTCGAAGCATGCAAGTGCTACATGACGAGTATTGCATTGAATATAGATTCGAATGAAAAGTATATGCAAAAGAGACTTGTTCAAGTGCATTTTGAAAATTTACCATTCGAACGAATCGAAGCCAGAGTTCGCTGTGAGTCCTTGGACTCTATTGATCAAGTAGTGGCGCTTGTTCGATCGGCCGTAGCAAAGATCCAGCCACCTTCGAATTCAAATAACACAAAATTGAAGTCCAGTGAAATGGGAGGGACGTTAAAAATGCTGGTGGCACAGTTGGATTCTTCAGCTAATGGTTGGTCAGATGTGTCCACGGAGAAAGTGAAGGAGATTGAAGAACGAGTTCTCACACCACTTTTAAAGATGCGAGAAGCTTTCGTTACGATTTGTGAAAATGCCTTGCAGGAGAAGATCAAACTTGAAAAGCAACTTGAGGAGCAAGGTCAGGCGATATCGAATTCCGAAGTTGTATTGGAAAAACTGAAATCGAAAATAGAATCGCTACAATCAAAAAGTAAAACGTCCATGTCTAAGGAAGGTTTTGTAAACGACCTGCTCAACAAGAGACCTGACGAGGCTTTAAAAAAAGCCGTATCCGAAGCCTGTGAAATTTCGAGTAATATTTACAACATGAAAGAAATAACCCATGCTCTACGGGGTGCTCACAAAGCCACATGTCGTCGTGCTTGTCAAGATTTGGAGCTTTATGAGCAAACCAGAATGGAGGTTCTTGTTTCTTTGATCATGATTCTGTCGGAAATTCAATTGGAATTGTTGGATCTATGGTGCAAGCATGTTCGCAAAACACTTGCTAAGAGTCAGGTCGTGGATTGCTCCTCCGACATGCGAACGTTTACCAATAGACAATTGGTTCAATCAGTGCTCCTAGGGCAGCAACCGCCTTCCACGTTGCTTTGTTCCCCACTGAAGTATGACCAGGAAACTATCGATTGCAAAACAACAGATGATGATAATGTGCCACCTGCTTATAAGAATGACATTGATGTATTCATGGATTCGCTGGCCTCCAATTCTGCTTGTAGATTAGATGTTAAAACGTTAAGGTCCATTCAGGAATCTTTTGAAAGCACATCGGCTCGTGAATATTTTTTGCTAACGTTGAATCGTTTTCGCAGCCAAAACACGAAAGTGAGCAAGATCATAATGGAGGATTTGATATTGATCATGATTGGATTCTTGGACTCTGTTTATGTAATTGGAGATATCAGGGCTTCTAAAATGGCCCTTATACTCTCAGAGACGTTTTACTGTGATGATATGGACGTTGATAAAGAAGAATCTGCTCACAGCACCAATAGGGCGGATGGTGACCACGAGTTAATCCCTGAAAATCGATTTTACGTCCAGGATGGAATTAAAGATCACGGTATTTGGAAAAGTAATCATTTCTGGGAAGAGACATTTTATATTGCTGTTAGAGAAGAAGTGAATCGAAACGTGGTCAAGTCGCTGAAGGATGATGGGAAATCCAACCGCAAAAGATCTCTGTCGGTGAGTAACTATCGAAATATAGCATACGGTCAAATTAGCAGTACAGCATTTGCCATGAGATCCTCGGGGATGCAGCAACATCAGATTGTGTCGTTCATCGAGCGAGCTTGCATTGGTAATGAAATCGAGGAGAAAGACACATCGATGCTTCTGATGAGCTTTTCAGATATCTAATTATGTTTCGCCGAAGGCTTGCTTCTTGATGACCGGTTGAAATATATCCAAACGATCATCAAAACAAAGAATACCGGAACCATGACCATTTTTTTGCGGTCTGTTTTAAAGTCTACTTGCTCATTAACAATAGAAGGCATTACTGTCGCATTAATTAATGTCTCCATGATGGAAACCTGACCCAGCAATGCTTGCAACCCGAACCATGCTTCATTGCCTAGTGGTTTAATAAGCGTGCATTTTTCCACAAATTTACCGCGCAATTCCACGACGTATGTGAATGGAATACGGGCTTCCTGAAATCCCCAACTACTTGAGATACCGGAACCGGAGGCGGAAGAGACAGGACGAGGACGCCAAGCATACGGTTCATTTTTGGGGCTTTTCATATTTATAGCTTTCAACATTACAGAACCAGTGTCTAGAACATACTGGGGGACTGATTTCAATTTTGAAAATGGCTCTAAGAGAGCTCCGATGCAACAATGCACATCATACATGGCTTTTAGAACTTTCTTTTTCGACTTGTGATATGCTTGAAGAGCGGCAGTTTCTGGTTCTGAGAAACCAGATAAACCCTGATAAATATCTGATTCCGTTAATGTAATACTTTTGCTTTTTTTGTCAGTCCCGAAAATTGCTCCGGACGATCCGAAATTTCTGTTGAGATCAACTCCAATGGTTCCATCTGTATTGTTGGCGCGATTCTTTCGCCAATATCGAGCTGGAATCTCTTCAGCTTCCAAGTGTCCTTTAACCCATTTTTTTTTAATTTGAGTTTGACCTGACCAAGTGTACTCATACCCATCTGGATTAACGATAGGGATGAAAGCTACACCTACATCGGTAACATCAGTTCTAATTGCCGAAAGTAAGACTGAAGTAGTACTAGTCCACTCTCGAGCATGCAATGTTCCTATCACCATAACCCATTTCTCCTTCTTTTTTAATGCACTTGGATTTGTAATTTCCACTGCGTAGATAGGACGACCTTCGCCGGAGGTTCCGATTGTAATCACTTGACATGAGTTTCCGTGTGAGCCTATCTCACTTCGAAGCTGGCACAGACGGTTGTTTATGAAGTTGTTTATTTCCTCCAGCGTTCGAAAGCGACTGAAGAAATCTTTGTTTTGAGGATCACCGCACTCGGGCAGAGGAACAACTGAGCCGGCTTTAAGTTTGTCAATTTCTCTCTCAGTATAACCGTATGCTCTTGCGAGTGTAGCTTCTTCCTTGCTTCTCTTTTTGCAATGACATGTCATCGCCAGTAAGAGAAATGACAACGGGAGCCATCGCATCGACGACTTCCTGTAATATGATTTTTTTTTAGAGACTTCGCCTTGTAGCTTTCCGTGTCTTTAGATGGGATCTTGATTTCGTAGAGACTCCCGAGTTTGTATCTGTGTGTAAACTATTGGATACTACTGTGCTGTTGAAATTCGCAATTGGCCCGACATACGACACTGTGTTTGATTATTCGGTTGTAGATGGCGCGAATGGAAGTGGAAAGACCCGTTACTATTGGGAGTTCGGGAAACATTTTGTGAAAAATCGAAAAGCCCAACTGGCATTCGTGGATGTTCAACTGAAAGACGTCGTTTTGATGACGAGAGAGATGAGGAGGACATCGATCACTGTCTTGTGGTAATTAATTTCAAAGCTTCGTAACATATAACCCCCTAAGTCATTATAGCTTTTCGTTATGTGATGTGCTGAAGCGAAGAAAGTTGAACACTAGATTAGCGCTGGTGATGCTGCAAATAGACGGATACAGTCATAACCCCGTTCTCGCACGTGTGCTCATTCGCGCCTGTCCTAAAACCTTCCGTTTCGAACCCAACTCAAATAGTGGGCAGAACGGCGGGTCTTGGTGGTTCCAATGCTTAGTGGGATTCCTTTGGCTGATCTTCGTTCGGATCTTGTGACAGTGTCACCGAGGTCAAGTGCGCATTTTTTCCCCTAGCTGGTATCACCGATACTGAGAGTCTTGCTTCGCTTGAGAGAAGCTTCTTCAAAGCAATTGGAATTTCTAAAGTGAATATGCAACTACTCTTGAGTACCTTCGGTGGATTTCCAAGGCTGTCCAGATTGTGTTCGGACCTGATCAAACGCGAACCCAGCGTGCTGGAGAAGCTCAAGAAACTCGATAACCTGGGCCTCGACACGTCCAAATTTCTCTTCGACGAGGTACTGAAGGAGTATGTATCGGACATGCGCGGTATGGTACTCTGGTTCAATTCTTTCCGTAAAAGCAGAGAATGGTTGGAGAATAGAGACCTTCATGACCCGTATACGCTCGGATTGGAGTATCTGAAGCGAATCCATAAGTTGGCTGTGACGGGTGATTCCATTCCGATCGGGCTCCTGTCTATGGTCACATGAACCTTCGAGAGAGCAAATCCTACCTAGACCTTAGTGCTACCAGGTTCTTCACGCTGAAATTTGACGAAGAAACTTAAAGGGGTGTTGTTGCGATTCCCCTATTTGCCCTAGACGACTTTGCACCATCAAGTTTGATTACTGATACCATCGCAACAACGTCGTACTCGTAGAGTTCTATGAAGCTTATTGCCATCCAAGAATGGGGAGCCGCCATTAACCAAGATCACTCAAAATATGCTACGGGGGTAAGGAAAGTATTTTGAAAATGCAAATTGAAGTTGCAAACGCTTTCAAATTTGACCAATTTTTGAGGGTTCTGGATTTTCGTATAAGTAGAGAGACTTTTAAAATAATTTACCTGCTCAGAAGGAGACTATTATTAGCTAAATTTCTCAAGAAACCCTTGGTCTCGCCCCTCCTTCGCTTTGAATTTAATAAACCAATTTTAATTCTGCATAATGCAACCTCAAGCGTTCTTTTGTACACAGGTCCGACACCAGTTCCAAAATTATCTTCTGTGGTCAGAAGCAAATTATTTGGAAGTTTAGATACATCCAGCCTGACGCCTTTGAGGCGATTGGAGAAAACGTCAAAGACATATGGTTTGGGAAATCCAAAACCCTCGAAATGGTCAAACTTGGAAGCCTTTGCATCTTCAATTTGTTTTTCCAAAATACTTTCCTCACCCCCATGTAGCATATTTTGAGTGATCTTGGTTAATGGCGGCTTCCCATTGTTGGAGACCATTTCGCGACTCCTGGTCTGATTGAACCATACCACAGGATTGAACATTGCACAAAAGTCATTGCTGGATTCACCAGGACGCAACAGGCAAAGCGTGTTTTCTTTGATGCCCACACGCATCCCCTTGCCATCACTTCTAGCAATTAATTTGGAAGACATGTCTCCATCGAACGTATTCGTCAGTGTCACTGGCAGGTTCAGTTCACAATTGATTCGCACTTTTGGAAACTTGCAATTCGGATTGCAATGTGCTCCAGGGCGTAGGTCCTTGACAGAGACCCGACAATCACCACGCGTATACCAAATGGCATTCCACTCACAACGTAGGCTGCGGATAGCAATAATCCATAGAACTCTACGAGTACGACGTTGGAGCGATGGTATCGGCAATCAAACTTGATGGTGCAAAGTCGTCTAGGGCAAACAAGGGAATCGCAACAACATACCTTTGGGATGAAGTATTAATTTCCAGCGTGAAGAAGCCGGTGGCACTATGGTCTAGTAAGGACTGGTTTACTTAAAGCTGCGTGCAACGACATTCAAAATCGTCGAACGGATCACATGGGTTCGCTTCAGATGCCTGTATGCGACATGTTGCTGCTTCGTTGATATTTAGTTCTTGATGGAAACAACACAATCGATTCCACCGGTGACTCTAAAGCATTATTTGCTCTCGTCGTTGTGTGATTACCGGCAGTTGCAGATATAATCAAGCTCCATATATCAATACCGCTTTGGTTATACTTGAAAACGAGAAGCACCAATGTCAAGAACAATCACAGGCGCAGAACGAACAAAAAATTAGAAGTCATTGTCTTACACGCTTTCTTCTTGCGCTTTATTAATTGTTTCAAATATTCAACATTGGCAGCAAGTTCTACATAATTTCAGGAGCTTTGACTTCTTTGTTTTTGCTCGTCTGTCTCTTCGAACTAATCCAAATTACCAGGACATCGGAATTTCTTGTCTAGACCTGTGTTTATACGTGGCGAGAGGAATACCGAATATGTGGTTCGAATCATTATCAGTTTCAGACTTCTAAAATGATTTTGTGAAAGGTATTGGACATGTTTTGGTTCCTTTTACCCTGGTTTTGGTGTCGGATGGGGTCTAGATACCAAGGTGCCATTGCAGAGATTTATGATAGGTATGCGAGGCCATTTTGGGGATACAGAGAAAGGCAAGAAAATATATAAAGTATTTTATGGACAATTCAATTACATCAGGAGCGATATACTGTGAATTCAGTGATTTCTCATAATTCTGTTCCTTCTGAGTACCGCACGGATTGGGGATGATTGTAGTACCGGTACATTGTATTGTTAAAAAATTGAAATTCAATCCAAAACAAGATTTATTCAAAGCAAAGCCTATGGAAACCTGCGACCAAAAAGTCAATAAGAAGTGAGAGTTCAAAAAAGAATTCATTTCATTGCGGCAATTCAAAAATTTGATGTATAAAGTATTTTTAAATGATTCAGTGGCTACTTCTTGGAAGGCGTTTGCAGGCCACATAGTTGTCAAGTCGAGGGATGCAATTAAATTACATTAGGAGAAATATAATGTGAATTCAGTGATTCCACATAATGTTCTTGCTTCTGATTACCTCGTGGATTGCCATCAGGCTCTTTTCTTCAACAAGATACTCTTGTTTATTAAGAAATTAGAATTTGATGGCTTTTATCCACTACTTACAGTGCTTTAAAAAATCGATTTTTGTTGTGTTTAAAAATGAGCAATTTACGGAAGCAATTATTTATACCACTAAAGAACTTTCCTCGCGAGGTTCAGAATTCGACAATTCAGTTTCAAGCTGTTGTATTCGTTCTAAAAGTTCTTCATTTTCGGCCTTTTGAAACTCTCTTGTATCTGTGAATATTCCATGGCCTAGTCTCAGAAGCCGCCAAATTCTTGCAAAAACAATGAGAGATAGAGCAGTCGCATCATCACTGTTATGAAGAGCTATTTCTAATACAAGAGCGGTTATGACAATGATGAAATCGATCATGTACAAAAGATGGCGAAAAAAATGCAATCTCATGATGCTTAAAAGGATGACAAGCTCCACTGCAAATATACCGAGTATCACAATACTGATTATGAACAATGCTTTATGGGCGGTTTCTACTGATTCAGGAATGGCTTCACATACTATGACGCATCCATCCCCTACTTGTGAGACTTCTCCATTTAACAGACGTGCACGTTGGGTATCGTTGTGACAGGTAGACCTATCCAAAACAACAGAACACGAAGGATAGTGTCCATCGATAAGCAGCTCAGCAACAACTGCTACAACATCAAATAACAACAACACCGCCAA
>Ga0105055_10008701_pt1 | contig 13148 bp, 16 predicted proteins | sample BON03_FD_78090 | JGI IMG/M metagenome (GOLD analysis project Ga0105055, IMG submission 78090) | Freshwater microbial communities from Lake Bonney liftoff mats and glacier meltwater in Antarctica - BON-03 | ecosystem: Environmental > Aquatic > Freshwater > Ice > Glacier meltwater | place: Lake...
CTCTGTACCAACTGCAGAGCTTCCGGTGCCCTCCCTCCCTCCCGTCCTCCCTGCCTCTTGCCTGGTGGCGGACAGGTCCATAGATATAAGGTATCGTGCCGCGGAGCCCTGCTGCTGCTGCTGGTGGTGGTGGTGGTGGTGGTGCTGCTGGTGCCGCTGCTGCTGCTACTGCTTTTGATTTTTCCGACGGAGACGAGGCCGCCATTACCGAAGGGGACCCATTGGACTAGATTTGGCTGCTCCTCTGGTGCGGAATATTGTAGCGTGGCTCGCGCATCTAGTCCGATTTGTGTCTTCTGCTGCTGCTGCTGCTGCTGCTGCTGCTGCTGTTGAATTGCTGCTGCTCCTGCTCCTACTCCTAAAGAGGAGGAGGCAGGGTGGTGTAATGAAGGAGGAGAAGACCACGCGGGTAAATTGCCCAGCTCCCAGAAAGTTACAACACCGTCTCTGCTGCTGGTGAGCAGCTCTGCATCCCGAGTAGGATTCCAGCTTAGGCTCTTGATCTTGCCTGTTTCTCCACCACTACTACTAATACTGCTGCTGCTGCTGCTGCTGCTGGTAGTCTGAAATCGCTCCAGAATCGAAAACGACGACGACGCGGAGGAGAAAGAGGAAGGGCCTCCTCGTCGAGTATCCCAACACCATACCTCCCCCCCATGCCCCGACGCCAAGACATTCGGTCGTTGTTTGTTCCAGGCTAATAAATGCGCAGGTCGATCGGACCCCGCACTGAAGCTTTGACAAGGCGATCGGTGAGAACGGACGTCCCATAAGTGGATGGCCCCGTCGTCTCCGGCGGTGGCGAGCACATGAGGGAGGTCGGGACACCAGGCTAGGTCCTTGACGCGGCTGTTGTTTGTTTGTGTGGGAGGGTAGAGATGAATGTACGTGAGATAGGGAAATATGAAATAACTAATAGTGCTTATGTCTTGCTCCCTCTTCCGCTCCCTCCCTCCCTCCCTCCCTCCCCTCCCCCGCAAACCTACCCTTTATGCTTCCGCAAGCCCGCCATCAACGGCCTGTAATCATTATCCACTCGCCACACCAACACACTAGCCTGAGAGGTGGAAGCCACGTAGTCCTGATGCGAGACGTGCGGGTTCCACCGCAGGCAATCCACAGAAGACTTGCTTTGCTGGTGGAAGATGCGTGGGCGTTGATAAGGGTATTCCAGGTCCTGTTAAATTTATAGTAAATGAGGAATAGAAAGAGGGTGAGAAGTGGAATGTAGCAAGGAAGGGCGAGGATGGGACAATAAAAACCTCCCCACCCAACACATGACGGGGCTGTGTGAAAAGCCACACCCCACTGGGAAAAGAAAATAAGAAGCGTTCAAGGTCGACTTCTCCATCTACCACACTCTGCTACGTACCACGAGAAGCAAGCCCGCACTGTCACCCAGCACTGCATAGCGGCCCGACACGTCGCAGGAAAAGGCCTGGACTTCGACATCGGGCTTTAGGCTTTCCAAGGAGACGTCCAACGACTGGTGCAGCGTGGACTTGACCTTCCGCATGGTGCTACTGCTGCTGCTGCTGCTGGAGGTCATGCTGGTGGCGTGTCGCTTGGGCGTGTGTATTGGCTGCGTTTAGAGGGCTGGTGGGTCTTAGAACGGAGACGAGGGGGAGGCCAGGAGGTCGACGAGGAGCTCTGGCTCAGCCGCTTGTTTGTGGCTTACAAAGCCCAGACACCCACGCCCTACGCTCGAAGAGACGCTCGAGAATTCATGTCGGCCTGTGTATGTGTGTGGGTGTGGGCGTGGATGTGTGCGTGTGAGATTGCCGTGCTTGACTACTGCGTCGTGTCCTCGCCGTTTGATGATCGCTCGAATGCCGCTCATCACCCAAAGACCCACACCAAACCACACACACAGGACAGCACAACGCCCAGCGCCTGGCCGTCCACCTCGACGACGTCCTCTTCGTCCTCCTCCCCGCCGGTGGCGTCCGCTTTGCCCTGAATTTGCCTGCGCCAGCACGTCGTGAACGCAAGCCCCCTACTGCCCCCATCGCCGAGGTCAACTTCCACTACAAAACCACAGACGCCTACCACCATGCCACGCCCTGCGCTTTCGGGCCTTGCCCTCCTCGTCGCAACTCTCTCCTCCACCCCTTCCTCCTCCTCCCGCGCGGCCGTCCTCCCGCTGGTGCTCAATACTTGGAGTGGGGACTTCACAGGCGCCACGCGCACGGCTTTCGACGTCCTCTCCCAGCCCGGTGCTGCTGGAGACCGGCTGGACGCCCTGGAGCAAGGCCTGAACTATTGCGAGCTGCATCAATGTGGGGGTTCCGTGGGCTTTGGCGGGCATCCTGATGCTTCGGGTGAGGTGACGCTCGATGCAATGATCATGGACGCAGTCACACATGACGTGGGCGGGGTGGGTGGGTTGAGACGGGTCAAGCGCGCCATCTCTGTTGCACGAGGAGTGTTGGAGCATACGAATCATTCGATTTTGGTAGGGGATGCCGCCACAAGGTTTGCAGTGGATTTCTTGGGGATGGAAGAAGAGTCGTTGAGCACACCGGAGAGTCAAAAGGCGTTTGAAGGGTGGGAGGAGGGAGGGTGCCAGCCGAATTATTATAGGGGCTTCGTGAATTGTACGACGGCTTGTCCTCCTTATGCATTACCTGATCAAGAGGAGGAGGAGGAGGAGATGAGGAAGAAGCTACGCTCAACAGGCAGCAGCAGCAGCAGCAGCAGTAGCAGGCAAGTGCGCTTCTCGCCGCATGTCCACGAGGGAAACCATGACACGATTGGGATGGTCGTGCTTGATGCCCAGGGTGATTTAGCCTGTGGCGTGACTACTAATGGCTTAGGGAACAAGGTCCCTGGCCGCGTGGGTGATTCGCCCTTGCCTGGCTCGGGGTGTTATGTGGAGAATAAGGTGGGGGGATGTGCGTGTACGGGGGATGGGGATGTGATGCTTCGGTTTGCGCCCTCGGCATATGCAGTCATGTTTATGGGGGGAGGGGCGAGTCCGACGGAGGCGGCGGAGCAGGTGATTAGGAAGATTGCTGGGTTCTATCCGGACTTTAGGGGGGGGATGGTGTGTGTGAATATGGGGGGGAAGTATGGCGCGGCGGGATGGAATTTTGGGTTGAGTTACTCGGTGAGGGGGGCGGGGATGCAGGAGGTCGAGACGTTCGATGTGACGCCGTTGGGGGGAGGGAGGGGGGGAGGGAGGGGGGAGGAGGAGGAGGTGGTGCGGATGGATTAGGATATGTTTTTAGCCTGGAGCGAGGGGAGGAAGAGGAATGGGGGGCGAGAAGCTGACAAAGTCCTTCGTGCCGTAGCAGCAGCAGAAGCAAAAACAAAAAGCATGTATGTACGTAGTAGGTAGGTAGTGAGTGAGTGATTCCGCCGCTTGAAAACAAAGACAGAGAAAACATTGCACGAAGTAAAATTGCCAGATGAAACAAACCACAAATAAGAAAGACTCTTCTAGTTTTGGTTCGTCTACATTTCCTTCTTTCTTTTGCTTTTGCTTTTGATGGAGGCTTTGCAGGCATTACTCTCTTAAAAGCTCGACTGGACGCCCTTGCTCTCGCTGGGTTTGAGTCGATTAGAAGAGATACGCCTGCTTGCCTTTCTTACATTGGTCTTTGTTCCTTTTAAAAAGGCCTTTTTGCCTTGCCCCTGTACATGCTTCTATTATATTATATTCTATATTCTATTCTATTCTATATTCTATTCTATTCTATTATTCTATCTTCTATTCTATTCTTATTCTATGTTGTGTTTGTTTATATCCCTTCCTACTGCTCGTGCCTCCTTTCTTCACTCATCCACTCATCCACATAATCTTTCGAGCGCTAGCAAAAAAGGATGTGGCCCGGCTGATTTTTTAAAAAAAGGACATGACTTGTCTTTTGCTAGGAACCCTCCCTCCCTCCCTCCCTCCGCTCCTTCCTCCCTCCCTCCCTTCCTCCCTCCCTCCCTTCCTCCCTTGTTCATCCAATCCTCCTATTTTTCTGCTTTCTGTTTTCTTGAGGGTCTTCCCATTGCTATGGCTAGGCCACCGCTTCTTTTTCTCGGCCTTATTCTCAACCTCTCTCTCCTTCACATACACACACACAAACACACTCACACACACTCTCTCTCTCCTTTGTCTCTACCTTTGAGATCTCAGGGTTGCAGAAAGCGATATGCATGGTCGTTGCTCGGCCTCGGACATTGTACATTTTATTTCGATGTGCACAACATTGCGCCTCAGTATCTGCACTATCTATTAAGAGTAGTGACATGTGGTGAGTCAAGGGAGAAATGCGCCTTCGTAATTTAATTTTCACACTTTTGTGAACTAGGCTTAAATCGTGATTTTCTCGCAAAAAATCACGTTGCGTGGCCACACAGTGCCCGGAGCATTCATTAAGGCGTGTGGCCGCCATCGCAAGTGTTGGTGCATGTACGGTATGTATGGCACGCTTGGAAAAGGCGTGATTTTCACTTTGTAAAATCGGGCTTAGGAAGGGGGGGTGGGGAGGTTAGTGCCATCAAGTTCGATCCGAATCGAACGAGACGACGCCTCCACGGCACAAATACTTAACAACCACCGCACTAATACATACAAAAACAGGCGCCACAAGCAGCATGTTAACGTCCTCCTCCCCCCCCTCCGCCGCTCCCCCCCTGGACACGCAAAGCGATTTGGCAAGCAACGTCGCGGGCGTCTTTGACGGGCACCTCGCGCCAGGCACTCGCCCCTGCCTCCTGATAATTGACATGGTGCAGGCCTACCTACAGCCCGACTCCCCCATTTATGCCGGCATCGAGGATGCTTTGGCGTCGACAACGCGCTTGCTGCACCTGGCGAGGCGCTTAGGGGTCCCTGTCATCCACACCAACGTCGAATTTGTCCCGGGCGGGCTGAACGGCGGCGTCTTCTTCCGCAAAATCCCCCTCCTTCGCATCTTCGAAAGAGGCTCACCCTTGGGGGCGTTTCATTCTGACTTGATGCCTCTGCCACACGAGGTGGTGGTGACAAAGCAGTACGCCAGCGCCTTTTTTGGCACCTCCCTGGCTTCCACCCTTACGGCCCAGGGCATCGACACAGTGCTGATTGCGGGCGTCTCCACCTCGGGCTGCGTCCGCGCCACGGCCACTGATGCCTGCCAGCATGGTTTTATCCCTATTGTGGTCAAGGATGCTGTGGGCGATCGTCATACTAAGGTGCATGAGGCCAATTTGTTTGATTTGCAAGCGAAGTACGCCGAGGTGTTAAGTGAGGCAGACGTGAGGACGTACCTAGAGGAGCTTGCTTTGAAAAGTCGACAAGCGTAATAAGTGAATGCAGCTACACCCTTCAAAATCGATCCTCTGACAGGAATGAACAAAATGTTGATGCACACTTGTAATGTAAATATGAAAATGAAACAACAATTGAGAGGATTAATGTAATAGCTTTTTATTAGTCCAGGCACATTTTGGCGGTGGCGCTTACTTTTTCTTTAGACATACAAATAATTACATCAGTCGTGCTTTGATTTTTGGGCCGCCTTCTTCTCCTTCTTCCCTCCCTCCTCTGCCTCCTCATTCTTCCGCTTCTTCTTCTTCTTCTTCCTTTGAATGGCACCAACGTCTTGCTCTTCGCCAATCACAGGCACGCGTCGCGGCTCCTCCACACGCTGCCGCTCCTGCTCCTCCTCCTCCCCCTCATTTTCAACTTCCACATCTTCCTTCTCTCCCACTTTCTTTACCGCTTTCTTATCCTCCTCCTCCTCCTCCTCCTCCACCAACCCTCCCCCTCCCTCACCCCTCCTCGCTGCAGTCTCCGCCTCATGCTTGGACTTACACGCCCTCTCCAACTCCCACACCACCTCCTCCGTCACCGGCCAGGTCTCCCTCCCTCCCTCGTTCTGGAGCACAAACACAGATGTATCAAAATACGAAGTCTTGAACCGAGTCGAGAGTTTATGTTGGCTCCCCTCAACGTACCCATGCTGCTGGGCTTGCAACAGCACGTGGCGCACGCAAAAAGAGCTCTCGCGCAGACGACGCCAGGAGGCCCCCGAGGCTGTGTAGAGGGCTTTGGGCCGCTTCTTACCCTTCATTTTGTTGTTGTTTTTGTGATGGTGAGGAGGAGCTTTCTCCTTTGGTGCCGCCGCGTGTTTCTTCCCTCCCTTCTTCCCTTCCTCCCCCCCCTCTGCCTCCTCCTCGTCTTTCCACGCGGGAATGACAATTACAAAGCCCAGCGGCCTCTCACTGGCATGCAATACTTCCTCCATATGCTGAGCCATCCGTTCAATCACACAAGGTAAGAAAGGAGGGTTCGCTTCATACATTCCCTCCTGGGGAAAAAACGCGAAAAAACTCCCCAAGCTCCCAAAACACCCATCGGTATCTTCAAAAGCAGAGCAATAATGCGGATAACGACAGTTTAGGGGCGAAGCAAAACATTCCATCCGACAGTCAAATCGACGGAGGAGGACCTCGAACGCCTCCTCGTTGATGGCCCCCTGGAACCCCCCTCCTCGATCCGTACCTCCCGCTAGACTGCTATACCGCAACAAGAGGAGGAACAAATGATGATGGAAGCGTTTCTTCTCCTGCTCCTCATTCACCTGCTGATGCTGCTGCTGCTGCTGCTGCTGTGGGCCACCAAAGCGTGCGTGCAATGCCTGGAGCTTGTCGTGATGCGCTTGATTAATAGTCACGGTCGTGGCCTTATGTTGGAGTTGGTACAGCTTCCGCCCCGCGTCAAACCGCACCTGAATCAATGGTAATCGTCCCTTCACATCACTTATGGCCGAACCCACCATAGCCGAAGCCCGTTGTACTTGCCCTAGGAGCTTGATAGCCGTCTTGTTCAAATCAGTCATCACCTTCTCGGCACTGCTTTTGCCCGCCCCTCCTTCCACCAACTCCCGCCTCAACAACGTCCGCCCCGCCTTGGCATGCTCCTCCTCCAAACGAGGGTCCGGCAATATGGGGTCATCGCTGCCATCCGCGCGATGCTGCGAAAAGAGCCAGCGTTCAAAGGGCGGGATTCTGAGATCCATTTCCAAGCCTCGATTGACCTTGTTGAGGAAGAAACAGGTCAAGTTGCCAACAGCGTTGTGCCGCGAAATCTCCAAACTTAGGTCGGGCGATGCATGGGTGTGTGCTTGACGACGGGCCTTGGCGTGGCGCAGGGCGTCCTTGGGCGGCTTTACGTCGGGGCGCCAGATGGAGGAGAAGGAGGAGGAGGAGGATGGGGTAGTGGAGGAGGGAGGGGGGGCTCGTTGGGCGTCTTCGTCTTCGTCTGAGTCTGAGTCTTCGGATGCTGCTGCTGCTGCTGCTTCGTCGGCTGCTGCAGGCACCTCCCCCACCTGCGCCATGTACATTTCGTCCAGCAAGGCGTCCATTTTGCTTGTCTGTTGGTGGGTTGTGGGGTGTGGGGAGGTTAGATTCCTGGGCTTTTTTTGGAGAAATGAAGCAGTCCTGGTCTCACAAGCCTGTCCCTCCATGCACACAACACAGACAAAGGCAGGCGTACATCACAAGCACGCCGCCAGCTCCTCTTCGGACACACAACGCAGCTCTTCAGCCCCTGAAATCGAAGCCCCCTCATCCATCGCCATCATCGCCGCCTCACCAAATTCCCCGCGCTTCGGCACCGTCCTCAATCCTCCCCCCTCCTCCCACAGCTACGCAATAATGGCCCCGCCTTCCCTCTTCCACGGCGAGGGCTCCACCTCACCGCCGCCGCAGCCCTGCTCCTTCTCGCAGCCGCATCACGACCCTGAAGCTGCAGTCCTTCATCATTTCCTCCGAGCCGGGGGCGTCGACGGGGTGTGCCTCTTGGGGCCCCGGCAGAGCGGCAAGAGCAGCCTGGCCTTTGAACTGTGTTACAAGATGGCACAAACCCAGCCAAATGGGCAGGCACTTTTTATCCACCGCCACGAGGACGCCCGCCTGGTGGCCAAAACGGTCCGCCTCGTCGTGCCACTTCCTCCTTCCTCCTCCTCCTCTTCGGCCATGCAGCAAGCAAAAGAGCCAAAAAAGGACCCCCCCGCCGCCGGGTGGGATTTTTCCGTCCTCGACAACGTCTTCCTCAAGCGCTTCACCACCGTGCAACACCTCTGTTGGTACTTCGGAAGCCTCCACCACCAACCCGACCACCTTCTCCCCTCCGTCATCGTCGTGGACGACCTGGACAAGTACCGTAGCACCACCCCCCATGGCCAGGACCCCTTGCGAGCCCCTTGTCAAGTGTTAAGCGTCATGCGTGATGCGGCTTTGCATATAAAACGACGTACGGGCCGAAAGTGTTCGTTGGTGGTGACGATGGAATTTGCGGATCGAGGGTTGATGGCGCCCTTGACGAGACAGCTGGGGATGGTCCTGAGGATTGTACGGCAGCAGCAGCAGCAGCAGCAGCAGCAGCAGCAGCAGGGGGGAAGAGGAGGTGGTGGAGGGGTGTGGATGTTGCAGGGGGATAAGGAGTGTGTGCAGTTGTTGGGGAGGGCTTCTTCTTTTTTAGTGAAGGGCATGTGTCGTTTTAGGTTGGAGGAAGGAGGGGTGTTGGAGGTGCTAGGCGAGGACGAGCAGAGAGGATAAGCAAGCGAGATGGACAAAGAGAAAGATAGAGATAATGTGAAAATGAGAGGTGGTGATGATATGTGTGGTTTACTCTGCCTGTGTGATGAGGGGTTCTTCGTGGCTTAGGTGCTCAAGGAGGACGCCAATGTGTGACTGTTTGAAGAGATGAAACAAGAAAACAAAAGCAATAAAGTACACGTCTGTTTCTCGTCGCACCAACGCTTGCTCTTCTTTTTGGCTGTTTTCACTACTTTTGCGTGCATCTCTAATCTATTACAATCACAGTCTCTCTACTTCATACAGTTCAATTTCATTTCTCTCTTGCTCTCCTTCTCTCATTTTCACAACTTCCTCCTCCTCACGCATCCACCAACCCCACAAACAAACCCTCCCACCTCGACCCCACCTTCCAAAAACCGGAATCTCACTACACAATTTGTATCTCATTTCCCCCCCTCCTCTCCTCTCCTTCTCTCACGCACCCACCAACCCCTCAAACAACCCCTCCCACTCAGAACCCACCCTCCAAAAAACCGGAATCTCCCCAAGAGCAGCCGGCACTGTCACCCACCCTCCCTCCCCGCCCTCGTACACCTTCCCCGTCCACACATGCTTCCATCTCACCCCTCCCTCCCTCCCTCCCTTCCCTCCTCCTCCTCCTCCTCCTGGCAAATACACCCTCCAGGTCACCTTCCCAGGGTCCAACACCGGAGCGACCAACAAATCCCCCCCCACCAAAAACTGCTGCCCAATCTCCCACACCTCCTTCTCTCCCAGAAAATGACAAAACAAAGGCCTGACCACCGGCCATCCCTCCCTCCCCGCCTCCTCCATCAACACCTTCCGATACGGCGCCAAATGAGCGAAAACTCGTCCGAATCTCCCCAAAAAACGGACACTCTCCTCATCATCCCACACCTGCGCACTCGGGGTATGCATAAAACTACCAAGGTGCGTCCTATACAACACACCAGCAAACGCCCCCATCTCCACCCAGCGAAACAACAGCTCCCTTGGCCTTAAAAACTTGAACAAAAAATGATCAATCATCGTATACCCCCCCACATCCGAATGACTCAAACTATTCCCCACCAACCCTCCCGACAGCATAGCAGGTAAAACAGTCTTCATCCCATCGTGTCCATCCCACGTCACCAGCTGATCCCCCACCCAATACAACTGCGCCACGCCCGGCGTCTTTATATGACCCGACCGTACAAACGCAACCACCTCTCTCCCTTCCTCCCCCTCCCTCCCCGCCTCCGCCTCCTCGATCGCCTCCCGTTGCAAACTAGCCCAGTAATCCGGGAAAACATTATGCATCACATTCCCCCTCCCTCCCTCCAGCCGTGCTTGAAATGGGACGTACTCCCCAAAATCTGCCATCCACCCCCCGGAGCCCGCGTCGTCAATCATCGATGTTTTAATCACCTTTTTTAACCATTTTCTTGTTTCTAAATTTGTAGGGTCGATAGTCCCGAATTCAATACTACCACTCTTGGCAATCAGAGGCTCTCCCTTTGCATTCTTGATCAAATACCCGTTTTCTACCGCCTCTCGAAATAAATTTCGCTCATGCGGAAAACTCTTAATGCTCGTCCCACCCCCACCAGCGACATCCACCAGATACGGATTCATATACGTCAACACCTTCACCCCTCCCTCCTTCAGCCCCTCCCTGTAAGAATCCCACCGTGGGTAATACTGCCGATTCACCTCCCAATTCCAGATCAATCGCGTCCCATCCCAGTCATGCCTCGTGCCCACCCAATCCTGCAACCACACCCCCACCAATGGCACCTCATACTTCAGCAACGTAGCCGTGATATTCTCCACTTCATCCGACCCTCCCTCCAAACCAACAATCACCCCCTCTTGCGTCCAGTCCGGCAATGGCTGCATTCTTCCAGTTTCCGACGTGAACAACGTGATGGTTTCTAAAGGCGAAGCAGCACTATACAAAATCCCACGCACGGATTTACAAGACCAGTATTCAGCTGTTACTACGTCAGGCAGAGTTAAATCAAAGAACGAGACTTTAGGTCCTTTCAACGATAAAGCCCGTCCATGACTCGTCATATACATAGGCTTAGCCACATATGTCGTATGCCAGGCGGAGCCCACGCCGTGCACGAAGGTGTTGAGTATGAATGTGAGGGGTTGGAGGCCCCTCCCAACCCCTTGCTCGCTGATCACAACAGGGACTACATCGCCTTTCAGATTCCACCGGGAGTAATGCTGGCCAAACCCAAAGAAGGCCTCGTCTTTTTCGGAGCCATATCGCAGCCAGAGTCGGTTGTAATAATTGGAGGAGGAAGAGGGTGGATTGGTGTGTTGGCCATCGGCTGCATAGAGCATCTCCTCGTCGCCGTCGTCGTCGTCGGCTTCCGCCGTCTCTCCCAGAAGAAGAGCAAATTGCAGCTTGCCAGCCTCGCTTGCATCGCCGACAGTTAAATCGAAACGATAAGACACAGAAGGAAGACCAGGGCTATCGAGCAAGCCAGTGAGCGTGAGAGAGACGTTGGGCTCGTAAACTAAGGCCTCGACGATTTGCCGCGTCGTCTGTTGGAGGACGCGTTGCTTGAGGAAGTAATGCCCGTCCCGGATGGGGTCACCGTCCAACACCGCCCGTCCTGCCAAGATGAAAGGCTTGTCCTTGGCGTACGTGTGCCATATAGAATGCTCTTGTGATGGCGATGAGGACGAGGACCTCCAGATGCTGAGGGAGCCTTGGTCCCAGCGCACGTCAAAGCCAGCACCCAAGGCATAGTGCTGGGTGATCTGGCAATCCGGGTGAAGCTCCAGCACGGCATTCCGGTCCAACCACCATCGTCGGAAAGCCACGGGCGGCTGCAGCATCAAGGCAGCGGCCACGGCAAGGAGGACGACCGCGATTGTGATGGGGGTTGAGGAGGCGGCCGGCGTCTTGTTCTTTTTCGGGAGGCCGGGTGGCGGGGCTGCTGCTCGAGCCATGACTGGTCTGGCGGGCCCTCGACCGAGGGAAACAGGGACTTTAATGTGCTTGCCTGTCGAGGTGGGAATGCGGATGAGTGGGGAGTGAGGCGTCAATAGTAAATGGTGGGCAAAGTGTTGAGGAATGCTCTGTCGCCATCGCCCTTGAACAGCTTCTCGCTTCGGTCATCTCGACCCAAGCAACCCAACACCACCCCCAGAGACATACAGACCATCCCCGCGAAGTCCACACCGTCGGGAAGCGTCCGCGTTGCCAGAGCGTCGTTATGCCGGTGGTGGCATGGGCGGGAAGCCACGCATTGTCACGCTCACCCTTGCTGACTTCGCCTCGACACCTTTCTTCCGAACACAGGAATCACAGGGAATCACACCACACCAACATCACCATGATGCTGCTTTCTGCTCGTCAGGCGCTCCGCACCGCTGCCCGCACTGTCCGCGTGCCCGTCACCGCGGCTGCTCGCTCCGTGGCCACCAACGCTAAGGTAAGTCTCTCGTGCGTAGTCGTATCCTTGTCATGACTGGGGGGGGGTAAAGTCGTGTGGTCGCTTGGAGCAACCACACGGGTTGGTCCTGCATACTCGAAGTTCCGGTGTCATCTATGCTTATTGTTTGACAGAACGGCCCACGAACCAGCCTATGCTGCCAAGCTCCCGCTCTTCCGCCCCCTGTCGTCCCTCTCCCTCTCTTCCGCCCTCTGTCGTCTCTCTCTCAAGACCAAGTCTGATGTTCTTCCATGCATTTCGCTTACATCATTTCGCTTACCCCCACATTTACAGGCCAGCGCCACGGCCGCGTCTGCTTGGGAGCGGGGCCTCGTCGCCGCCGGCACGGCAGGCTTGGCCTTCGGGATTGTTGTGCTGAACAGCGAGACCGCTTACGCTTTCTCCGGCAAGGTCGATTGGGAGGGCTCCGTCCGCAAGGACATTGTCAAGTTGATCGAGGACGAGGACAAGCGCCGTGAGGATGGCACGGGCATTGGTCCTACTTTGATTCGTTTGGCGTGGCACTCGTCGGGGACCTATGATTGCAAGGCCAAGAATGGTGGCAGCAATGGCGCGACCATGCGTTTCTGCCCGGAGGGGAATTGGGGCGCCAACCAGGGACTCTGGTGAGTGTGTTTCTCGTTTCCTCGTTCCGTCTGTCAACAAAATCAAAAGCTAACCCTGCTATCTCTGTACTTTATTCTACACTCACAGCATTGCCCGGCGTCTGCTCGAGCCCATCCAAGCCAAGTACGGCTGCAGCTTTGCCGATCTCTGGACGTTTGCTGGCAAAGTGGTAAGTTAAATAGGCGTAATTACTAATGTTACTTAATTCTACCATATAATTGATTGTCTATGTACTCATTCATATTTTCTTACCCCGTTTGTATTTTACTTGTTCATTTATTTTGGGAAAACTACACTTACACATACTTTTTCACACCCCCAAAACAGGCGGTGGAAGAGGCCGGTGGGCCCATGATACCTTGGAGGGCGGGCCGCTCGGACGCCGACGACGGGACCAAGACCGTCCCTGATGGCCGTCTGCCCGACGCGACGCAGGGTGCTGCTCACCTCCGCGACATTTTCTATCGCATGGGCTTTAATGACAAGGATATTGTGGCCTTGAGCGGGGCGCATTCGATGGGTAAGTTTTTGAATGTGTGCTGA
>Ga0105055_10008702_pt1 | contig 13147 bp, 5 predicted proteins | sample BON03_FD_78090 | JGI IMG/M metagenome (GOLD analysis project Ga0105055, IMG submission 78090) | Freshwater microbial communities from Lake Bonney liftoff mats and glacier meltwater in Antarctica - BON-03 | ecosystem: Environmental > Aquatic > Freshwater > Ice > Glacier meltwater | place: Lake...
ATACCATATCCATTCGCTTCTTACAATGACGTTTTAAATTACGATCTTTCGATTTAGAACGCAGCCATTGAGCTCTTTTGATTCTTGAATGCAGCTTGTTTAAGACCTTCACCCTGTTATTTAAATCAAGAACACCCTCCAACTTAGCATCATCGGAATAGACACTCATAAAACACGCACCCCTGGGTCACAAGAGATATCTTTGTAGGGTGCTTGTGTTGGAATCACTGGTTTATCAAATGGAATTACCAACTACCATCGTCCAGGATGTTCGTAGACAAGTTTCGAATCATCCTGAGTCACAAGAGATATCTTTGTAGGGTGCTTGTGTTGGAATCACTGGTTTATCAAATGGAATTACCAAGTACCATCATCCAGGATGTTCGTAGACAAGTTTCGAATCATGTAATCTTGGATCTGGAATTTGTCGGTTGCGTGTCTTGGAACCATCCAATCTTGTAAGCAAGCTTTTCAAACTTTACAGGTTTACAAAATTTCTTGTTTATACCAATTTTTGTTCGAGCAATCATGTATACAAAGTTTCCATCTAGTTGCTTTGCGTAAGAAATGTCTGTGTTTCCAATGGAATGGTCACTCTACCAAGTTTTTGTTTCTTGCTAGTAAACTTCATGTTGTATTATTTGATCGATCTCATCGCAAGTTTCCTGAAATTTGTCTTGTAATCTGTTTTAAGTTGCCTCATATAATTCTTACTAAATTTGTAAGGTACTTCATCAATGGCTCTCCACTTCTCATAATGATTTTCCATCGCCTTGGTACGTCTCCAAGGTGGTAATACATCAAACTCATCAAGCGCACGAGTGCCGTTGATGAATTCACAACGTCTTCCTTCTATCGGAACTATTTTGGATGCTATCTGGTAAACGTTAAGCCATTTCTTATGAACCATTTCAATCAAGCGCACTACTAGTGGTGGATAAAAGCCATCAAATGCTAATTTCTTAATAAACAAGAGTATCTTGTTGAAAGAAAAGAGACTGATGGCAATCCGTGAGGAAATCAGAAGCAAGAACATTATGTGGAATCACTGAATTCGCATTATATTTCTCCTGATGTAATTTAATTGCATCCCTTGAACACCGATTTCTTTGACAACGTTGGCTTTTTATTGGTAAAGATGATTCTACCGTAGACAACTCGGTGCATTGGTCCGTGATCTTTCGTTTTCCTGACGACCTTGTTTTTGCTTTTTCCGACAAAAATTCATTGGAATCCAAAAACGTTGATGGGGGGCTAACTGCTTGATTCCTTCTCGAATTAGACACTTGTCTCGTTTCAAATTTAAATTATTTTTCTCCTTCCTTTCTTTTGGAATACTTTTAAAATCAAGCAAGTCATTTGCAACTTATCAATATTTACCACTAGAAAGGCTAAAAGCAATGTAACCCAAGATCGCATCAGGATTAATTTAACTTTGTTTCTTGAGGGTTTATCAATTCACTTATGAATTCATTATATTACACTAAACTCCATACATAATAATTCATAATTCAACACAACTCATCAACAAATAATAAAACACTACCATGGTACTCACTAATATTTTAAGATTGTAAAAGTCGTTTGAATATGTCATCTTTCAGTTCACTCTTGGCGTTGCTAGGCCTGAACATCGCTACGCTAGAAACAACTGATGAGACGTCGGATCTCGATTCATCAATATCTAAATCTTCATATTCATCATCTTCTTCAAAATTCCGAATCACTCTGATATTCATAACTGCCGGAATTGCTTCATCCTTTTCTTCAATGTCTAAATCATCGCATTTATTTCCAAAACTATGAACTGGTGGTCTTGAAAGTGGTGCTTTTGAGGTAATAGAAATCGATGAATCAAAAGGCTTTTGCAAATTTGGTGACAAGTACGAATGTTCTGTTGGTTTTGCAGAGTTGTTTCTTTGCTCATGTTGCGTGACTTCTGAAGGCGCGGTAGGATATTGCGATTCATCCGTTGAAATAAAACCCGATTGTCTTTTATGTTCTTGCTTTCGATATGAAGGCAAGGAAGAAACAACATATTTTTGTTCGGGTACATTTGGTACTTGCATTCTAGAATTACTTTCTGCTATTTGGTCAGACTCCATTGAACATTCGCTTTCCTCATTCTCACAAATGGCTGTTCCAAGCAAACCAAAATGACGAGTTTCAATCGAAGGAACATTTTTCGAACTATAGACTTGAGACTTGGACGACAATGCGATTTCTGAAGTGTTGGAGCGAAATTTCCTCTCTTTGCATAGCCGATCCAACTCTGGAGTAGGTGGCGGAGTTCCATAAGAACTATATCTTCTTTGCAAAGCTACTTTCGACGAGTCAAAATCAAAAGCGTTGTTAATGCCTGTGGTTGGTCTAGGAGTGTATGGGCTGTATACCACAGCATCATCCACCGAAATCTTTATCTCTTCAACCACAGCTTGATGCTGTGAGATTAATTCATTTATGCAGCTAGAGAGTTCATGGAAGTCTGTAACGTCCTTCAATACACATTCCGTGCATAAATGAAGTTTCGATTCTTGAGCAATAGCATGTTCTAAAACGAACCCACCATGTTGCTCTAACGAATACCCGATAACAAAAATCCCTGGATACTCTTTTCGAAATACTACTAAATCTTTTCTAATGAATGAAATTTTATCCAAATTCACCAGCATACAATCAAATTCAGAATTTTCAGATATACTGGTCTTCGCCTCTTCCAGGCTCGATACGAAACTCGGATCCATGTGCGATTCGTTAGAAATAAATCGCAGCAACTTTTGGTATATTGAATTTTGCTCCACAAACAACACTTTGGTTTTTGGCTGCTTTACCTTGTCGAAATTTGAATGGGCCACCAAGTACTGCTTTTCCTCCACGGGTATTTTCATCCAATACACGAACCAGAGCAAAAGATTCAAACCAATTTTCGTTCCAATATCTGCAATTGCGTTAAGTAAAACAAGATTCTGAAGATCTAGAACATTGCCATATGCAGGTCCAAGGCAAAACAACACAGGGTAAAATGAAAATCCAAGAATAGCGGAAATGCAGGAAATGTTTATCCATTTCTGAAAATTCACAACTTTCAGCGATTGATATTGCTTGAAAAAAAGGAAAAAAACCAATATTCCAAGAATCCAAGACAATGAGAAAAATAGATACTTTGCAGCCGTGTTTGTTTGTAAAGCAGAAATGATTCCAAACCCAATCATTGATACCCACAATAACATCATGAAAACGGTTTTACTGTAGTTACCCAACACCATGAGAAGTTTGGCTACTAATGCTGGCGAAACTATACTCCAATATACCCATCGCGTAACTGGCAGCATATGTGTTGATTCTGTGAAAACAGTTTCTGGATATGCCATCATCCCAATGTAGAATACGAGCGTGACGGTACTAATATAAATGGAGAGTTCGTCTTTCTTACCCTTCTGCCACTGGTATACAAATAGACCCAGGCATGCCACACTGCCTCCAGCCACGACCCATGAAACGACCAATGACGCTGTAGACAACAACATTTAACGGATAGTTGGAATGAAAAAAAAATTACCGTTTCGTTTGGTTGGAGGTATGGACCGCATACGGGGCTGTCCGAGTGTTTTATTAGATCCATCTGCTGATGTAACTGATAAAAAGGAAGCACTTGTTTATATGTTTGAATTTGTTCAACAAGGAAATAAATTAGGATTCGATCTGACCCATCAAGAAGGTCTTCTCGGACACATGATGACTATTATTAATCAACAAGATCAAGATCCTAGAATGCGGATTTATGCATGTCGTGTGCTTTCTGCAATACTTGCAGAACGATCAACCAAAGGATCTATCAACAGGTGGCTGACGAAGCAACCAGTGCAGGAGAGTCGGCCGCATGTATTGCCAGCGGAGCAGAGTCCTAGACAAGAAATAAGTGTAGAAATACATGAGTCGTCTAAGAAATCAATCAAGAAAGCATCACCTAAAACTTCACCTAAAAATACTCGAAAAGCCACCCCGCGTAACTCGAATATCTTGCCCACTCAAAAAGTTATCAAAAACTTAGATTCCTCAGAAGCGTTGTTGGGTTATATCGTACCTATGATGTGGTACCCTAAAGCTCCATACTGGCTCAAATGTCCAGCTTCACGAAAGATCGACCTACCACCACTAGAATCGGATTTGAAAATTAAAAGTAAGATTCAAGGTCGAAAATCAGATCTGGATGTGGCGCTTCAACAGGAGCATCATCTATGGAATGGAATTGACAAGTATATAAAATCCAACAGAGTAAAGCTGCCTACTGGGTTCCTGCTAGAACAAGGATTGGAAGTGGCTTATACTCGAGAGCTTGCTAAACGTGTTCTGAATAGATTGTTCACGTACGCTGGACGGGAGCCACTGCGGGGACCATTTCGAAAATGGCACGAAATGATGCTGGCCGAGCGATTTACAGAGTTTGTTAAATATGCTGGTATGGATAAACTTCAGACTTTCATTCTTCATATGTTGTCTCGCAGGAAAACTCTCGCGTGGAATACTTGGCAAGAATATATCGAGACGCATCGGTACAATGAATTAGTCAGGGCAGCGATCGTATTTCAAAGAGTACATAGAGGAAATGCAGGAAGACGCTTCTATTTGGACAGATTGCAAAAGTGGAAAGCTGCAATAAAGATTCAAACTCCGTTTCGGGTTGTTGGTCCTTATTGCTTATTTCGATCGAAGAAACGAGGTGCTATTTTTATTCAAAAAATGTGGCGAATGTGGACTGTGCAAAGCATGCTGCGAACCTGGCATAATTGTGCAGTAAAGTTTCAAAAATATGTGCGAATGTTTCCTTGTCGTCGGTACTTTTTAAAGGTCCAATCATCAGTCATTGTACTTCAAACCACACTCAGAGGATTTGCGTGCAGAATATCCATAAAAGAAAAGATGGTTCAATATATGAAACTATTCGAAAATGATTTTGTTGCCGCGTTAACAGTACAGACGTGCTGGCACCGATATAAAGCTGCTTCTTTTGTTAGAGGTATTCACAGTTACAACACGTCACTTGACAATGCTGCATTGATGTTGCAAACCCGATGGTATGTTTACAAAGAGCAGTTTCCTGCGTATATTATGATGAGATGTTATTACATACAAGATGAAGTGGACAAGATAGAAAAACGCCGAAAAGAAAGAGAAGCACGCCAAACTAAGCTTGTAAAAGTTCAATGTCTATTACGACAAAGATATGCTATTCGACTGGTTCAAAGAATGAAACTGGAATTCAAATCTTCTAAAAGATGCCAAGCATTATGTCGTTCATTTGTAAGTCGGCAAAAAGTAAAACGGTTTAGATCGGTTGTAGTTGGCATTTGTCGAATCCAAGTATGTATTAGAAAATATCTCTCTATTGAAAAATCTGCAGCTACTAAAATTCAAAAGTTGGCTTCAAGGCAGCCGCAAAGAACCCATATTGAGATATCTTCGTTTTCCATTATTCAGATTCAAACATTTTTTCGCAGAATGCAGGCTGTCATTGAAGTAACTCGAAGAAGAAGCGCTTTTGTACTTCAACGAAGTGTGCGTTGTTATTTGGCCCGAAAAATTAGACAAAGTTATTTGAAAACTGTGAGAGATCGAGTGATCAACAAATATGTTTGTAATATGGTCTTCAGTACGCTTGGATATATTTCCTACAATGTGTTCCAGAGACAATTGACAAGTGCCATTATCATTCAAGCTTGGTACAAAAGGAATAAGCAAAGAATACATGTTGCTGCAATGAAACAATATTTCAAATTGAGAACCAAAAATGCCACTAGAATCCAAAAGATATATAAAGGCGTGTCTTGCAGGAAAGCGCTGGCCAAGCAAAAAGTCATTCGAAATAAAAACTTATCAAACCGATATCGTTCAATCGTAGATCCTATCGAAATAGTCGAGTCTGCTAAAATGCACTGCACTGCGTTTTATGACCCCATAGATCCTTTGGTGGGGATGCATCCGTCTATTTGGTTACAACGTCTAGGTCTTAGTCGCCATTGGGAAGCGTTTTCAAAAGTGTATCACGTGAAGGATTTGTCCAAGTTGCTTACATTGCCGAAATCTACTGTTGCGAAAGTTCTTGATGGTCAAGACTTGCTCGATTTTATGAATATGAAAGGGATATCGAAAATTAAATGCGAGTCTAGACACAATAGCATATTTGATCTATTTCAGCCAATTCGCGACTACGAAACTGTAAGAGCAATCTACTTGAAACATTATGGCCCAAACACTGGAGTCAAAGAGTCCAACTTTATTCATCGAGTTCCTTTGAATCGCATCTCTACATTGCAACTTGAAAAGCATTGCATCGAATTTGAAAATCGACCAAAAGAAGCCAAAGAGTATCTTGATGAAAAACTTTTATGCCGAATTGACGAAGAGTCCGTAGTAGCATGGGAGCGACGGCGTTATAAGCAAGCTTTTGGTATTTATCAAATGGCTGTAGAGCAGATTCTGCGAAGCACGATTCCGGATGATTTGCAACGAATGCTTGGCAATGCATTATATAGAGCAGGACGCCCGGCAATCAAAGATTCTTCTAAAGCATGTTGCGAGTTGTTTTCAGCACTAACACTAGTGCATAAATTAGCAGTCGCTGTGAAAAAGATACAAGTAGTTGTTAGAGGGAAGCTATCTCGCGTTTTTGTGAGAGCAGCTTTGGCGAAGAAACGATATCGGGAAGATTTACTAGAAGGAGGAATTCTTAAACGAAATTGGATTCTTGAAAAGGAAAAGGAAGCAAAAGAATGGCAAGAATATACCCGTGCTTGCAAACAGCACGAGATAGAACAGTACTTACAAACCATACTACCTTTTGGGGTGAGTCAACTATGGGACGACCAATATCAAGCATACTATTACCAGAGTTTTAACGAGGAGTTTTCATGGGAAATGCCAACCTATTCGATACATCATTATGATCATGCATCCCGAATTCAAAACACCTATAGATGTTTCAAATCTAGACATATCAGGAAACTTCTGGCTCATTTAAAGCAAAGAGATGTAATTCGAAAGACCCAGCAGATTGCTTGGGAAGGGCTTGAGTCCGAACGCGAGAATTTAGTGACATTTAAGATATCAGTGCATCAAGTTGACTCTGATAATCCGCAATTAGGCTTACCTGTGAGTTGGAGAAGAAAATGGGACCCTCACGGAATGAATGGATGGGAAGCCAATAAAGAAGCCGCGAAATTGAAGATTATTCGTATTGAGCAAAATCTGATTAACGTTGAAGAATCCCTTGCGCGTGTCAACATCTTTTTGCAAAGTACAAATACTTCTCCGACTATAAATATCGCTTCAGATGTTGAACAAGTTGATGATAAATCTGAAATGGAATGGGAAGATATTCGTTCCGCACTGGTACAGCAAGAATACTTTGAAAAATCCAACCTTATGTATTTGTTTGTGTACCAGGAAAAGTTTGCTCAGTCCGGGACCCAAAACTCATACGATTCAAAGATTCAACGGCGAAAAGAGTTGAAATCGATTCTCAAAATTTCTTCCGTCACTCGCGGATTCATGGTTCGTCGGAAATTGCAGATTGCAAAATGGCAAATCAACAAATCGAGGTATCTCGCTCAAATCGTCACTCTAAAAGCGGATATTGCGAGTCGCCAAACAGACTATGATCGACTCTTCGTTGCAGTTAAGTTATCTTCAGTTTACACGCATGTACCACTACCAATTGGATGGACTCGAAAACAAGATGGGTACGGCAGGGTATTTTATACTGATGGAGTTGACGCGATATGGGATAGGCCTGCTTATAAATGGGAGCATGAATTTGGTGCTCGAACGATCCAACGAATCTACAGAGGATATCGTGGTCGATGTGATTTTATAAACACTTTACAACAACAAAACATTCCAGAAACTGCCAGGAACGCAATTACCAACGCTGCAAAGATTGCTTGGTATGGATTTCATGACGAGGGAATTACGGTTCAAATGTGGTTCGCACGGCGAGGTCTTTACCATGTTCTAAAAGAAACATTGGAAGCAAAAGCAAATTTATCAAAAACGCTAACCTCGAATTTTCGAAAGCTGTTTGAATCAACTGTTGTTGCGAGCAAAGAGAGTTTGGAAAAAATTGGAATCACGGATCCTTTATTGATCGATCAGGTTCTTGCATACACGGAAGCAGACGATGTATGCATAATTAGAACTAGTGACCAAGCCAAGCAACTGTTTGCTGACCAATATCCCAATCAAGGAGCTCGCGCAATCAAGTTTTCCCAGCAGCCACGTTTACTATCTAGCACCCCCATTACAATCCTCCAATTAAAGAAACATATTGCTCGATACCAAGGCAAACCTTCTCTAGCGATGGTGCAATTGCCACCAGAAGTTCTCAACCTTCCAACCACCAGCACACCAGAAGAAGAGCTGCAAGCTGCATATGTTTTGTTGGGTGCAATCAAGCGAATCATGATTCTACTCCGCAATATGACGCTGTATTCTCTACACAATGTTCTTAAAACACAATGCGAGAATGCGATGGGGAGATTAATAACCAAGAACCAAGATCCTGCATTACCTGGACCATGGCTTTGTAATCGAGAATACCCAATGGAAGCCAGTGCTGCATTTTCATTACGATGTACTCTTGATCTTATCCTTTCATGGTGGACGACTGCAAGCAAAATTCAAACCACCTATAGGAATTTCATTAACTTAAAGCGCTGGAGAGAAATAACCGCACGGTACCGCAAGGGAGTCACCATGATACAATGTACATGGCGATCCTATGCTGCCCGTAGGTCAGTAGAGTACCGGCATTACCAGTTTGTTTCCTCTTGGGAGGAGCTGTACGATGAGGAGAATGATTGCAAATACTATTTTGATAATCGAACCCAGACATCGCAATGGTTTCCTCCAAATGAAATCTTTAAACCGTATAAATGGTGGCCTCCGCATCCTGATGATATTCCAGTACCTCATCAAATGTGTTTTGAATGTCGACAAGAAGAAGCTTTGCGTGTATGTCATGAATGTATCAACAAAAACGGAATTGAAAAGCAATTTTGCTTTGACTGTTTCGCGAAAGTTCATGATTCTGGAAAGCACATGGCCAGACACAAATTTAGTGCAGTTGAACAATCTGCTTCCGATTCACTCCAGTGTGCTCAGTGTAGCGGTGACGCCAGCAGGCACTGTGGCGATTGCATAGACTTTTTTTGTCTAGCTTGTTATCGCAAGTTGCATTCTAAAGGTTCAAGACTTGCTCATTCTTGGGTAGCATTCCAGCCTACTGCTGTTTCTTGTATAGAATGCCGAGACCATATTGCAACTGTTTTCTGCGAGGATTGTAAAGATCCTTTCTGTAAAAGTTGTGCTGCTTCTCTTCATTCAAATCGACGTCGAAACCATAAAATAACCTCGCTGCCTGATCCAATTATTAAATCGGGAACAGGTAAATAATATTGTTATTTTGATAATGTTTCTTGGACTCTTTCGAGCGACCGTTTAGCTTCACTTTGAGGAAAGTTTTCAAGATCATAATAATGCGGTGCCATCTCCAAGAGCCATTCAGGGTTGATGGCGGTACACGTGCGTATGTAGTTAGTATTGGTGAGAACGAATTCGTAGTACACAACCCATTCTGGTTTGTAGTTCAAACAGCAAGAAGGGTGCATGATTACTACCTGTTGATCTCGAATGGTGTGATAGTGACCTGTTCGGTCCGAATGTGCAACCTGCATAAAAAATCCATTGGCGAGAGCTTTTCGAATATTGGTGTAGTAGTCTCGTGATGAGAAATCTGTTGAAACCATTGGGATCGATAATCGCTGCATGATTCGAGCCAGTTGATTGCGTACACTGTTTGCAGATTTGAGACTTCTGTGTTGAAGAAAATTTTCATAGCACCAATCTTTGTCTTCATTATGTTGCTTGAAAGCGTGAAAGGCATTGAGCATCGTGAGATGATCACCTTCTGTGTGATTGAATTGCGCTTTGGCAGCATCTGCAGCCTTTCCAGCTTCTTTAGGGCGCATGAAAATCATTGGTACGGAGAGAACCGCTGCAATACTGAGAATCTCATTCGAACAATTGTATCGAGGACTTTCAATCAGCATCTTTGCCAGCTGAGGTTCCAAAGGGAATTCTGCCATTTGATGGCCCATAGTCGTAAACTCCCCCTCGTCATTGAGAGCTCCTAGGTAATGCAATTGCTCCAGAGCCCTCATTAATGTCTCAGGAGCTGGCGGATCCATGTAATCAAAATGCACAACATCTTGAATACCAAGTTTAAGCAAGGTTAAAAGAGTGCTACTAAGGTTAGATCTCATGATTTCTGGATACGTTTGCTGTTGAAGATCATTCAAATATGCTTTTTCAGTGTAGAGACGAAAAGTTTTCCCGGGTCTAGTACGACCTGCTCTCCCTGCTCGTTGCTCTGCACTAGCTCTGGAAATGGGGGATACCAGCAAAGACTCGACCCTAATTCTAGGATTATAAACTTTTTCTTTGGAGAATCCTGAATCTACAACATAAACGATTCCGTCAATTGTGAGCGATGTTTCACTAATATTCGTTGAAACTACAATTTTCCTGGTTCCCTCCGCAGTTCTCCTGAATACTTTGACTTGTTGATGTGATGGCAGTGAACTATACAGAGGCATGGGAATTAATTCTCCGTATTGCTCCGCCATTGTTTCTGACTCTTCGGAAAGAGCGTCACATACTTGTTCAATCTCTTGCTGCCCCGTAAGGAAGAGTAGGATGTCACCTGGCCCTTCATATCGATGGATTTGAATCACAGTGCGAATGGCAGCATCAATGTAATCTTTTGACGGTTCTGGAAGATACATAATTTCTACAGGAAAACATCGACCAGGAACGCGCAGCAAAGGAGCCCCATCAAAATATTTTTGAAATTTCTCAGCATCAAGAGTAGCACTCATCACAACAATCTTCAAATGATCACATCGTTCAAGCACCTGCTTAAGCAATCCCATCAATATATCAGTTGACAGGGTTCTTTCATGGGCTTCATCAAGCACAATCACCGAGTATCGGTCGAGATTAGGATCAGTCATTGCTTCTCGCAGCAACATACCATCTGTCATAAATTTCAAAACTGTCTTATCGGAAGTAACGTCTTCGAATCGAATAGTATATCCAACTTCCGCTCCTAGTTCCACATCCATCTCTGCCGACACTCGCTCGGCTATCGACATTGCTGCGACTCTCCTTGGCTGAGTACACGCGATAATCCTTTTCTCACCGGTTTTGGTATACCCTTGAGTAAACCCTGCATGAACTAAAAACTGAGGAATCTGGGTCGTCTTACCACTACCAGTTTCTCCCTCTACTACAATCACTCTATTGTTCTTCATTTTCTCTTCTAAATCATCAAGAAACTTGAACACAGGCAATGATTTCCTTGACTCTAGTATTTTGTAGTATTCATTAGAGTACGGGGTTCCATTTAGGGGGTTTAAGGTACGATTGCCTTGCCCGTCTCCTGCAATGTCCAGAGTTCGTTTTCGCATCGTGATGGATTTGACTGGTAGAGATTGACAATTGGGTCATAAAACATATTTCAAATCATCAGGGGAACGTTTTCGTCATCGTCGCTGGAATCGTTTCCTTTCAAGTTGGGAGATTTATCAATAATGATATTTGATTTCTTGGCCCCGTACAAGATATAAAGATTCTCTGGGCTAAAGGAAACAATCAAATAGACTAGCATGATGCTGTGATAGAGAGTTACCATGAAAAATAAAAGATCTCCTCTTCCATGAGTCAGTGGATAGAGAGATGTCCATAGGTTTACCATAGCCTGAATAAGGAGCAAAAACAGACAAACACCAACCAACAGCATTGATTTGAACTTCATTTTAGACTGATCAGACTCCACTTTTTCAAAAACAACCACCTTCCCAAAGCCGCAAATACCGAACATGAGAAGCATACATTCAAAAAGAGATTCCACAAGCCAAAGAAATCCATGGTACTCAACTATAAAATTAGAACTAGTGGATGCAAAGAGCGAGGTCATCATAGCAATAAAGTAGAACAACGAAACGCACAAACCGGCATACACTACGACACCCGAATCTCGCGCATGAGGAGTGAGTATTAACCAACCAGATGAAACCTGCACCAAAACTACAAGAAGTAACACGTGTGAAAGTTCATCAAACAACACGCTGAGCAAACGAGTAATATTCGTCGAGGAAATATCAACTATCCCATGAACCGAAAATCGAGTCACATCAACGACGCTGAAGAGTAAAGATACAAACTCTAAGAGAAACACAGCTATAAAGAGATGAAAAAGTATAAATGTCACTTTGTAAGCACCTCTATAAATACCAGATGGTTTCATCCGAATAATATAAATACCAAAACCAATGAAGGCAAATAAAAACATCCAATTCCACATCAACAAAAAGGATTCATCATTGGGAAATTCTGATCCGTTATTGAGCAAATGAAGATCAATCGAAACGTCCCCAATAGCGACATGGGATGGAACCGTCGCTCCCAGAGAATGATGCCGTCGAAAATAATGATGTCGTCGTCGAACCCCTGAACGGCGGTATGAATTAGAACTCAGCTTTCGATACTCTTTGTGGCACCTTGCAATTACAAAGTGCCATTCTCTTGCAGGTTTGCTATCAGGTAAGATGAAATGTAGGAGATGTGGTTGCCCTAGCGGGAGAGGAATGACAGATTTAGCAGTGGAGTTAATAGAGTCATCACAGGACATTTGTAAATGATGCATTAAATACGGCCACGAATGAGGTTCGTCGTTGTATATAGCCAACACAGAGGGATGAGAAACTTTAACATGTCCTTCCAGGATTTTTAAATCCGAACTTGAACCAAATGAAAAAGAAGCAATTTCTCTCCATTGTGACGAGATTTTGAGATCTCCGACTATACGCGTGGAAGTCCCGAGAGATAATAGAAGCAGCAAGTTCGAAACACCATACAACATCCCAATCATCGTTCTCCTTTTTCTCTCTCACTTTTTTTTTCTTTTTTTTTTTTAAACAACAACAAAAATCGATTTTTTAAAACTACTAGAAGTGGATAAAAGCCATCAAATGCTAATTTCTTAATAAACAAGAGTATCTTGTTGAAAGAAAAGAGCCTGATGGCAATC
>Ga0105055_10008709_pt1 | contig 13142 bp, 10 predicted proteins | sample BON03_FD_78090 | JGI IMG/M metagenome (GOLD analysis project Ga0105055, IMG submission 78090) | Freshwater microbial communities from Lake Bonney liftoff mats and glacier meltwater in Antarctica - BON-03 | ecosystem: Environmental > Aquatic > Freshwater > Ice > Glacier meltwater | place: Lake...
GCCACCGTCTCCAGAGCCTGGTGCTCGATGGCCTGCGGCGTCAATCCGCCGACGTGCGGCGTGGCAATGACTTTCGGATGCCGGGCCAGCGCGGGCGATGGCAGCTGGTCGGGCGCGCGCCCGACATCCATGGCGCAGCCCGCGATCAGTCCGGCGTCCAGAGCATGCAGCAGGGCGGCCTCGTCCACCAGGTTGCCGCGCGAGGGGTTGATGAAGAAGGCCGTTGGCTTCATGCGCGCGAAGGCCTGGGCGTTCATCAGGTTTTCGGTCTCGGGGGTCGCCACGGCCAGGCTGACGACATGGTCAGATTCAGCGAGTAGCTGCGGCAGTTCCACCCGGGTGATGTCCGACTCATTAACCGGAGCGTAGGGGTCACTAACCAGCACGCGCATGCCCAGGGCGCGTGCTAGCGGGCACAGGTAGTGGCTGATCTGGCCGTAGCCGATCACGCCCAGCGCGGCGCCGCGCAGCTCACGCCCCATCGGCGCGTCGGGCACCCGGCCCGCGTGGTAGGCCTCGGCGCTGGCGCTGATGCCGCGGCACAGGTCCAGCATGGCGCCAATCACCCATTCAGACACCGAGGGAATGAAGCCGGCACTGGCCTGCGTCACCAGAATGCCCTGCGCGCTGGCGGCCGGCACATCGACGTTGCGAATGTCGACGGCGCAGCGCGAGAAGGCGACCAGCCCGGACAGGCCCTGGAATAGCGCCGCCTCCCCCGGTGTTTGCCGGTACGAAACGATGAGCTCGCAGCCGCGGGCCGCTTCGATCAGCTCCGGCGTGCTGAGCTCGCGCCCGGCTTCGTTCAGATGCACCTCGCCCAGCGCGCGCAGGCCGGCCAAGGCTTTGTCGCCATAGTAAAGCTGGCGCGCTTCCTGCGGGTGGGTGAGAAATATTCGGGGCATGCGGTGATCCAGTGCGTTGGGGTGAGGAAATGGAATCAGGCTTGGGCTGAATAGCCGCCATCAACCGGGATGGCCGTCCCGGTGACGAAATCGGAGGCGCGGCTGGCCAGGAAAATCGCGATGCCGGCAAAGTCCTCAAGCACGCCCCAGCGCGCCGCCGGCGTGCGGGCCAGCACACGTTCGTGCAGACCGGGCAAATCCTTGCGCGCCTGCCGGGTCAGGTCGGTATCGATCCAGCCCGGCAGGATGGCGTTGACCTGAATGTTGTCCTTGGCCCAGGCCGAAGCCAGCGACTTGCTGAGCTGTACGATACCGCCCTTGCTCGCGCTGTAGGGGGCCGCGAAGCCGGCGCCAAAGAGCGAGGTCATCGAGCCGGTGTTGATGATCTTCCCGCCACCGGCCGCCACCAGCGCCGGGTACGCCGCCTTGCTGCACAGGAAGGCGCTGGTCAGGTTGGTGTCCATCATGGTTCTCCACTCGTCTAGCGTGTAGTCCTGCGGCGGCTTGCGGATGTTGGTGCCGGCATTGTTGATCAGGATGTCGAGCCGGCCGAAGTGCGCCAGCGTGCGCTCGATCAGGCCGCAGCAATCAGCTTCTTGGGTGACATCGGCCTCGACCGCCAGCACTTGCGCGCCGAGGGCACGCAGCGCCTGCCCGGCGGTGGCGTTCTTCTGTGCGTTGCGTCCGGCAATCACCAGCGAGGCGCCGGCGGCCGCCAGCCCTTTAGCCATGCCCAGCCCGATGCCGGAGTTGCCGCCGGTGATGATGGCCACACGGCCGTTTAAATCCATAAGTCCCTGCATGTCAAGCTCCTTGAAAGAGGAACGAAATGTAATGGTATGACGATATGATGTCAATGCTCGATTGTCCTTAGCGAAAGGGGCTTGAAAACCCAACACGCCAACGCGCACTCGGTCTAGAATGAATTTTTTGTACAACCACTACTCTGAGGAGAGCAAGCCATGAAGACTTTTGCATTTAATAGTAAGCGCCGTGCCGTTCTGGCGGCATCCACCCTAGCCTTGGCGCTAGGCAGCGCGGCCCTGCCCGCCGCAGCGCAGCAAGTGATCACCCTGCATGGTGCCTCACAATTCAATGACGACCACGCTTTCACTAAAACCCTGGTGAAGTTCCAGGACCTGGTCAAGAAATACTACGGCAAGCAGATCAACTTCGTGCTGCACAAGAACAGCGAACTTGGCCTCGAAAAAGACTACTTTGCCTACATGAACCAGGGCAAGGCGGTGGACTACGCGGTGGTATCTCCGGCACACATGTCCACCTTTTCCAAGGCGGCCCCCTTCATTGATGCGCCCTTCCTGTTCCGCGACATCGCTCACTGGAACAAGGTGCTCGATTCCGAGATCCTCAAGCCGATTGCCGATGAAGTCGCGCAAAAGGCCGACGTGATGCTGATCGGCTACGCCGGCGGCGGCACGCGCAACATTTTCGTCAACAAGCCGGTGCGCAACCTGGCCGAAATGCGGGGCCTGAAGGTGCGCGTGCAGGGTGCGCCGATCTGGAGCAAAACCTTTGCTGCGGTTGGCATGTCGCCCACGGTCATCGCCTACAACGAGGTTTACAACGCGATCCAGAACGGCGTGATTGCCGCCGGTGAAAATGAGGCCGCCGGCGTCGAGCAAATGAAGTTCTTCGAAGTTGCGCCCAACCTGAGCATGACCCAGCACGCCATCACGGTGCGTCCCCTGAGCTTCTCCAAGAAGACCTTCGACAAGCTGCCCGCCGACCTGCAGGCCGCTATCGTCAAGGCCGGCAAGGAAGCCGGCGCCTATGGCCGCCAGATCGAGTCCTCCGAGGACACGGCCAAGCTTGAAGTCCTGGAGAAGGCCGGCAAGCTCAAGCGCATCCCCTTTGCCGACCGCGCCAAGATGCAGAGCTTGGTCGATCCGGTGATGGCGGCTTACGCCAAGGAAATCGGCGCCGAGGCGATTCACGCCAAAATTGTCGGCCTTAAATAAGACGCCAACAGGAGTGCCGGGATAAGTTTGGAATTAAAAATACGTCGCGCCCTGCTGCTGTTGCCGGCACTGGGTGCGGCGGGGTGGCTGCTGGCCGCACCCGGCGTGGCCCATGCCGCCTATCCCGATAAACCGATTCGCATGGTCATACCCTACCCGCCGGATTGATCGTGCGTCAAGCGGCAGGCGAGGGGCAAGCTCTCCCGCCTGGTTCTTCTCCGGCCGGCCCTTGGGCCGGCCTTTCTCAAGCAACTGACATGAAAAAAATACTGGACTTTTATCACCAGCTCCTGACCTGGCTGTTGGTGGCTAGCGTCGCCATCCTGATTGTGCCGGTGAGTTTGCAGATGATCTCGCGCTTCACCGACCTGATTCCGCCCTACATCTGGACCGAGGAGCTGTCGCGCTTTCTGCTGATCTGGATGATCATGCTCGGCGCCATGATTGGCGTGCGCGAAGGCACGCATTTCGATGTCGATGTCTGGCCCAACCTGTCGCCGAAGGCCAATGCCATGCTACGCATTGTGTCGCAGTGCTTCGTGCTTGTTTTTGCCCTGGTGTTCGTGATCTGGGGCATTGAGTTCGTGCGTTTTGGCTGGGACCAGCAATCCGAGTTGGCCGAATTGCCCATGACCTACATCTTCATCGCCTGGCCGTTGACGGGACTGACCTGGTTGGTTTTCCTCGGTGAGTCTTTCCGCGCCAACCTGCGCATCTGTTTTCATAAGGACATTGCATGACCGAGGTCGCATTCACTCCCGGCATGGCCGCGTTGGTTCTGTTTGGCACATTTTTCGTGCTGCTCATCGTGCGGGTGCCGGTGGCCTTCGCTCTCGGCCTGGCTTGCCTGCCGCCCCTGCTTTTCGAGGATCGCCTGTCGCCCCTGGTGTTGTTCAATGAGGGCTTCAAGGCCTACAACTCCTTCATCTTGCTGGCGGTTCCCTTCTTCCTGCTGACCGCCAACCTGATGAGCATCGGCGGCGTGACCGACCGGCTGGTGCGGCTGTCGCGCACCATGGTGGGCAATATGCCGGGCGCCCTGGCGCAGATCAACGTGGTGCTGTCGGTGTTCTTCGCCGGCATCTCTGGTTCCTCCACCGCCGACGCCGCCAGCCAGGGCAAGCTCTTCATCGAGGCCCAGGTCAAGGAGGGCTATGACAAGTCGTTCGCGGTCGCCATCACGGCGGTGTCGTCCGTGCTGGGCGTGATCATCCCACCTTCGATCCTGATGGTGGTGTGGGGCGGCGTGATCTCGACCTCCATCGGCGCGCTCTACCTCGCCGGCATCGTGCCCGGCCTGCTGATTACCCTGGCCCAGATGGCGACGGTGCATGTTTATGCGAAACGCCGCAAGTACCCGGTCTATCCGCGTGCCACGTTGAAGGAATTTGTGATCGCGGGCTTTGTGTCCATTCCCGCCCTGATGACGCCGTTCATCATTGTCGGTGGCATCCTGCTGGGCTGGTTTACGGCCACTGAGTCCGCCGCGGTGGCTGTGATCTATGCCGCTGTGGTGTCGATCTTCTTCTACCGCGAGATGGACCACAAACACCTTTACATCGCACTGATGGACACCGGCAAGCTCGCCGGCATTACCCTGTTTTGCATCGGCACGGCCTCGGCTTTTGGCTGGATGCTCGCCTACTACAAGATTCCGCAGACTCTGCTGGCCGACGTGACCACCTGGGGGCTGGGCGTCACCGGTGTAGGCCTGCTGATCGCCGCCGTGTTTCTGGTCGCCGGCACCTTCCTCGATGCGATTCCGGCCATCATCATCATCGGCACCACGCTGGCGCCACTGGCGGCCTCGGTGGACATGCACCCGATCCAGTTCGCCATCATCGGTATCGTCTCGCTGGCCTTCGGCTTGGTCACACCGCCCTATGGGCTTTGTCTATTGATCTCTTGCGCCGTCGCCAAGGTGCGACTGACCTACGCGCTCAAGGACACCATGATCATGCTGGTGCCCATGCTCTTGGTGTTGCTGGGGTTGATCCTCTGGCCGGAGATCGTGCTGGTGCTACCCATGCTGATTGCGCCGGAGCTGGTGAAGTAACCAGGGCGCTTCATGCGTTCGGGCTGAGCCTGTCAAAGCCTGTCCTGAGCCGGACTCGTCCCCATAAAAACGGCCTGCCAGTTCATGCTGACTGGTTGCGTGGGTGAGGGTCACGCTCAGGCGGCCCTTCTTACGGTTTGGGCATTGGCACCGTTGCGTGCATGGTAGAGGCCCGCAGGAAATCGAAATCGACCCCTTTATCGGCCTGCGTGACGGTCTGTAGGAAGAGCTTGAGGTAGCCGCGGTCCGCCGTCGGCTCGACCACCGGCGCGGCCGCACGGCGACGGTCCAGCTCTTCGACCGAGACCAGCAAGTCGAGTGAGCGTGCCGCCACCGACAAACGGATGCGGTCGCCGTTTTGCACATAGGCCAGTGGTCCGCCGATGGCGGCCTCCGGGGTGACGTGCAGCACGATGGTGCCGGAGGCCGTGCCGCTCATGCGGCCGTCGGAGATGCGTACGATGTCTTTGACCCCCTGTCGCGCGAGCTTCATCGGGATAGGGATGTAGCCGGCCTCGGGCATACCGGGGGCGCCTTTGGGGCCTATATTCTTCAGCACGATGATGTCGTCGGCATGGACATCCAGATCGTTTGAGTCGATGCGCTCGGCCATGTCCTGCACGTTTTCGAACACCACGGCGCGGCCTTCGTGCTCCATTAGTTTGGCATCGGCGGCCGACTGCTTGATGATGGCGCCGCCCGGTGCCAGGTTACCTTGCAACACGGCGATGCCGCCCTGCGGATAAATCGGGTTAGAGGCCGGTCGCACCACGTTCTGCGGGAAGGCCGCGGGGTGCCGCTCCATCTCTTCACCAAGCGTGCGTCCGGTGACGGTCATCGCATCAAGGTGCAGCAATGGCTTGAGTTCGCGCAGCAAGGTTGCCATGCCACCGGCATGGTGGAAGTCCTCCATGTAGTACTGGCCCGAGGGCTTCAGATCAAGCAGCACTGGCGTGTCGCGGCCCATGCGGTCAAGGGCCTTCAGATCAAGCTCAAAGCCCATGCGCCCGGCTATGGCCGTCAGGTGAATAATGCCGTTGGTCGAGCCGCCTATGGCCAGCAGAACACGCATGGCGTTCTCAAAGGCCTTGGCGGTTAATACCTTGTCTATTGTCAAACGCTCACGCGCCATCTGCACGGCGAGTGTGCCGGTCTGTTCGGCAACGCGGATGCGGTCCGCCGTGACGGCGGGCGGCGAGGCACCACCGGGCACCGTCATGCCCAAGGCCTCGGCGATGCAGGCCATGGTGCTGGCCGTACCCATCACCGAGCAGGTGCCGACGCTGGCCACTAGCTGGTTGTTGACATCAGCGACTTCCTCAGCGTCGATCTCGCCGGCCCGAAAGCGCCCCCAATAGCGGCGGCAATCGGTGCAGGCCCCGACTCGCTCGCCCCGGTGCGAGCCAGTCAGCATGGCGCCGGTGACGAGTTGTATCGCCGGGATGCCGGCCGAAGCTGCGCCCATCAGTTGCGCCGGCACCGTCTTGTCGCAACCCCCGATCAACACCACCGCATCCATGGGCTGGGCGCGTATCATTTCCTCGGTGTCCATGGACATCAGGTTGCGCATCAACATGCTGGTGGGCGCAGAGAAACTCTCGTGGATGGAGATGGTCGGGAAATCCATAGGCAGCCCACCCGCGAGCATGACACCGCGCTTGACGGCCTCTATGAGCTGCGGCGCGTTGCCATGGCAGGGGTTGTAGGCACTGCCCGTGTTGGTGATGGCAATCACCGGCTTATCGAGCGCCGAGTCGGTGTAGCCCGCCCCCTTGATGAAGGCCTTGCGCAAGAACAGCGAGAAGCCGGCGTCGCCGTAATTGGTTAAGCCCTTGGACATGCCTCCCGGCGTGGCGGCAGGAGCAATGGGATGGTCTGGTTGGTCGGGCTGCTGGTGTGTGGACATCTTTGATCTAGTTTGCTTTGTGTGTTTACTGTTCATGTTTCACTGCGTTCTTGGTACTCGAGCGTTAAGCTGGGCCTGCCAGTGACGCGGCATCAGGCATTGAAAAGCCGCAGGCCTGTAGGTCTGTCGTCAGTTGTTGGCATTGCGTCGCGTCGAGCTCGACCAAGGGCGGGCGTAACGTGGCCCATGCGGGGTCGTTCGTCTGCCAGGCAATCGCGGCTTTCATGGCGGCGATCATCGGCAGCTTTTGAAACACACCGCGCGTCGCGTTCAGTGCCTGTTGGCGCGCATCGGCATCGGACTCTTGCCAGTGCTCATACAGCGCGACGATAGGGCCTGGGTTGACGTTGCCGGTCGCCGTGATGCAGCCAGCGCCACCGCCGCGCAGGGTGGAAAGCAGGATGGCCTCCGAGCCGGCAAAGACATCGAAGCCTTGCGGTTGAAACTCGCGCAGCATGGTCTCGGTGTTGCTCCAGTCGCCCGAGCTGTCCTTGATGCCTGCAATCGCCTCGGGATAGGCCTTCAGCAGACGCTCTATCAGCCCCATGCTGATACCGACCTGGGATACCTGGGGGATGTGATATAGGTAGATGCGCAGGCGTGGGTCGGCGACGGCATCGATCACGCTGGCGAAGCTGCGGAACAGTCCTTCGTCGCTGACACCCTTGTAGTAGAACGGCGGCAGCATCAGCACGCCGGCGCAGCCGGCAGCCACGGCGTGCCGCGTCAGTTCAATCGTGTCGGTGAGCGCGCAGGCCCCGGTGCCCGGCATCAGTCTATCGGTGGAAATTCCCGCCTCCAGAAGGGTATCGAGCAGGGTGCGTTTCTCGCCGACGCTCAGTGAGTTGGCCTCGGAGTTGGTGCCGAAAATCGACAGGCCCACGCCCTGTCCGGTCAGCCAGCGGCAGTGCTTGACGAAACGCGGCACGGACGGCGACAGGTCGGGATTGAAGGGTGTTAATACGGGCGAGAAGACGCCGCGGGGCTTGGGACGGGAGGAGTTTGCGATAGTCATCGTGCGATTCATCAGTGAGAGTTAAGAGTTATTGGACGCTGGACCACTTGCCGTACTTCTGAATCGACTTCTCATCGAAGCAGAAGCCCAAGCCGGGTGTTTGATGCAGTATCACCCGACCGTGCCTGTGTTCGAGCTGACGATCGATCAGGCGACGGAAGTTCAGCACTTGGTCGTCCAGGAAGAATTCGACATAGCGTGCGTTGGGTGTTGCTGCGACCAAGGGCGCATGCACGTCGTGGAACCAGTGCGGACACACCACCACGCCATAGCTTGCGGCGGTGGCGGCGATTTTCTTCCATTCGGTGATGCCGCCACACACCAATGCATCGGTCTGGAGGATGGCCGCCGCACCCTTGTCCAGCAGTTCCTTGTGGTACCAGCGGCCGTAGCCGATCTCGGCCGTGGCCACCGGGATGCGGGTCAGTCTGGCCAGCTTGGCATGACTGTCGATGTCGTCGGGACCGAACGGTTCCTCGATGAAGTAGGGGTCGAAGGGTTCAAAGCGCCGGATGTAGCGCATGGCCTGCGTCGTGTCGGTCCATGCGTTATTGCAGTCGATCATCAATTCGACATCGGGGCCTATCGCCTCACGCGCCGCCTTCACCCTCAGCTCTTCTTCCTGGGGCGAGAGTCGCCCGGTCTTCATCTTGACGGCCTTGAAGCCTAGCGCGACAAAGCCCGCCATCTCTTCGCCAAGCATGGCCGCAGTCTTGCCCTCGAGGTAATAGCCACCACTGGCATAGGCCGGCACCGACTCAAGCTCGAAGGCGCCCAGGTACTTGTGCAGCGGCAGACCGCAGGCCCTGGCGTTTAGATCCCACAGCGCCGTGTCGAGTGCGCTGAGCGCGCGCATCACCGTGCCGCTACGCCCCTGTAGCAAGGACTCCTGATACATCGCCGCCCAGAGTGCCTCGACGGCACACGAGTCTTGGCCGATCAGGACCGGCGCGAGCAGTTGTTCAACTGCGGCGGCAAAGATGCCGCCCCCAGCGCTGCCCACGTAACAAAAGCCGATGCCTTCCAGCCCCTCCTGGGACCGAATTTTCACCAGTCCGTAGTGGCGGGCCGTGACCGTCCGGTTGGAAAACGCGGTGACCCGCTCTAGCGGCAGCACGAGAGTACAAAATTCGACAGACTGAATCTTCGGCAAGACGACTCCTTTAGACGGTTGAAATGAATCCGCAAGCTTACGATTCTAGCGCTGTCGGCGGTCGAATCGGTACGGCTGGCGCTTGTCGATGGGGTGGGTTTGATACACTTCGTGAAGTATGTTTATTCATCACATCCACCGCACCATTCACACGGGCCATACAAGCCGGGGAGCCTGGCTGTGGCGTCGCTGTTCATCAACAGCCGCCTGATCTCGCCAAGCTGCCACTGCTCGGCTTGAATCCATTGGGCAGCTACATCCCCTTTTGTCATACGGCCACCGAGAGTTATTGGGGTCAGAGTCCAAATTCATCGTGCCTCCGGCACCCCCTTCGGGGGCGGTGCAACGTACCGCAGCGAAATTGGCGTCTGACCCCAATAACTCTCACCAACACAGTGCTGCCTACCCTTGCTCCCGTGAAAGGATGCTTTCGTGATGACTGAACTTGAATTCAAAAGTCTTGCCAGCCAGGGCTACAACCGCATTCCGTTGATGGTGGAGGCGTTTGCTGATCTTGAAACGCCACTCTCGCTTTACCTCAAACTCGCCTACTCCAAGGACGGCGGCAAGGACGTGAGCCCCCACGCTTCGCTGCCCCCCGAGGGGGCCGTCGGCACCTTGGGGCGGCCCGGCGGTGCCTACAGCTTTCTGCTCGAATCGGTTGTCGGTGGCGAGCGCTTTGGCCGCTACAGCTTCATCGGTTTGCCTGCGCGCACCTTGCTTCGCGCATCGGGTTTCGGGGCTGACACGGTGGTCGAGGTGGTCACCGACGGCAAGGTGGTTGAAACCTCGAAGCAAAACCCGCTGGACTTTATCCGCGACTACCAAAAACGCTTCAAGGTGGCGCTGCGGCTCGGCCTGCCGCGCTTTTGTGGTGGCCTTGCCGGCTACTTCGGCTACGACGCGGTGCGCTACATCGAGAAAAAGCTGGAGGCGAGTTGTCCGCCCGACACGCTGGGCTGCCCCGACATCTTGCTGCTGCAATGCGAAGAGCTGGCGGTGATTGACAATCTCTCGGGCAAGCTCTATCTCATTGTTTACGCCAACCCGGCGCTGCCCGAGGCCTATGCCAACGCGAAAAAGCGCTTGCGTGAGCTGAAAGACCAGCTCAAATATTCGGTCAGTGCCCCGGTCGTCAGGCCATCACAAGGCTACCCGGCAGAGCGTGATTTCGCCAAGGCCGACTACATTGCAGCCGTAGAGCGGGCCAAAAAAATGATAGAGGCTGGCGACTTCATGCAGGTACAGGTGGGCCAGCGCATCAAGAAGCGTTACACCGAGTCACCGCTCAGTTTGTACCGCGCACTGCGCTCGCTCAACCCCAGCCCGTACATGTACTACTACCACTTTGGGGACTTCTATGTGGTGGGGGCATCGCCCGAGATTCTGGTGCGGCAGGAGCAGTTCACAGCCGAACAAGGTGGAGGTCAGACGGTGACGATTCGCCCGCTGGCCGGGACGCGCCCCAGAGCATCGTCGCCCGAGGCAGACAAGGCCGTCGAACAGGAACTGGTCAACGACCCGAAAGAGCGCGCCGAGCACGTCATGCTAATCGACCTGGCGCGCAATGACATTGGCCGCATCGCCAAAATTGGCTCGGTCAAAGTGACTGAAGCCTTTGCCGTCGAGCGCTACAGCCATGTAATGCACATCGTCAGCAATGTCGAAGGGCAATTGCTCGAAGGCATGTCAGGCATCGACGTGCTCAAGGCCACCTTCCCGGCGGGCACCCTGAGTGGCGCGCCCAAGGTACACGCGATGGAAGTCATAGACCAGCTAGAGCCCACCAAGCGCGGCTTGTATGGCGGTGCCTGCGGCTACCTCAGCTATTCGGGCGACATGGATGTGGCCATCACCATCCGCACCGGCATCATCAAGGATCAGATGCTCTATGTGCAAGCGGCAGCAGGTGTGGTGGCCGATTCGGTGCCCGAACTGGAATGGCAAGAAACCGAGGCCAAGGCGCGGGCTTTGCTGCGGGCATCCGAGCTGGTTGAAGAAGGCCTGGAGTAAGCATCATGAAACTTGTAATGATCGACAACTACGACAGCTTTACCTACAACATCGTGCAGTATTTTGGTGAGCTGGGGGCAGAGGTTTTGACCTTTCGCAACGATGAAATCACGCTTGAAGCCATCGCAAACCACAAGCCAGACCGACTTGTGATTTCGCCCGGCCCGTGCTCGCCGAATGAGGCGGGTATTTCAGTCGCCGCTATCCAGCACTTTGCTGGCAAGCTGCCGATATTGGGCGTGTGCCTGGGCCATCAGTCCATAGGCGTGGCATTTGGTGGCAACATCGTTCGGGCGCAGCAGCTGATGCATGGCAAAACCAGCGTCATCAGCACCACCCAGCAGGGCGTGTTTGCAGGTTTGCCAAAGCAGTTCACCGCCTGCCGCTACCATTCGCTGGCGATTGAAAAATCAAACTGCCCTGACGTGCTTGAAGTCACGGCGTGGACAGATGACGGCGAGATCATGGGTGTGCGGCACCGGGCCCTGGCTATCCAAGGCGTGCAGTTTCACCCAGAGTCGATACTCACTGAACACGGCCATGCGATGTTTAAAAACTTCCTGGATACCTGAAACCTTACGGGACAGATCTTTAGCTCTGTCCCCAACTGATTGAGAACTATGAAAATCGTTGATCTTCGCAGTGACACCGTCACGCAGCCCACGGCGGCCATGCAAGCGGCCATGCAAGCGGCGCCGCTGGGCGACGACGTATTTGGCGGCGACCCCAGCGTCAATGCCTTGCAGGACAAAATCGCCGGCATGCTGGGTTTCGAGGCGGCGCTGTTCGTGCCCACCGGCACCCAGAGCAATCTGTGCGCCATCCTGTCGCACTGCCAGCGTGGCGACGAATACATTGTGGGCCAGATGCAGCACAGCTACCGCTGGGAAGGCGGCGGCGCCGCGGTGTTTGGCAGCGTGCAGCCGCAGCCACTGAACCACCAGGCCGACGGAACGCTAGCGCTGGCCGAGATTGAAGCCGCGATCAAGCCTGACGACGCGCATTTCGCGCGCAGCCGGCTGCTTGCGCTGGAGAACACGCTGGGCGGCAAGCTGCTGCCTTTTGACTATCTACAGCAGGCTACTGGGCTTGCAAAAAGCAGGGGCCTGAGTCGGCATTTAGACGGCGCACGGCTGTTCAACGCTGCTGTGGCGCAGGCCGACCAAACTGGCGGCGGCGCTATTTTGGAAGCAAAGCGCATCGCCCAGTGTTTTGACAGCGTTTCGGTTTGTTTCAGCAAAGGGCTGGGCGCGCCGGTCGGCTCGGCACTCTGCGGCACGCGTGAGTTCATAGCGCGGGCACACCGCATCCGCAAGATGGCGGGCGGTGGCATGCGCCAGGCCGGCATGCTCGCCGCCGCGGCGTTGCATGCGCTGGACCACCACATCGCGCGGCTAGCCCAAGACCATGCACTGGCCCAGCGCCTAGCGAACGGGCTGGCTGGCATCGAAGGCCTACAGGTCGAGACGCCGCAGACCAACATGGTGTTTGTGGACTTGACTGGGGCAGCCAAGGCACAATCTGCGGCCCTGCTCAGCCACTTGGCCGACCACGGCATTCAGGTCATCGGTCTGTACCGCCTGCGTTTTGTGACGCACCTGGATGTGGATGCGGCCGGCGTGGACCGCGCGGCGGCGGTCATCCGCCAATTTTTCAAAGCCTGAAACCGGACAGCAATTGATGGACCTCAAGCATCTGCTGTTTTTCGTGGCCGCTGGCCTGTTCCGATAATCCTTCTCAATCGTCACAAGCGCGAGACACGACCATGCCCTTGAACAACAAAATTACCCCGCAAGAAGCCCTGCAGCGCACCATCGAGCACCGCGAGATTTTCCATGACGAGATGCTGCATCTGATGCGCCTCATCATGAGCGGCGAGATGTCGCCCGTGATGATGGCTGCGCTCATCACCGGGCTGCGCGTTAAAAAAGAAACCATTGGCGAGATCACCGCCGCCGCGCAGGTGATGCGCGAGTTTTCGACCAAGGTGAGTGTGGCCGACAAAACGCACTTGGTAGACATTGTGGGCACTGGCGGCGATGGCTCGCACACCTTCAATATTTCGACCTGTTCGATGTTTGTGGCAGCGGCGGCCGGGGCAAAGGTCAGCAAGCA
>Ga0105055_10008710_pt1 | contig 13142 bp, 9 predicted proteins | sample BON03_FD_78090 | JGI IMG/M metagenome (GOLD analysis project Ga0105055, IMG submission 78090) | Freshwater microbial communities from Lake Bonney liftoff mats and glacier meltwater in Antarctica - BON-03 | ecosystem: Environmental > Aquatic > Freshwater > Ice > Glacier meltwater | place: Lake...
TACATACATATATACATAAATATATATATATATATATGCATATGTATATATATATGTATATATACATATATATATATATATATGCATACGTATATTAGTATAAATATTTTTTATATTTGATACATACATACGTATGCACACATTTACAAACACCTAAACCTTCATGCCCACATACAAACATGCACACATACACACATGTACACATACATACAAACACACATGCGCACATATGTACAAACAATCATGAAATGGAGCCTCGCGCATATTCTCACGCACAATTACATACATGCATACATGCATACATACTTGAAAACATGCGTACATCCAAGCACAAAAGCATAAACACATACATACAAACATACATACATTCATTCATGAAATGGAGCTTCATGCATATTCCACGAACCAGGTTTGTGTGAGTGTGTGTGTGTGGAAAGTCGGAGAATGAGCTTGTGTATGAGCGAGAGAGCGAGGGAGAGAGAGAAAGAGAGGGAGAGAGAGAGGGAGGACCTCTGCATGTGTCTTGGGCAACAGAGCAAATCATGCAAAGCATGCACAATGATACATGTTGAATCTTGCATACACACATCAAAAGAGACCTACAAAAGAGACCCACAAAAAAAAATTACATACATCAAAAGAGACCTACAGAAGAGACGAACGCAACAGTGCAAATCATGCAAAGCATGCGGAATGATACATGTTGAATCTTGCGTACATACATCAAAAGAGACCTACAAAAGAGACCCACACAAAAATTGTATACATCAAAAGAGACCTACAAAAAAGAGTCGCATACATCAAAAGAGACTTACAAAAGAGACCTACATACATCAAAAGAGACCAACAAAAAAGACCAACGAACATGCAAGATGCAAGATGCATCATGGATACATCAAATGGTAACTCGCACATATTCCATATAACTCTATGTATATGTGTAAGTGCATGGGCAGGAGCTGAATGCGCTTTCGACAAAAGAGCACAAGGAAATTTCAAATACGACTATATGTATACATATATATGTACATGTATACGGGCAGGACCTGAATGTGCTTTTGGCAACAGAGCTCAAGGAAATTCCATGTATAATCATATATATACATATATATATATATATATTTATATATATATACATGTATGTATATGTATATAGGTAGAACCTGAATGCGCTTTGGGCAAAAGAGCCAGAAGAAATCCCATATATAAACATATGGATATATACATGTATACGCATATCGGCAGGACTTGAATGGGCTTTCGGGAACAGAGCTAAAGGAAACGCAGCGTTCAGTTTAGTGAATGCTCCGAGAAGTGCGATCTCATTAACAAAGTGCAGCAGCTCGTGCAAAACGATGCACGGGTGGCCGTTTGGTTTGGAGTTGCTGGGGTTATAGCGGTGACTCTTCGATTTTTGTGTACTTTAGGCTTGTATATACGCATATATTTTATATGGAATCTCCTTGTGCTCTTTTCTATATATACCTATATATGTCAACATATATAGTTCTATGTGGAGTCTCCTTTTGCTCTTTTCTAGATATATAGTTACATCTGGGGTCTCCCTTTTGCCCTTCGATGTATGTGTAGGTTAGGCGTTCAGTACAGTGAGCTCTACAGGGTAGCCTCACTGTGTAGGCTCCCGTAATGATCAAGGGCTCTTTTGCAAACGCGCTCTGTAAAAAATGAGACTCTGCTTCAAAAGCGACCTAGCCCTTTGAGTTAGCCCACAAATTGTTGTCATCCCATAATAAATACAGGCCTTGGGAAACGAGGCCACTGAATCCATCTGTCTCGTGGGGTTGTTGCCCTGCAACACACTGCAACACACTGCAACGAATAGTGGGTGAAATGGAACGCACTTCAACACATGAGTTCGTGTTTCGAGTGAAAAGAGACCCTCTTTAGCTCATTCTTTCTTTGTTTCTTTGGGTCAGACCCGTTTCATGATTTTTCCTTTCTCGCTCAAGTTTTTCCTGGCAAACACGACCCACAAAAACCCAGTCTAAGGATCTGAAATGAGGGGAATAAAAAGGTTGGTGTATCTTCGGAGAATTCATGTTTGCACAGGCACAGGTCTTTTTGTATTCGGACTGAAGTGTACAATTTTATGATCTATCCCCCAAACTGAGAAAACACCCTCTTTGATCGTTCTTACAACTATTTCTTATTTTGAACTTTTGAATTCAAAATGTAACATAGAGAGGTAGGTTGAGATTGTGAACATTTAAAAACTATGCGTGTATCGAACACATTCTTTTTCGTTTCAGTCATTCAAAAATGAACTTTCCAGAGGGAGACTTACGTGGGACCTGGACGATGATGGATGATTGTTGCTTTACAATACTTGGAACAGTAATTTAGTACCCTTGATGGGGGGTCTATGTAGCTCAAATCCATATAAATTTGAGGTCTAGGTTTCTAGCGGAACCGAACCGGCGACCTAAGGATTAAAATACCTTCACTCTGACCAACTGAGATACTTTAGACTTGTCTCGGAGTTATAGATCAGGAAACAAGAAATTTCACCGGCATTTTGTGCTCCCGGACAAGTGGTGCTATATTATGTACTGTAGGCCGGCCAAGGGATAGCTACAAATCAGATCCTGAGTTGCTCAGTATTAAGAATGGATTACACACTACTTGGGCGAAACAGACGAAATTCCGGTGTGAACCGTGCATTCAATTTCCAGTGTGAACCGTGTATTGTCCCCAAAAATATTGTGAATGGATTTTGTTTTTTGTTTTTGTTCTGCGAATGAAAATTCTCAGAGAAACACACTTTTTTATTAATCGTTTCGAACAGTCAGTAGTAATATAAATTCCAAAGACACTGTTATTAAGCAAATGCAGCATATACATTTGGCATCTTTTTGTTGGCGCAGTGACGAAGTCGAAATGAGGGGGCAATGCTTGAGAGCTCAAAAATTGGAGCATGCAAATGTTGTAATCAACTCTTCAGAATTGTTCCATTATCTAGCAGACACCTTCACAAGGCATTTTAGAAAGAAATTTTCCGATATTCGAAGGAATGCAACAGTTTAGACATAATTCCAAAAAGTGCATAAATTAACCATTTGACAGCAGAGATCATCCAAAACCAGTGCGCCGTTTATGGTTCCCACCCTCTGATCGCCTCAAAACCTGGCTCATCCCTTCCAGAATGATCAAGTCTACAGAATAGTACGAGTCAACCATGGTCTGACGCAACCTACCCTCGTACCACCTCTGCTAGTGCTTATTTCTGCTTTGTCACGCTCTTTTCGTTTAAAAGGACAAGACAAAGTACAAAAAGCGGTGGAACGGGGGTAGGTTGCGTCAGACCATGGTTGACTCGTGATATTGTCTAGACTGGGTCGTTCTAGAGGGGATGAGCCAGGATCGAGGTTCAAGAAGAGCGTTTGAGTCCTTTTTTGGATGCTACCGAACATGCGCTCGTTCAAACGGCCTCAGTTTGAATTGTGGTCAGCAAAAGACTTCGCGATGCAACTTTTGACTTGGAATCAGACCGTCAGTTGTGAATGGTCGCGTTAAATAAAGTTGGTGTGAGCCCTTTCTGGGAGTTGTTTGGAGCAGGGGTTCTGGCAAATTTTGACGAAAAGTAAGCACTTCTACTGCGCACAGCGAAGTGCCCCGCGCACAGGCCCGCGGGAAAAGTTGGCGTCAGCCGAATTTGTTTGAGGAAGGTTCATTAGTAGCGAACAGGACAGTGTGTTTCCAGTCTTTTTAGGTGACATATTTCAAGTTTTTATTCTCCTTAAAAAGGGGGTAATCGAAGTGCAATTCTTTCAAAGTTTCAATGAATTGTAGATTATACCAGAAATGCAAGTACAAGAATCACATGTGTGTCTAGACATAAGAATTTTGAGACACACTTCTGGTACCTCAAATCTGAACTGCCAGAGTCACTCTCTTGAGAATGGGGGCTAGGCACGCAGCTCTAGGTAGCTAGCTCATATCAGATTTTCAAGTAATATGCTGCGTTTCAAACGCAACCTCTGCCTTGAAACTCATCCTATTTGTTCCTCTTTTCAAGTCTTTTGACTGAGCGAGAAAGATTTTTCTGTTCGAATCCAAAACAGCAAAATCTCTGGGAAACAGCAAACTCTCCCAAAATCTCAGTTCGAAAATTGGTGGGTCCTAGCTACCTAGAGCTGCGTGTCTAGCCGAAATAACCCAAAAATAACGAAAATTTTAATCGACAAAATGGGGAATCGAGAAATAGCTGTATTGCGAAAGTTGGGGTTGTGGGCGTCGAGGGCATGATGACGTTGCCAAAAGTTGGAGCACTTGTGTGAGACTGGAGGATAGGATGACATGTACAGTTTAATTGGTGTCATCACCAGATTTGGAGGTGCTGACGCCTGCTATCTCGTATTGTGGCCCCATTGGAATTTTGGAGGGGAAGTTTTTCATTTGAAGGACCTCCCTTCGTTTGCCGCGGCAAGCCAGGCTGAAGGACCAAAATGGTAGGGTTGAAATGGTTTGTACAACTGAAGCAGATTCTAACGGAGAGTACAGAAAACTGAATTTCCAGGTATCTGGACGTATCTCCGTCGTGATGTCGACATTTTCAGTATTTTGGCTTTCTTGCAGGCGCTCCGACAACGAATTTGGGCATATCTGTTGACTTTGAGCGTGTTTTGACACTCTTCCGCGCAACGAAATACTCTGTGGTAATCTGTAGAGCAAGTTTGCTCTACGAAATGAGTTATTGCTCATTTCGTAATACACTATTTGTACATACAGACTTTTAGAACAGTTTTCGCCACAACTTAAACCATCATCCAGATCGAGTGGCTGCGTTTTCGACATGTTTGGTCAATGATGACATGGAGTTAACATGTAAACCGTGAGCGTTCCTGATTGCTGACATGGAAGAACCAATATTTGTGTAAGAACCAATATATGTGCCAAATCAGTTTTTATTTTTTTTATTAAAAACATCAACATTTTTTGAAGAAATCTCACTGAATTTACAGCTTTACTATGAAAAAAATCTGTAGCGGCCAAACATTGCGATCTGAATGGACGTACCAATCTTGGAACATCAGAATCTGTAGAGCTCCGTAAGAAAGGGCTTGAGGTACCAGCTCCGAAGGGGCATGTCGGGGGGACCCGCCCTTACAATATTTTTGCATGATTCATGGGGTCAGACGGTCGTCGGGCGGGTGTGACGCAAGTCACGGTTTCCTAGCTGCCAGGCTGAGCCTTAAAAACGTTCAATTTGCAATAAAAGAGTTTGACAGCGTTGGGTGTTCCCCAAACTCCTGAGGAAACAGGAACAGGGAACAACTTGTTCTCTGAGTGGAGTGTTGTGGGAACAGGGAACGGGAACAGGGAACACGTAGGTCATGGTAGTGTTTGGTCTCCCTGCGAGGCCGCAGGAGGCTGAATTTTTTGAATTTGAAATGTCGCAGCGTATCTCAATTTGAGATGTCGCAGCGCATCAGACAGCGTGTTTGCGAGATTTTCTTGACTAATTTTTGGTGTTGTAATCCAACCAAATCCTTGGGTTTCACAAGGACAAGAATCCAAGAATTGTCAAATATGTAATCCGGGAGTCAATTATTCAACAAATCTATACATGTGGGTGGTGGGGGAGACTGGTCACGGTCCAAATTGAATTTGTGTTGTAGATAAACAGTTTTCTATTCATCCTCATCATGTGGAATGGGCATGTCGGGGAGTCAGCCCTTCCATATTTAATATTTTTGTACAATTCACTGGGGTCAGGCTTGTTTGTTTGTTTTTCAGACTGGTTGGGAAGAAATTTGGCTATCCGGCCGGAATGCAAAAAATCAATTGGGGACTGAAAAAGGCCGCAGCGGGAGGTAGTAGGCGGTAGCACCTGCAAATCCGGTGGTAGCACCGGTTAAACTATACATGCTATCCTGTCTATCAGTCTTACACACATTCTCTAATTTTCCTTATGTCATCTAACCCTCGATGCCCACACCACCAATTTTCAAACTGCAGCTTCTCGATTCCCTATTTTTTGGTCCTTACTTTTATCAAAAACCAAGGGGTACCGTTAAAAGGCCGTGCCAAAATACATCCCTAAAAGCCGTACCAAATCACAACCAACCAACCAACCTAATCAATAGAAAATCGCAACATATGGAATTTTTTGTGGGAAAAAGAAGAGTTTTTGGCTTCAAAACCAAAAATTTCCCGGCAAAAATTTTCAACAGTGGAATTCCAAACCGTTCCAACTGAATTGTTCTCAGATACACAGCACACACAGAGAGAGGAACAGAGCAGATGAGTCTGAGCGCAGAGGCTTTTTGTATGATTGAGGACTGGGATCCGAAGTATCTTTGGAAACGCGCGTGCATGCAAGCTGCTCGTGAGGCACATTTTGCATGGTCGCTCACGGACACTCCTGAGTTTGTGCACTGATCTGAACTGGAACACTGCAACTTGCAAGGTGTATGTACGTTCCTGCTGCCACTTGCGTTGACGCGTTTACACGCAACCACATCAATGTACCAACCCTGAGCAATCATGTGGGTTTGATATAGTGTTTTCACATATCACTGGCACAATATCTTCGAAAGGGGCAAAGGGCAGAGTTGTGGACACGGGAAACAGACACTAAGAGGTGTTTTGGAAACAGTATTTGTACAAACACATTTCCCAAAACCACGCCAATTTGATGATGTCCCCTATTATTGTCTCTAGTATCGCAATGTACCCGCATGAAAGGGATTATGTCAAGAGTCTCTTCGAGGATCCGGCCAGAGCGCTGACTTCCATGTGTCAAAAAAATGACAAGAAACCACACGACTGTGTTTGTGCACTTTAATGTAAATACTCAAGTCACATACATACATTAATTCATATTTACATCAATACCTATACACATCTATATCTATTACAAATGGGAAAACCCGATAATATATATATGAACCCGTGGGGTAAGGAAAGAGTGTAAACAAGAGGAGTAACGTAATTTTTTCAACAATATCTTTTTCAGCGCTGGGGTTTGTACACATAAATTTAATAATAGCCTTTTTGATATTTTGTTAATTCAACGATCTGGGGTGGTTTTATTTTTCCCCTTTCTTGTCTTCTAGGACATTGTCACATATGACTACAAACAAACATATTATTGTCCCGTCTGACAGAGATTAATCCCGAGACCTGAGAAAACTGTGTGTTGCTTTGTTTTATTCAACCAATATCAGGGAATCGTTACAGTCCCGGTGTTTCCTCGTGTCAACAGACCTCAGATAATACTGGGGTTTGCCGGATCCTCACCCTCCACCTTAACTACGTCGCTGGCTATACCAATCCCCTCCTCTTCCTCTTCGAACGGACCCAGCAACTAATGCCATTGACAACCGGGGGCAAGCCCTGGTGGCTCCGTGTCTGGGCAGGTCCAAAGTTCGTTCGGCCTCATAGTTGAGGGCCCTGAGTAATAAAAAGATTACTTGGGTACTGAAGTCCCCAGGAACTGCAAAATTCTCTACCTCTCACGACCGAGCAAATCAAAACCGCACATGTTTTTTTAAAAAAAAAGAAGAAACAAAAAAACCCGAAGGAAAGGGACTGTGACCAAGGGCTACCGCTATTTTTTTTACAGACATACATCCTGGGTTGGTTGGCTGGGATTTGGAAAAAGGTACCACGTTTCCTTATGAGAATTTTTGTGTACCGCAGACCCCTTTCCTGGTACAAATTTAATTCAACTTTGACTGGAAAAATTTTTACGGGCAAATCAAAGGGATATGAGGAAGATCAGTGGATGAGAAACAACATAGACAGACGTGGTAACAATTTTCTCAGGTCTTGGGATTAATCTCAGTCGGACGGGAAAATAATATGTTTGTTGTCATATGTGACAATGTCCTAATAGACACCAATAAAAGAAAAGGGAAAACACAACCACCCTAGACCGTTGAATGAACAGAATATGAAAAAGTTTATTATTAAATTTAAGTTGCAGCGTTCGAGTCCGGATCAGTGCACAAACTCAGGGGTGTCCGTGAGTGACAATGCAAAATGTGCCTCGCGTTCAGCTTGCATGCACACGCGTTTCCAAAGATTTTTCGGATCCCAGTCCTCGATCATACAACACGCCTCTGCGCTCGGATTTTCTTCCTCTTCATCCCTTGTGTGCTTGTCTCTTGGATCGAGAATCCAAGAGCCATTCAGTTGGAACGGTTGGAAATCCACAGTTGATTTTTGGTTTTGGGGCCAAAAACCGCTTTTTTCCACAATAAATCCCATACGTTGCGATTTTGTATTGTTTAGGTTGGTTGGTTGGCTGGTTGTGATTTGGTACCACTTTCAGAGATGTATGTCAATACCACTTTTGATTGTGTGTGTGTGTTGCTTTGTTTTATTAAACCTGTGACTGTCATCACCTAATCCTCCTCATATTCCTTTTATTTTCCCAAAAAAAAGAATCCCGCCAAATTTGACTAAAATTTGTACAAGGAAAGGGGTCTGCAGTAAATTTTTTTTCATCAGTCAAGTCATCCCTCTGCCCAAATCCCAACCAACCAACCGACGTATGTCTGTACAAAATTTAACGGTAACCCTTGCCAAAAACAATGAAAATTTTTTGAGCAAAATTAGTGAATCGAGCAATAGCTGCACTGTAAAAGTTGGTGGTCAAAATACCAAGACACACAAAAAACAAGTGCCAGTGCCAGACATCTGAGTTGTGACTTTCTTTCTGCCTTTGAATCCTTTGTGACGCAAGTGTGTGTGTGTTTCTTTGTTTTCTTTCTTTCTTTCTTTCTTTGGTTTGGAAGACCCAAGCCAATCACTGGACTAGGTGGATTGTGAACACCTGATTAAGCACTTGGGACCCAAGGAACTGTCCCGGACCGGAGGACAAGGGGCCTTCCTCTTTTTAGAGTAGACCCTAGGTGAGTCCCCAGACAAGTGGGTAAAACAGTCCACAATGTTGGTGTGTTTGTTTTATTAAACTGATATTAGGAATCATCACGGTTTCCTCGGTTTTTGGTTCTTGGTTGGTTGTGTCACCACACAACTAGCAATTTAATTACCTCAGAGACGCATACAAATAGTGCGCAGTAATAAGGTAGCCCGGAAGCGCCCGACCGAATCGAACAGCCCTCCCGCAATGGACCTCAGACACTTCAATGTTTTTTTTTCTTGAAAGCCGCCACACAGCTACCGCGCCAAAGTACAGCAGGAATACACACAGGTGGTGTGCAGTAATAAGGTAGCCCGTGGTTGGTTGGTTGGTTGGCCGTTGTTTCCTCTCTTTCTTTCTTTCTTTCTTTCTTGGGTTTCGTTTGGTTTTTGGTTTTTGGTTTGTTATGCAGTCACACAGCTAGCAACTCCATTACAGCAGAGACGCATACAAGTGGTGCGCAGCAATAAGGTAGCACGGAAGTACTGACCAAATCGAACAGTACTCCCGCAATGGACTTTGGATGTGAAGAAATACGCAAACGCAGGTATACACAAACGAAGAATAGAAAACAACACATAAACACAATAGTAATTTAGGTGGATTAATGTGTCAGTGTGTGCACGAATTAATTCTGGACAAATAATCGTATTTATTTATTCGTTTGTACATATATTTGTTTATGAATTTATGTTTCTCAAATATCTTGTCATGGATCATATGTATTGAATTTGTTTGTTCATTTAACATTCATACTGTATGTGCAGTGTCACTGCAAGAATATTTTTTTTCTTTTCTTTTTTTTGGGATAATCGTATTTATTTATTTGTTTGTTCATATATTAGAGATATGAAGATACAGATGGAAGAAGAGGATAAATACATGAACAGGGTTGTGCGTACATCAATGGGCACCATGACATAGGTGTCTATTAAATTGGTTGAATCAGGAGGAAGAAAACAAATTATGGGTAGAAGTATAGAAAAGAACACAAACCATATATATGAATATAGCGATTAGTGTGTATAAATATGGAAGAGGAGGGAAATGCGTATACATGTTGACATATACATATGCAGGGATTTGAGAAACGAAAATGCGGATGGAAAAGGTGGATAGACACGTGGGCAGGATTGTGCGTACATCAAAAGGCACAGTGACATAGGTTTCTATCAAATTTGAGGAAAAAGGTGTTATGAATATGGAACAGAACACAAAATACGTAACGCGCGCAACACTGGTAGAACAACAGGTAGAGAAGAAAACATACATACACGACACATTCTCATAGAAACAGGCACGAGGGCTTTTTTTCTTTCTTTCTTGCGTTTCGAAGACCCAACCTAATCACTGGACTAAGCGGATGGCGAACACCAGATTAACCACTTGTTTGAAGACTTTCTTTCTTTCTTTCTTTCTTGGGTTTCGAAGACCCAACCTAATCACTGGACTAAGCGGATGGCGAACACCAGATTAGCCACTTAGGACCCAAGAACCTGTCCCGGACCGGAGGATAGGAGATCACCTAGTTTATGGTAGACCCAATCACATCCCCAACCTAGTGGGTAAAACAGATCACAATGTTGGTGGGCTGGCATGTATCCTCGGGCTAACCAATTCTCACATTTAATCTCCCTAACTACCAAGAATCGTAGTTCCCAGGGATCAATGGTACCGCCCCACTAGGGTAGGAAAGACATCAGATAGGCCTAATGTCCTCCCAAACATTGATCGTCAAAATTGTGACTGCGATACTTTTCGGGGAATGCACCTTTACCAAAAGCCATCAAACAACCGTCTTGGCAGCAGATCACAGACCAGCGCACTAAAAAAAAAGACAGAGACATAGACCACGCGCATACAATGGGTAGGGGTCGTACCAGAATCGGGGGAAGTACTGATACATTATCATCATATGTTTAACAAAACAGACATGTCATGTTGTCAGATCAAAATGGGTATGGTGGCGTACCTGAGTGCTGATCATCATATGTTTAACAAAATAGACACGACACGTAACATATCAATTTGGGTATGGTGGCGTACCTGGGTACTGTGTAGACCCTGTAAGTGGGTACCAGATGTTGTCATCATATTTTGATGTGTCGAGAGTATCACATCAAACATATATCGAAACAATGTAATCTAGACCGTTTGAAGAGTGGATCAAAAAGGGACACCAACGAGACGCAAACCTGTGCGGTGGCTATCCACGCCCCACAAACAAACGCTCTTTGGTGAGGGGAAGAGGGGGGTACAACCAAGGTTCTTTTGTATACTTTGTCAAGACGTGTGGGGGATGGGTGTTTGCGGGGAGGTTAGCTCTGTCCTTAGCGGCTCGGAGACGAGGCCTGGCAGCACGTGCCAGACAGACAGTTTATAGCCAAAATAGAGATGGCTATGGGGTACAGGGGTGTGGGTGGGGAACACATGGGAGTGAAGTGTGGTTGAATTCAAGGGTGTTGCGAGGGTGCGAGGCCGGGTGTGAGGTCTTGACGGCGCATGGTGCAGGTAGCTGTGAGCATGCAGACGAACAGATTTGGCGCTGCCGCGCGCTAGTCGTAGGTTTCGCCACCAAACGTCCATTATGATCGAGGACGGGAGCCACAACCAAATGGTCTTCAACTGGGAAAGAGCACACGAGGGATGTTTGGTCCAAGGGTAGTAGGGGAGGGTATGGGGAGGGGGAATGGTGAGAGTACAACCACAAGAGCAAGGACAAGCAGATAAACAAATGTCTCCAAAACTAATCAGGACCCAGTGTTCGTTACATATTGCAGAAAAGAAATATGCATGCACCCACATGCTGAGAAGCGCACGTGCACTCCCTCGCTGTATATCACACAGTGCGCATGCATGCACAAGCTTAGAGGCGCGTGTACACGCCCACTGAGCGGACCGTACGCAAAAATCCAATAACTCAAATCTATTCAAACACAACAAGTATGGTAAATATGCGCAAACAGAACGTTCGCACAGGCATGGACAAGGCATGGGGCATGCGGGCACGAAGGGCTGGGGTAGGAGGCACCAGATGTAATTGTCAGAAGTCGAGCAAGCAACAATTTTGCTCACATTTGTGTCACAGTACATACTGGTCGTGGTGCGTCCGTCCAGCCTAACTTGCAATGGTGCTCATGCGTACACCACTCGTTGTGTGTCCTCTCCTGTTCATGCCCTCCAATCTTGGGAAGATTGATCAGCCATTGCGTGTGCTTGGACCCACAGCTGCTTTGTGTGAAATGCGTCCTTTGTACCAAGAGCGGGCGATGTGTGAAAGGAAGGCGAAGAAGGATGCGCCGGCGGCCGTGGTTTCTCGTGCGGCATGTGTGTCTCGAGCTCCGCCAGCTGATGCCAGCAGGCTGGCCCTGTCAGGTTGGGGCAGGCCTCCTTGGTCTCTTCGCGTCAACCTTCTTACTATGTACCTCCTTAAAACATGTTCATCCAACTTTGTTTTTTTTAATTTAAGAGTGTTTATTAAAGAGTAACCTCAGCAAGAGGAGTAAGAAACATTAAATCGAAAGACACCCAGTTCGCAGCTGTTAAGCTCCCCAAATGTCGAGAGGGGCCTCACAACACCTACAACAGATCCACTAACAGCAGCAGAATGCAACACAGAAGCAGAAGCAACAGCGGGGATGGGCACAACAGGAACCCAAAACTTTTATTGAGATGTGGATTACTTGCCTGGACCCAGTTTCGTCTAATTCTGAAAAAGGCAGGGGCTCTGAGTGGGCTGTAAGGGTGGGGCAGAGATTGCCATCGAGATTTGGGCAGAGTGGACCAGCCCGAGAATTGAATTTGGTACAAATTGTCGTGGAAGCGCAGGCAATTAGGGGGGGTTTGCCAAGCACTTAGCCAACACAGCCTGTTTTTGGCTGGTGCTCCTCGCAGCGTTTTGGTGGACTATAGAGAGGGGCTGGCCATCCGAACGGCGGGCTATAAATTATGTAGTGTTGAGAAGATGGCATGTTCTTGGCGCTCATGAAAATATAGCGCGCCGTTCGGATGACCAGCCCCTTTTTGATGGCTGCAGACGTAGCCCCGAACCAGAGTTGCCAAGGTACCTTACACCACGAATGTACCATACCGACAGGTACATTAAGGTATAAGGTACCTTGACGATAAGGTAGTTCATTGGGATTCTTAAGGTACCATACCTTAAGGTACCTTGCTAAGGTACCTTAAAGGGTCTAAGATACCTTCTCTAGGCGAGCATGCCCAAAATAGTTTTCATTTACGTGAAAGA
>Ga0105055_10008718_pt1 | contig 13135 bp, 12 predicted proteins | sample BON03_FD_78090 | JGI IMG/M metagenome (GOLD analysis project Ga0105055, IMG submission 78090) | Freshwater microbial communities from Lake Bonney liftoff mats and glacier meltwater in Antarctica - BON-03 | ecosystem: Environmental > Aquatic > Freshwater > Ice > Glacier meltwater | place: Lake...
AAAGGCGATATCCCTACACAGCCGGCGATCCAGACCCCGCGTTTCGCCCCGACGTTGCGGACGAACGGTCGCGCAGACCGTCATGAGGATGCGGCACGTCATTTCCTTAGGGGCCGCAGCTTCAGGCCTCGATGATGACCTTCAGCGCCTTCGTCTTGGCCGCGTTTTCAAAGGTCTCATAGGCCTCCAGAATGTCGGCCAGCTTGAAGCGGTGCGTGATCAGAAGTTTCGGATCGATTTTCCCGGCCTTGAGCACCTTGAGCAGCATCGGCGTGCAGAAGGTATCAACCAGCCTTGTCGTGATGCTGATATTGCGGTCCCACAGGCTCTCCAGATGCAGGGTCACGGGCATTCCATGGACGCCGATATTGGCGATCACCCCGCCCGCCGCGACCAGCTGCTGGCAGAGCTCGAAGGTCGCCGGTATGCCCACCGCCTCGATGGCAGTGTCGACGCCGCGATTGTCGGTCAGTTTCATCAGCGCCTCGACCGCCTTGCCATCGCCGCTGTTGATGGTTTTGGTGGCCCTGAAGCGTTTGGCGACTTCCAGGCGGTTGTCGTCAAGGTCGATCATGATGATCTCGCCCGGTGAGTAGAATTGGGCTGTCAGCAGAGCGGCGAGCCCGATCGGTCCCGCCCCGACAATCGCCACCGTGCTGCCTGGCTGAACCTTGCCGTTGAGCACACCGCACTCAAAGCCGGTCGGCAGAATGTCGCTCAGCATCACCAGGGCCTCTTCGTCCGTGCCCTCGGGGATCGGATAGAGGCTGGTGTCGGCGTGTGGCGTGCGGACGAACTCCGCCTGGGTTCCGTCGATGGTGTTGCCCAGGATCCAGCCGCCCGTCGTGCAATGGGAGAACATGCCCTTGCGGCAGAATTCGCATCGGCCGCAGGCGCTGACACAGGAGATCAGCACCCGGTCTCCGGCCTTGAAGGCCGTCACCCCGGTGCCGACGCTGTCGATCACCCCTACGCCTTCATGGCCGAGAATCCGGCCCGGCTTGCAGCTCGGCAGGTCGCCTTTGAGAATATGCAGATCGGTGCCGCAAATGGTCGTCCTGGTGATGCGGACGATGGCATCAGTCGCCTCAATGATGGTGGGTTTGGCGTGGTCCTCGAACGCCTTCTTGCCCGGGCCCTGATATACGAGGGCCTTCATGGTCTCTCCAGGCGCAGAGCCCGCTGACGTGGCGTGATCCTGTTGCGGTGCAGGCGCGGCCTTGGCCGGAGCGGGCGTCATCGAATCGCGCGGCATCTGAGACCTCGGTTGCATCGCCCGCTTGAAACTCACCGCGAGGCCCGGGGGACGATAGTCGACCCGCCCAAATCCATTCAGGATCATCGCCGGGTCGATGGAAGCACAACGCGCGGCCACAGGGATGGGTCCAAAGGATCCGGGCTATCTTGCAAGAGGACGTTCCGTAAGACGCCGCAGGGTCAGAAGCCGCCGCCCCTACAACGCCCCCTCGATCTCCCCCTGATAGCCGAACAGTCCCTGCGCCCCGCCGGTGTGCAAAAACACCACCGTCTCATTCTCGAACCGCCCCGCCCGGGCCAGGGCGATCAGCCCTTTCATCGCCTTGCCGGTATAGACCGGGTCCAGCACGATGGCGTCGGTGCGCGCCGCCAGTTTCAACGCCTCGATCACCGCCGCGTCGATCAGGCCATAGCCCTCGCCGACATAGTCACAGTCGGCCACCACCATGGCGTCGTTCACCGCATCGGGCCGCCCCAGCAGGGCCGCGGTCTGCCGCGCCAGCTTCAGCACATTCTCTTCCTGCCGGGCCTTCGGGGCCCGCACGCCGATGCCCAGCACCGGGATGTCGGCCCCCATCACCGCCAGCCCGGCCACCAGACCGGCATGGGTCCCGGCGCTGCCCGTGGCGGTGATGATCCGGTCCACCTGCATGTCCAGCTCATCGGCCTGGACCACGATCTCGCGGGCGCAATCGACATAGCCCAGTGCCCCGATCGGGTTCGAGCCACCACCGGGGATGATATAGGGTTTGCCGCCCCGGGCCCGGACCTCGGCCGCCGTCTGCTCCAGCTCGGCCGGCATGTCCGAGCCGCCCGGCACGGTGCGGATCCCGGCGTCGAACAGCCGGTCCATCAGCACATTGCCGTTGCGCGTATAGTCGACCGCCCTGGACCTTGTGCGCTCTTCCAGAATGACCTCGCATTTCAGCCCGTGGGCCGCCGCCGCCGCCGCCGTCTGGCGCACATGGTTGGACTGCACCGCCCCCTGGGTCACCAGGGTGTCGGCCCCGCATTCAAAGGCGTCGCCCAGCAGGAACTCCAGCTTGCGCGTCTTGTTGCCGCCCCCGGCCAGCCCCGTGCAGTCGTCGCGCTTGATCCATATCTCGACCCCCAGCGCCTCGCTCAACCGCGGCAACGGCTCCAGCGGCGTCGGCAGATGGGCCAGGCGGATACGGGGGAAGCGGGCGAGGTGCATGGGGAGGACTCCTGCGTTTTCCTCTTCTAGACGCCCGTGCCCGGTTTGCCGACCGCTTCTCCCTGCCACGCCGCCCCGGCTTTTTTTCGGCCTCTTCGGGAACAGAATCCCGCGAACCCCGTTACCCCATCAGACCTTGCGGCGATGCGCGCTCGACATAGTCTGACGCGGCCCGGCTCCTGCCAACGCCCCCCGACGCAGAAGCCGGGCCGCACCTTCTCCTCCCACCCCTTTAACAGCGACTTGCCGACTCACCTCGCCCGGCCCGATGCTGGGCCCATGGCCGAATCGCCGACAAGACTGCGCAGCCGCCCCGCCACCGAGGTCCTCATCGTCGAGGCCGGTGAGCGAATCCTGCTGCGCGACGGCTTTCCCGGCCTCAATGTCCAGACCCTGGCCGCCGAGGCGGGCTGCGACCGCAAACTGGTCTATCGCTATTTCGAGGGGACCGACGGGGTGGTCACCCGCATCGCCGCCCGGGCCCATGCCGATCTGGTCCGCACGCTGGACGCCACCCCGCTTGCCGGGTCGGACACCCTGCGTGCCTTTGCCCGTGAGACCCTGTCGGCCTGGCTGGGGGCCCTGCGCTCCAGTCCCCTGACCCTGCGGCTGATGGCCTGGGCCCTGGTCGAGGCCTCGCCCCTGCTCAACCGGATCGAGGCCGAACGCTCGGCCGTGCTCCAGGCCTGGATGCGCGAGCGCCGCCCCCGCCTGCGCCTGCCGCCGTCCGGCGACGCGGTGGCCATCAATGCCGTGTTGCTGGCGGCGGTCCAGCACCTGGCCCTCAGCGGCGGAGCCCGCCCCGGCGTCGGCGGCGTAGCCCTGGACGAGGCCGGCTGGGCCCGGATCGAAACCGCCCTCGACGCCCTGCTGGTCGCCTTCCCCGATTGAACCCGGCGCCAGTCCGGCCTAGGGTCATCCCGTTCTCCGGGGGGTCGCACATCAGCGGCTGAGATTGGCGTATTCGCCTGACCCGTCGAACCTGATCCGGGTCATGCCGGCGAAGGGATGAGTACGCTGGTGCCCGCGCAAGCTGGCCCCTTGTCATCCCCGCGAAAGCGGGGACGCCCGACGCAGGTAGACCTCCATAGAGAGGCCGCCATGAACATCGCCGTCACCCCGCCCGCTACCCCCGCAGAGCCCAATATCGATCTGGCGCTCAAAGACGCACGGGACGAGGTGATGCGGGAAACCGGCACCATCCCGACCGGCGAGCGTGCCGGGTCGCACAAGGTCTATGTGTCAGGCGAGCTCTACCCTGACATCCGCGTCCCCTTCCGCGAGGTCGCCGTCCACCCCAGCGCCAATGAGCCGCCGGTGACCATCTATGACTCCTCGGGCCCCTACACCGACCCGACCGTGACCATCGACATCAAGCGCGGCCTGCCCCTCGTCAAATCCAGCTGGCAGCTCGCCCGTGGCGACATCGCCCCCGTCCTCGACCCCCGCGAGGTCAAGCCCGAGGACAACGGCAACGCCCGCGGCAAGAACCTCGCCCCCCGGTTCGACACCTCGCACCACAGGGTCTTCAAGGGCGTCCCCGGCCGCCCCGTCACCCAGTACGAATACGCCAACGCCGGCATCATCACGCCCGAGATGGAATACGTCGCCATCCGCGAGAATATGCGGCGCGAGCAGTCCGCCCCCTGCATCCGCGACGGCGAGGATTTCGGCGCCAGCATCCCCGACTTCGTCACCCCCGAATTCGTGCGTCAGGAAATCGCCCGCGGCCGCGCCATCATCCCGCACAACATCAACCACCCCGAGGTTGAGCCGATGATCATCGGCCGCAATTTCCTGGTGAAGATCAACGCCAACATCGGCAACTCGGCCGTCCTCAGCTCCGTCGACGACGAGGTCGACAAACTGGTCTGGGCCACCCGCTGGGGGGCCGACAACGTCATGGACCTGTCGACCGGCCGCAACATCCACAACATCCGCGACTGGATCGTGCGCAACTCCTCGGTCCCGATCGGCACCGTGCCGATCTATCAGGCGCTGGAAAAGGTCAACGGCGTCGCCGAGGACCTGACCTGGGAGGTCTATCGCGACACATTGATCGAACAGGCCGAACAGGGCGTCGACTATTTCACCATCCACGCCGGCGTGCGCCTGCCGTTCGTGCCGATGACCGCCAAACGCGTCACCGGCATCGTCTCACGCGGCGGCTCGATCATGGCGAAATGGTGCCTGTCGCATCACCGCGAGTCCTTCCTCTACGAGCATTTCGAAGACATCTGCGAGATCATGCGCGCCTATGACGTCTCGTTCAGCCTCGGCGACGGCCTGCGTCCCGGCTCGATCGCCGACGCCAATGACGAGGCCCAGTTCGCCGAACTCCGCACGCTTGGTGAGCTCACTAAAGTGGCTTGGGCCCACGGCTGTCAGGTCATGATCGAGGGCCCCGGCCATGTGCCGATGCACAAGATCAAGGCCAATATGGATGAGCAGCTGAAACACTGCCACGAGGCCCCCTTCTATACGCTGGGTCCCCTGACCACCGACATCGCCCCCGGCTATGACCACATCACCAGTGCCATCGGCGCGGCCATGATCGGCTGGTTCGGCACGGCCATGCTCTGCTACGTCACGCCCAAGGAGCATCTGGGCCTGCCCGACCGTCAGGACGTCAAGGACGGCGTCATCACCTACAAGATCGCCGCCCACGCCGCCGACTTGGCCAAGGGCCACCCCGCCGCCCGCGCCCACGACGACGCCCTCAGCCGCGCCCGGTTCGAGTTCCGCTGGGAAGACCAGTTCAACCTCGGCCTCGACCCCGAAACCGCCCGCAAATACCACGACGCCACCCTGCCCAAGGAAGCCCACAAGACAGCGCATTTCTGCAGCATGTGCGGCCCCAAATTCTGCTCGATGAAGATCAGCCACGACATCCGCAAGGACGCCGCGGCGCAGAATGATGCGGGCGGCTCACTGAGGGCGGAAGCCGAGGCCGGAATGGCGGAGATGTCGGCGAAGTTCAGGGCAGGGGGCGGGGTGGTGGAGGTGAAGGTGTGAGGGTCACTCAAATAGGTAAACCGGACCCCTCCCCCGCCATCCCCCGCAACGCCTCCTCAAACACCCCCGCCGGCTGCCCGCCCGAGATCAGGTATTTCCCTTCCACCACCACCGCCGGCACGCCGGTGATGCCGCGCGACACCCACAGCGCTTCCTCGGCCCGCACCGCCGCGGCATAGAGGTCGTCGGCCAGCACCTCGACCGCCGCCTCGCGCGACAGCCCCGCCGCCGCCGCCGCATCGGCCAGGACCCCGGGGTCGGTCAGGTCGCGGCCTTGCGTAAAATGCGTGACGAACAGCGCCATCTTCAGCGCCCGCTGTTTGTCTGGTGCCGTCTCCCCGGCCCAGTGCAGCAGCCGGTGGGCGTCGAAGGTGTTCCAGATGCGGCTGTCCGGCCCGGTCTTCATTTCAAACCCCACCTCGGCGGCGCGCTCGTGGATCATCTGCCGCGCCTTGGCCGACTGTTCGGGGGTCGAGCCGTATTTCCGGCCCACATGGTCGACGATGTTTTCGCCCTCAGCCGGCATCTGCGGGTTCAGCTCGAACGGCTGGAACCGGATCTCGGCCGTGATCCCCTCGCCCTTCAGCCGCTCCAGCGCGCCCTCCAGCCCGCCCAGCCCCACCACGCACCAGGGGCAGACGACGTCCGAGACGAAATCGATGTGCAGGGTCCTGGGCATGGGCGGGCTCCTTTCGCCTTACATGGTCCTTCTCCCCTTGAGGGAGAAGGTGGCATGTGAAGCATGACGGTTGGGGGGTGAAACACCCATCCGTCCGCCGAGCCGCGGACACGTCCACGATCGGGGATGTGTCCGCGTACCCCTCAACCGGCCCTCCGGGCCACCTTCTCTCACAAGGGGAGAAGGGCACGTGAAACCGTGAACACGGGTCGCCACGTCCGATTCTGACGCACCGCCGGTGCAGACTGCGCCCGTCATGATGGAGACGGACGATGGACGAGGACGACCCTTACGACCCCGATGCAACCCGGATCATCGCCAGCGGCCCCGGCTGGCGCGAGCTCGACAACGACACGGTCGAATACGATCCGCCGCACTATGGCCTGCCGAGTGAGGACGAGGGGCCGGCACCCGGCACGGGCTCCGACTATCGCCTGCGCCAGAACCATGAGCGTGGCGGGGGCTACAACATCCGTCCGGCGGTGACCTGGGAGGCGGCGCGGCGGGACTATCTGGCCGGCGAGTCGGCCCCGGACGTCTGTGCCCGCTATGGCCTGCGGCTCGGCACCCTGCGCCACCGCGCGGCGTCCGACGGCTGGCGTCGCGCCGACGCGCCGGAACCCGAGCCTGTCGAATGGATGGCCCTGGCCGCCGAACTGGGGCCGCCCGACTTCCCCGCCATGGCCGGAGAGGCGCTGTTGCGGCTGCGCGGGGCCATCATGGCCAACCGGGCGAGCGAGGCCGCCGCATGGATGCGCGTCCACGACCGGCTCGTCTCCACCGGGTCCGGGGCGACAGATTCAGACCATTCAGACGATTCAGACCCGGTTTTTTCTGCGCCGGGTCCCTAGCCGACGCGCTCGACACACATCGCCACGCCCATGCCGCCGCCGATGCACAGGGTGGCCAGCCCCTTGCTCGCCTCGCGCCGCTGCATTTCATACAGCAGAGTGGTCAGGATACGGGCCCCCGAGGCCCCGATCGGGTGGCCGATGGCGATGGCGCCGCCGTTGACATTGACCCTGGCCGGGTCGAGGCCCAGCTCGCGCAGGACGCACAGGCTCTGGGCTGCGAAGGCCTCGTTGGATTCCACCAGATCGAGGTCGGCCACGGTCCAGCCGGCCTTCTCCAGCGCCTTTTTCGAGGCCGGGATCGGACCGGTGCCCATGATCGCCGGATCGACCCCCGCCGTGGCCGAGGACACGATCCGGGCCAGCGGCGTCAGGCCTCTCGCCTTCGCATCGGCCGCGCTCATCAGCACCAGCGCCGCCGCCCCGTCGTTGAGCCCCGAGGCATTGGCGGCCGTCACCGACCCCTCCCTGGTAAAGGCGGGCCGCAGCTTTTCCATCGCCTCGAGGGTGGCCCCGTGACGGATGAACTCATCCTGATCCACGACCACATCGCCCTTGCGCCCGGCGATGGTCACCGGGACGATCTCGTCCGCGAACCGCCCGGCCTTCTGCGCCGCCTCGGCCTTGTTCTGGCTGGCCACGGCAAAGGCGTCCTGATCGCCCCGGCTGATGCCGAAGGTGTCGGCGATGTTCTCGGCCGTCTGGCCCATATGATAGCCGTTGAAGGCGTCCCACAGCCCGTCCTTGATCATGGTGTCGATCAGGCTCAGGTCGCCCATCTTCTGGCCGGTGCGCAGCTGTTGCGCATGCGGGGCCTGGCTCATGCTCTCCTGACCGCCTGCCACAACGATCTTCGCATCACCCAGCGCGATCTGCTGCGCCCCGATGGCTACGGCGCGCAGGCCGGAGCCGCAGATCTGGTTCAGGCTCCAGGCCGCCGCCTCTTTCGGAATGCCGGCCCCCATCGCCGCCTGCCGCGCCGGGCCCTGCCCCGCCGCCGCCTGCAACACATGGCCCAGGATCACCTCATCTACCTCTTCCGGCTTGACGCCCGCCCGCTCCAGCGCCGCCCGGATAGCGATCTCGCCCAGTTTCGACGCCGGCAGGCTGGACAGCCCGCCCAGAAAGGAGCCGACCGGCGTGCGCGCGGCAGAGACGATGACGACCTCGATGGACATGGAACGACCTTCCGATACCGGCCCGCGCCGGGGGAGGGCGTCGGACCATGGACAACAAAACCTCACCGCCGGGCCGGGGCGTTAGGCCGGGCGAAACCAATCGTGACGTTTGTGCCGCATCCCGCCGCCTTCGTCACCCATGTCCGCTCCGTTCAGCGAATGGTCACCCTGCCGCCCTACGTTGGAAGGAACAAAAAACAGGGCGAAAGGCTTGATGGTGGCCATGCTCAACCGATTGAAGACTGTGTTCGCCCGGGTCTGCGTGCCCGACGAACAGGATATGATGGAACACTACCGGACCCCGGCGGAACAGACCGCCGACCTGGTCGTGCATGTGGTCGGCCTGACCCTGGCCGCCGTCGGCGGTATCGTCCTGGCCGTGCTGGCGGCGATCTATTCCGGCATCGGTGCGGTGGTGGCCACAGCCGCCTATGCCCTGTGCCTGATCGCCATGCTGGCGGTCTCGACCGTCTACAATCAGGCCCGCCCCGGTGCGGCACGACCGATCCTGCGCCGCATGGACGAGGCGGCCATCTTCCTGATGATCGCCGGCAGCTATACCCCCTTCACCACCCAGCGGTTCGAGGGAGCCTGGGCCATAGGCTTTACCCTTCTGGTCTGGGGCATCGCCCTGGCCGGGGTGGTCACCAAGCTGGTCGCTCCGCGCATCTCAGATGCCTTCTGGGGTGCCGTCTACACCGCTTTCGCCTGGCTGGCCGTGCTGGCGCTCAAGCCGCTGATGGACACCGTCCACCCCGTGGCCCTGGGCCTGCTGGTTCTGGGCGGCCTGATCTACACCGCCGGCGTCTTCGTCTTCATCAGCCCGCAGGTGAAATTTCGCCGCGCCATCTGGCACGGCTTCGTGGTCACCGGGGCCACGGTCCACTGGGCTGCGGTGCTGGTGGGGGTGGTCCTGGCCCCCGCCGCCATGGGCTGATTTGCATGCGGCTTCGCACTGCGGGATAGTGTGGCGTTGCAACAGTTCAGGGGTGTGGCGTGGCGGACAAGAAGGCCGGGGCGGGCGACACCGTCGTCATCAAGAAATACGCCAACCGGCGGCTCTACAACACTGCCACCAGCGCATATGTGACGCTCGAGGATCTGGCCAAGATGGTCCGCGAGGGCACGGATTTCGTGGTCTTTGACGCCAAGACCAATGACGACCTGACCCGCCAGATCCTGACCCAGATCATCTTCGAGGAAGAAAGCCGCGGCGAGGCCCTTCTGCCGGTACAGTTCCTGCGCCAGCTGATCGGCTTCTACGGCGGCCAGATGCAGGGCGTCCTGCCCAGCTATCTGGAGATGTCGCTCGACAGCTTCAGCCGCCAGCAGGAGCAGATGCGGGGCCAGTTTTCCAAGACCTTCGGTGCTGCGCCCGGCTCGGGCATCCTCGACGCGGCCGTCAAGCGCAACATGGCCCTTTTCACCGACGCCATGAAGATGTGGCCCGGCCTGGGTGCCATGACGCCCGGCGGCGTGAACCCCGGCGGTGAGACTGAGCCCGCCGCGCCCGCCGCCGACCCCCTGGCCGAAATGAGACGTCAGATGGACGAGATGCGTAGCCAGCTCGACAAACTGTCGAAGGGCGGCTGACATGACCGACGAGGTTCGCCCCGTCGGTCCCGTCCAGCGCCGCGCCGATCGTCGCGACGCCGACCGGCGCGCTGAACAGCGAAGGGCCGGCTCGGCCTCACGAGCCCTGGTCCCGGCAGATGTCCCGGTCGAGCCTGCCGAGCCCCCGGCAAGACCTGCCCTGAAGCCGCCTCCGGACCCTGGCGCGGCGGTCTTCGCCGCCCAGATAATGGGGCAAACCGGCCAGCGCCGCGGCCTGAAGGGTGGCCCTCCTGTGCTGGACGCAGCCCGATCCGCCTATCTCGGAACCGAGCATTCGGGCACCGCCGAACGCCGCCCGCAGCCCGGCAAGTCGAAAGACACCGACGTATAATTCCACGGCACGGTCCTTGCTGAACGACAGGTCTTCAAGCCTCGTTCGGGACCGCCGCCATGCTGACCATTCTCACCCGTGCCATCGACATCACGGTCGTAGCCTTGATCTTTGTGGGCTTCTCGTAAGCCGGATCAACCGCCGCCTGCGAAGTCCAGGTCCCTGCGGGCCGAGATGATGGTGACGATGAACCCGGCCAGCACGTCCAGAATAACCATGGTCAGGACCAGGAAGAAGGTCGAGGTGGCGAAACCCTTGAACAGCAGGAAGGCGACGAGGCAGAATACGAAGAGGATCATCGACAGGGCGTGATTGATGATGGCCACCTTCTGGCTGGACGTCGATTTCACCAGCTCGAAGAACAGCAGGATCAGCGACAGGAACAGGATCAGGTCGCCGGTTCCGACGTTCCACCCGCTGCCCGACACCATCGGAATCGAGAACAACGGGTCCCGCAACGCCTGTTCCGCCGCCGCGACGCCGCCGGTCCCTACCAGACCTGACACAACGACGATCGCATAGATCACAACTGGAATAAACAGCAGCGGGATGGCGGTCAGCATGGCGGGCTCCATCGACGGGCGGCGCGTTCAAAGACAGCACCGATCAACCACGCTTACCCCGGTTCGCACCGAACGGCTACGCCCGCTCTCCCGGCAGGGGAATGTCAGAGTTCACGGATCGCACCGGGCCTGCGGGACCGCGACTTCAGCCATATCATGCCGAGCAGATCGGACAGGGACGCCATCAACCGCCCCCAGTTAGTGTATTTCGACTGTCCGGTCTCACGATGGCGGTGGTCCACGTCAAGGTAGAGGTTCTGGTAGCCCTCACGGATCATCAGGGCAGGCAGATAGCGGTGCAGGTGATCGAAATAGGGCAGGCGCAGGAAGATGTCGCGCCGGAACGCCTTCAGGCCACAGCCGGTATCGTCGGCATCATCGCCCAGCAGCTTGCGGCGAATGCGGTTGGCCCAGATGGATGCCTGTCGCTTGGCCTTGGAATCCTGCCGTTTGGCCCGCCGCCCGCCGACCAGCCCCACAGACGAGGGCGAGGAGGCCAGCAAATCGGCCAGTCCCGGGGCGTCCGCCGGCGGATTCTGGCCGTCCCCGTCCAGCGTCACCACGATCGCCCCGCGCGCTGCCAGCACGCCGGTGCGCACGGCACGGCTCTGCCCGGCGTTCAGACCATGGCTGAGCACCCGCAGGGTCGGCAGTTCGGCCATCAAACTGCGCAGTTCGGCCAGTGTGCCGTCCCGCGAGGCGTCATCGACGAACACCATCTCATACGACCGCCCATCGAATGCGGCGGCGACCTCGCGCGCAAGTGGGCCGGCCGCGCCCTCTTCGTTATGGACCGGCACTACGACGGAGATATCGGGGATCGCTTCGCTCATACGGGCTGTCTAGCGGGTTTCCACGCCGGGCGGGAGATGGGGCCGCGTTGGGGCCGCGTTGGGGCCGCGAGCCGCCACACATCGTGGGACGGGCTGCAAATAATTATGCGCAGCGAAGCGGCGTGATAGGAAGATGAACATGATGGCTTCCGAACTCGACCGATACATAGCCGGCTGGCGCGGCCCCCTGCTCGCGGCCTTGGTAGCGCTGCTGGCGGGCCTGCCCGCGCTGTTGCTGCTGCCGCCGCTGGACCGCGACGAAAGTCGTTATGCCCAGGCGACGTCGCAGATGCTGGAGACGGGCGATTTTGTCGACATACGCTTCCAGGACGATCCGCGCTGGAAGAAGCCGGTCGGCATCTACTGGATGCAGGCTGTTGCGGTCGCCGTGACGTCGAGCGTCGAGAACCGGGACATCGCACCCTACCGGATCCCGTCCATCCTCGGGGCCATGCTGGCCGCCGCCGCCTGTGCCTGGGCCGGGGCGGCCATGTTCGGCCAGAGGGCCGGCGTCCTGGCCGGGGCCATCCTCGGGGCCAGCTTCCTGCTGTCGACCGAAGCCGGGATCGCCAAGACCGACGCCATGCTATGCGGTGCGGTAACATTGGCCATGGCCGGGCTCGCACGAATATATCTGGCGTCGCGTGCTGGAAAGGTCCCGCTCAGGCCGCACAAGCTCATGTTCTGGCTGGGGCTGGGCCTGTCGATCCTGATCAAGGGGCCGATCGGCCTGATCGTCGTAGTACCGGCCATGCTGGCGCTGACGGTCTGGGATCGCGACTTGAGCTGGCTCAAACGGCTGGGCTGGGGCTGGGGCCTGCCGCTGGTGGCCCTGATCGTGGGGCCATGGGCCCTCGCCATCACCATCGCCACCGATGGGGATTTCTGGCGCGAGGCCATCATGGGCGACCTGGCGCCCAAGATCGCTGGCGGCGACGAGGGTCATGGCGTCCCACCTGGTCTGTATCTGCTGATCGCCCCCCTCCTCTTCTTCCCGGCCGCCCTGCTGCTGCCCGCCGCCCTGTCGACGGCCTGGAGCCGGCGCGCAGAGCCAGCGATCCGCTTCCTGATATGCTGGCTGGTTCCGGCTTGGCTGATCTTCGAGCTGACCCCGACCAAATTGCCCCACTATACCCTGCCGACCTTCGGGGCCCTCGCCCTGCTCGCGGCGGCCGCTGTCACCCGTCCGGTCGGCAAGACGTCGCGCTATCTCGGAGCTGGGCTGACCATCGCGGCCGGTGCCGTGCTGGCGGTCGGCGCGGTCTGGCTGCTGACCGAATACGGTCGTTCAACCGCCCAGACCTGGGCCACCATGACCATTGTCTTTGCGATCCTCGCCGCCCTGATCGGGGCCTTCCTGCTTCTGCATCGAGCGGCGATGACGGCGATGATCGCCTCCATCTTCCTGGGTGTGGTCGCCCACGGTGCCCTGGCCGGCACCCTGCGTCAGCTCCGCCCCCTGGCCATCGCCCCCCAGCTGGAGAAGGTCCTTCTGGCCGCGAACCTGCACCCGCGTCAGGGCCGCGCCGGCCCTGTCGCCGTCACCGGCTTCCATGAGCCCAGCCTCGTCTTCCTGACCGGAAGAGACACCGAACTGATCGACGCCGCCGGTGCCGCCC
>Ga0105055_10008726_pt1 | contig 13130 bp, 8 predicted proteins | sample BON03_FD_78090 | JGI IMG/M metagenome (GOLD analysis project Ga0105055, IMG submission 78090) | Freshwater microbial communities from Lake Bonney liftoff mats and glacier meltwater in Antarctica - BON-03 | ecosystem: Environmental > Aquatic > Freshwater > Ice > Glacier meltwater | place: Lake...
ACATATATATATATATAACGGTCAAACCACCACCGGCGAAGCAGCCTGCAGCGCTCTACGGCGAGCTCGACTAGCGAGTGATATATATATATATATATATATGTATACATATATATATATATAAGTATATGTATATATGTATATATATATTTGTGTTCAGGTATTTTTTTGTTTGTATATTCTGCCACGCCTCTTGCCCTCCCAAGAACGCACACGCATACGAATTGTGGGCGAATACAAGGCAACCTGAAGGCGCATGGCACGACGGTTTGGTTCAAAAGTTCCTTTCAATCACTTTAAGAGCTGCAGACATTCAAATTAATCTCAGGATTGTGTCCCACTTAGAATGACAGTGGGAAACAAAGAGTCAAAGTTGACAACAACAAAATTATACTGTGGTTTTGTGGAATTTGAATCATCGGAATGAAATCTGAAATTAATTATACCCGGACAACATTTTATTTGGAATTAATTATGCCCGGACGCCATTTAATAAATAAATCATTTTCGATTGCGAATAGCAGCTGGTCTAATCCATCAAAGTGACCTGGAAAGTAGTGCTTCTTTCTGATCTCTCTTTCCGACTTTTTATGAGTCTTTAAACAAAAAAAACAAAAACGAGGTCTTTGCAGTACGAAATAGGTCTCTTTTGCGGAACAGAAAAATTCAAAACTTGGATTGTTCCAAGTGTTGTGAGAATTCGGGGTGGGCCCAGGGTAGGGAACCGGGCGGGGCGGATAGGCGGTGTGCTCGCTGCGCTCTGTGTCTTTTAAGTTCTCGCTGCGCTCTGTGTCTCTACCCTCTGTGTCTCTACCCCAGGGCCACTCCTCAGAGGAGTGGAGCGGGTGGGGTTGGTGGGGAGGAAGAATTGGGATGCCAAGAGGAAGAGCAGGATTCAAAAAGGCCTAGGAGGATAGGTGTACGTGGGGGTCCTGTTCAGGGCTAGCGGGAGGAGGGGGGAAACACGACACTCACACAGTATGAACTTATTATGCAACATTTGATTGCTCGAATCTTAAAAATACCCCATTCCTCTTAACATTTTTCATCTTTGGTGTCGTTTTGCGAATTTCAGAAACATCTTTTCTGTTTCAATAAATATATGTTAGGTTGACCTAATTATGTACCTAATCATATTCGTATAGATTGGTCAAAAAACATGTTTTGGACTCTCAAATCAGGAACGGACGCTCGGCAGTCCGTTGCCGTCAGTTCCTGTTTTTAAGACTCTGGGTCAAAAATTGAATGAAATAGGGATACACAACTGCTGTCGAAGAACAATGCAACATATTTGGAGGGACAGGGTATTTTTGAGATTCGATCGTAATGATCAAACAGCTTTCTTTTCCTCTTTCCTTCTTGAGTCATACTTTTATTTTTCCGAGAGATTAAAAAGGATATTTTGTTCAATTGATTGGGTTTTTCGAGATTTTTTTTTCGAGTTGGTTTGTCTTCTCATTCTTGATCATTTCTGGTCTCTATTCCTGCGCTCGCTAGCGCACACGCTCGGCATGTTTTGGTGTTTATAGTGTCGAGGTTTTCAGCCGGCAAATATTTAGACAAGAATTAATTATACCCGAACAACATTTAGAGAATAAATAATTTCCGTTCCGGAAAACCACATCATCTGCAGTATCCAAGTTGACTGTTTTCCTGGTAATATTTTTTCCTGATAAGCTACGGTCAGGCTAAAAGAAGGAAAGACTTCGTGACTGACAGGATTGGGCTAGGAGGGGCTGCCTCGTTGGCCTTTCAGTGCTGACAGGTTTGGCTGGGAGGGAACTGATAGACGCGTTGAGCATACCACGTTCAAAATACATCGTGGTGTGCCACGCTAATTTCTCCGGAATCCAGCATGCTACAAGGTCCAGAACCCGCTTGAACACAAAAAAATTGATTGGGCGGGGCGACGAGGAGGGCTACTACAGGCAAGTCCTTCAATGTACAGAGCAAACAGATGTTGGGCAGCTTGTGCTCACTGCCTTGGCACAGTGAGAGCGTGAGAGCAAAAGAGTAAGAGTCCGAGAGAGAGAGAGAGGAAAAGATAACTTCCAAAATAGGAGGGCGTGAGAAGCGAAGGGCAATTTGTGCAGTCGGCGAGAGGCTGCGTGCATCACTGCATAGAATATGGATAGATGTGCTTTACTTGCTGACCAGCTCTCGCGCTGCCTGAAGTAGTACCGCCAGTGAAAAAAACAAGTTGTTAGAATATTTTGCTTGAAAATAATTCGGTAACTTATTAATTCATTAATCAATTAATCAGGCAATTCGAAGAATTTTTCTGGGCGTCAGCCGCGAAATTTTGAAAAATTGACAGTGGAAACTCGTTGGAGAGAGCATTTCCAGGTTTTTTTGGCGAATTTTTTGATTCCTGAACTTGACGGAATTTTGTGGTCCGACTCCTGACCCGGAAACATGAATGTTGTGTGTGTCTGTGAAAAGAAGAGGGAGGAGGGGTGGGTGGTTTACACATCAGCTGTTATCTACATTCGTATATACCCTGTACACGCGTACACGCATATCTGTTTAGATGTGCTGTTCATAAGTTTGTAGATTTGAAATGTTTATGTACTTGTTAACTTTTTGGATCACGAATGTACTTTGAAACCAAGACTTTCTTGTGTCGTCTCTGTTCATGAATATGTGAATGCGAACGCATAGAGATATTTTGATTGCACGCGTGTATATATGGTGAATTGGAGTTGAGAGCCTCCTGCACAAAGCCAGGGATAGGAAGCATCAGAGAGCCATATCATAAGCTATCTCACGAAGGCTAAGAGCGCCTTCTCAATGACCATGTGTGCATGTTATGCTCTCAATGATTCTTTATGTATGCGTATACACATATCTGAAGCACTGCACGCTCGATGTCTAGTTTCTATTTACGAACTTTCTACAACCTTCCTTCCCCATCTTGTCATTTTTGTTTCCTTTCATCATCCCCTCCCCCCCCTTTCTTGGTCTCCTTTCATTCGTGCGAGCCGAAGCCTAAGTTGATACTTTGTTTGCCTTTGCTGACCAGTGTGCGCGACTGATTTATATACAGGATATACAGGGGATGCACTTTGGCGACATCACAGACGACAGTATAAAACCTGAAAATCTACCGCACACCAGTAACATTGCATTAGGCAGGATTTTATTGTGGCGCCTAGTTTCACACTTTAAGAAGACAGGAGTATAGGACATGGACTAGGTGTGGGAACTGAAATTAGAAATGGAAGACTTCCAACTTTAAAAAAGTCGTAATGATTCGCCCCGGTGACGGGTCACAGGGAGCATGTATATTTATACTAATGGTCCGGACTCGGACCACACAATTCCATCAGCTTGTGTACCATCGAGTGTTAAACCAAAATGGCTCTTCTTGTAGTGACACTACAAGAAAGCAGGTTCTTGTAGTGACACTACAAGAATGCAGGTTCTGGGGGGTAAAAGGGTTGAAATTTGAAACGATTACCATGAGTGCCAATCTCAGATCGAGCGAGGCAACTTGTATTATGCACAACAAGTTGAGCAGCATCACCAGATAGATCAAAAACTCAGTTCGGTTGTTGCCATATATAGTTTCAATCAATTCCTGAATGCCGTTGAAGAATTCGATCGTTTTTTGATCCAAAGGCACTTCCTCGTTGTCCCTGCTCAGTTTTCGATCATTTTGTAAGACCGTATCGTCCAAAGTCAGCTCAAATAAGTGCATTGAACCCTCCAAAAGACACAATATATCAAATCAGCGAGAACCTGCTTAAAAGCCCCCTTGGTAGACACATCAAGACGCTACCCAATAAATGCAGCAAACCCCCACGGTCCGGACAGCACCACAAAATTCTGTCAGAACTCCCTCCAAAAGAGGTGTTTTAGTTTACAAAAATTTACTTGCTTCTTGTCAACGGTGTCACAGCGTCGAGCCACGCAAATAGAGACAAGTCTAGTAGTTGGGATATTTATGTTACGTGTGTTGACCTACTTTTTTCTTTATAAACTGTTTTAGAATTGAATTGGCTTTGGTTATAACAGTACTTTATTAAATCCATATAGTGATTTGCATGTTAATAGTGACTTTGAAAATTAGTAATTTGTTGATTTAAGAAACTACTGTAGTAGTCTTTTAGACTGTATAAACACAAATTATGTTGGGAAACTACCCTTTTACACATGCTCAAAATCGTAAATGAAATCAGTAGTTTTGATCCGCATTAAACTATTAAGGTGTCTATTATGAAATTACCGTCTGATGAGTGTATGTTTCTGACAAAAAAACTCAAGTTGCAGTCTATTATTCTCACCGAAGTGAGTAACAGAAGTTGGATGATTGTCCTCACATCTTCTACTTTTCTCCAAAGGAAAGACATGTTAAAAGAAAACAGGCAATTGCCCAGATCATCAAAACCCGCAGCCCAGCATATATTTAGCTAGTAGACTAATGTACTCTCTACAGACATACGGTCTACATTTATACTACACTTTTTCCGATCTGGATTCTTCCGGCTCTTCAGGTGTCCGTCCCACACCTGGGCTCACTCCAAGTACCAAAGTAGTCTGTGTGTGTGTACACGCTCATATAAGCGCCCACCCACCCAGCACCCTAACACCTGCCAAAATAGAGAAATATACAAGACAAACCCCCTATCTCTACAACTGCCAAAACATAGCCCCCAACGCCAGCAGCAAGCGCCAACCATGGACAAGCTGAAAATACCCCACTTCCAACCCCCTCCCACCCACGCATGCAGGTGTTTTTAAACACCTGTGATAAACACGCATGTAGTAGAGAAATTGGACAGTACAAAAAAACAAAATGCATATACACGAGTGCATATGTACACCCCGTGGTGAGTGTGGTCACAAGTATATACCAGGTGTCTGGACAAGAAAAAAAAGAGCCGTTGGACTTGGTAGATTCCTGTGAGCATCAGTTAGGTCAGTCGAGGCCAAGTTCGGAAAGAAGGGAGCGCGTAGACTCAAGTTTGCTGCATGGGTGGGGCTGCGAGAGTCAAATGCTAGAATTTCAGCCTTTTCAACGTGGCAAACTATTGGTCAAAATACTGCTGAAGAGAACCTACATACACGCAGAGATACAGGAAAGAAGGAGAGGAATATTCAATCATTCTGCTGCGAAACAAAATGCATCAGTTCAAGTCAGCAGAGCGTTCTATAGTGTCGAACAAAATGCACCACTTCCAGTCAGTGGAGCGTTCTATATGTCGTGCGGCCAATATTACGTCGACTTGATTGTCGAATACGAAAGTCTTGTGTATTTGCAAAAGACGATCGCGCTTAGAAAACAAGTCGAGGTAGTAGCAGCGGAAGAATGCTCCGCTGACAGTGAGGGACGCATTTTGTTTTTGTGGCGGATTGATTGAGTACTCCACATTTTTGACACACTACACGCTCGCACACATACACATGCACAATTGAACGGTGTCTCACTAGTGTGGCATCTCCTTGTCGGTTGGTCGGTTGGAGTATTGAAACTTTGACGGTTGAAGAATGAAAAGGGCTGCTTTGATCTATTCTTCCTAGATTCTATTCTTCCTAGATCTTCATCAAAACTCTTTTGAGATTTCCATGGCTCTTTCGACGAACAGCGGCTCTTTTCCGTCAAATTCGCACGTTTCCGAAACTTTTTCGAGTTCGATCAATTCGGGGACATTCTGGAATCTGGTGCATATTTAACAGATTGTGAGATATGCAATGCTGTCGGGACTCGACACAGGAGGGACGAATCTGATAAATTTGTGTGGTAAGAATAACGTGCGGAATTGCGACCTATCGCAAAGGGATTTTTAAGGGTGGACCTGAACCCCTCAAATTTTGAAGATTTGTGCCTCGTGAATGTCAGTGTGAAATATTTCAGCAAACTATGTTTGGGTACCAGTAAAATTCAACTGAATTGAAATATTTGAAAACCATTCTTGAAGTCTTCACCTCTTGATTTCAGCGGGCAAAGGCTTGGGAACTCGAGTTTGGTTGTGTTCCTTCGATTTCATTCATTTTCACTGGTAGTAAAATGGCCAGAATTTCAATAGTATATTATACAGATACTTGGGAAATCGAAAGTAAACACAGTTCAATGGTCAGAAGTGGGCTCTATTTCCGCAAAGTTGTTGGTTGGACTCCCGAATGGTACCATGTACATATACATTTCTGCATCAAGCAATGCTGTTAATTTTTGGAAAAACTGTCATCAAAAAGTTGTTGGTTGCAAAAAATACTTGCTTCTACTACGCTTCGAACGCGGGTCTTTCACGTTCCAAACCCTTGATCAACAAAAGGGGGTATTCAAGGATCACTCGAATACTTATTTATGAAATTTTTTGGGTTTTCTACCCCGACAATATTTTTTTGGTTGATTTGTACCACGAGACGTTGGGACCAAGGGTCAATATGGGGTCATACCCTTTTCCTTTCGGAATTAAAATTTCTTTATTATCCATGCGAAACCCCATTATTTTAGTCGCTCGAGACCAAGCTTCGATTCCCGGTGTGAACCGTGTATTGTCCTCAAAAAAATTGTGAATGTTTTTTGTTTGCAAATGAAAATTCTCCGAGAAACACACCTTTTTTTCTCGATCGTTTAAAACGGTTATTAGTAGTACAAATTCTGGAAGACACTGTTTATCAAGAAAATGCAGAACATATACATTTAATAATTTTTCACTGGCAAAGTGAGACAGTCGAAATGGGGGGGACTTGTTTGGGAGAGCAAACATCGATACAGTCAAAAGTTGTATGCAACTCTTGAAAATTGTACTACTATACAGAGGACACCTTCACAAGGAATTGTGTCCAGGGATTTTCCGATATTCGAAGGAACGAATTTTTTTTACTATAGACGTAGTGCCAAAAAGTGCATAAAATACTCATTTGACACCAGAGCCCATCTAAAAACAGAGCGCCATTTATGTTTCCCAACATCCGATTGCCTCGAAACCTGGCTCCTCCCCTCCGCACCGACCTGGTCTAGACAATATCACGAGTCAACCATGGTCTGCCGCAAATAGCCCTCGTAGAACCTCTGATAGTGCTTACTTCCCCTTTGTCACTCTGATTTAGTCGAAAACAACAAGACAAAGTACAAAAAGCGGTGGCATGGGGGCAAATTGGGTCAGACCATGGTTGACTCGTGGTATTGTCTAATTCGGGTCGTTCCGGAGAGGCCCGGGATGAGCCAGGTTTGGAGGCGATCAGAGGTCGGGAACCATAAACGGCGCTCACTTGACACCCGGCTATCTTCTGGCACTTCTGCAAACACTTCATGCAGGTCACGAAATGCACCTAGTAGGATGATACGGTAGCATTTGTCTTGGTACCGGAATAATCTAAAAATGAAACCGACCTATCGGAAAAAGAACCTTCTAGATTATTTTTTTGGAGGGTTCAGGTCCACCCTTAAGAAGGTGAAGGCGATGGAGCCGGGACTACCTATTAGAAACTGTGCGGGAAGCTCCAACAATTTGGTACCAAGGGGTACCAAGGTGAGCGCAATAGACGTAACACAAAGAGAGTTCTTTGAGCGTTTGTATTGGTTTCAGGACCGAGCCCATTTGAGCCTCGAGTCAACTGTCCGTGTGCTCCCACACCACCACTGTTCACCCTACAACTATTTCTCGATTTCCGTACAATTTTTCCGGATGTGGCCCCTCATTTTTTGTCAGCACACGATCCACCAAATAATCTGGCCTAGTCCCGGTACCCTCGTGAAGGCCCATTGTAGGACCGTCCTAGGGGTCGCAAAGGAATTTTTTTGCAGTGTGTAGTAAAATTGGAAAAAGATGAGGCTCCGAAACGTCGTGATTTTATATCCATGAGAAACATCAGTTCAAAAGCCACTTTCCAAAGCTCGTATTTCGGGCTGATCGAAGCGACATCAGCGGCCCTGAAAGAGGGGCTGGCCATTCGAACGCAGAGATGAGAAGTATTGGAGTGTCGAGCGCATATCAAATCCTAAAAATTTGCATGTATTTTCATCCATGCGGTCGGATGGCCAGCCCCTCCCCACAGTCCCCCAAAATGCTGCGACAGCGCCAACCAGAAACAGGCCCAGACGGCTCAGTGTTTGCAAAACCCACCTAATTGCCGACGCTTCTACGACGATTTGTACCAGACCCAACTTTCGGGCTGCTCCGCTTTTCCTGAATGTCGACTTCAATCTCTGCCCCACCCTTACAGCCCACTGAGAGCCAATGCCTTTCTCGGAATTAGCCGAAACCCGGGTCCAGGCAAGTAATCCATATCTCACAAGAGTTTTGGGATGAATCTCTTCGTATGCGTCTCGATAATCAAATGAATGCATGTTGAGTGTTTTGCCCTAAACTGTACTATATTACTGGTAGTAGATTTTAATAAGCCGACCTTTGAATTGACATCTGAAAAATACCCTGGTTGCAGAGTGATTTTGAAAAGACCCAAAAGGTAATTTTGAAAATTTGAAAATCACTCCTCAATTTTTGCAATTTCCCGATGGTATAATAATGACACAGAATCAAAGAAAGAAAGAAATATGTCAAATGTGAGGGTTCTGCAGCTTCTTCTCTATCTTTATGTGTGTCCTAAAGCGCTCACGCGTCGAGGTTTTTTTTGCTTTTCCCCACAAAAAAGATGAACGTGACATTTTCCTTTCTTTCTTGGGAAATCCCAACTTAATCATTTGGTACCCAAGAGATTGTCCTGAACCTTGGGTCACCTGCATATGGTGATGGACTTGCTGATGGTCCTGAAGGATCTTCAGTGACTCATCCTTCACTTTAGCTTAATAGGTTAGAGCGCGGCACTTAAGGTGGAAATGGGTATTTCTCGAACAGACGCAGATTCTCAGTGGAATCCAGTTTACAACGCATTTCATCGAAATTTTTGTTGAGAGATAATGTTATTTATTGGAAAACCAAGGGGAAGATCAATAATGATCTCCAATAGTTGTGTAAACGAAGCGATTCTTCGGTAGTACTGTAAACGTGATCTTGACGCGGCAAACCTGCGGCAAGTGCTCGAGGATGGCTGCGGACAGCAAATGCCGAGCGCTAGAAAATTATTTTTCTGAGCGAATTTGCTATATGTTCCAATAGTCAAAATGTAGAGGAGACCAAAATCTAGGTAATTCACTTTTTGGGTACTTGCGAAAACACAACCGCTGCACAATGCGAAATTCCGATTTTGCACGGGCCTGCGGGCGAAACACATTTTTTTCCTGAAGTTGCCATTGCGCAGCAGTACTCTTTTCGCAAAATATTCAAATACCAAAAAATTTCGAGCAAGTCACCGGGGTCTAAGATCCACTACCCCTCCACACAACCAAACACTAAGAGATCACTAATTATCCACCACCTCCACCACACCCAAGGAGTGATCACTGACCATTCACCAAGTATCTCGATATGTTGGGTTTCAAGGTATGACATCAAGTGGAGACAGATAAAAATCAGATTTTCTAAAACTCATTTTTCAAGTTCCCTGACTCATCAGACTTGGTTTTTTGACATATGAGACTCTGGCTTTTCAGGCTCGAAATTTTTGAGGGTCAAAAATTTGATTCTTTTCAGCCTCAGTTGTCTCGGACTGTAAATTTTTAGGCTCAGAACACCTACGATAAGACTCGTAAGACAATCCATCCCCTCAAACATGACTCTGCGACTCATATACACCATCACTACACTACCCATCACTAAGCGCTCACTTATTAGGCCTAGTGCTTATCCACCACTTTCCAACACATCCTAATCATTCCACCGTGGCATGGTGACTTAGTCAAAAAACTCCAGCGTGACATGGCATTCCCAACAATAGCAACACAACTTTTTTTTTCGGACAGTGTGAATCTCGAGAATCGTCCACGGATGTCTGGTTGATGCCGATTCAATTTCGGAAATATGTGACTACACTTCTCGGAAGTGATAATGTTTCCTTCTTTTATTTCTCAGGCCGCAAATTTAATTTTTGCTGGCAACCAAAAATCAGAAACCAAATATCGCAATTTCGAAATCCTAGCAGGAATTTCCGGATGCAGCTTCTATTTTGTCATGTTCCCCGACAATTTATGGGATCGGTTTTTGATAGAATTACGGGGTTGGAAAACATCGAACCGAGCAGGTTTTGAAAACCCAGCAGGTTTCGAACATAAAGGTTGTGAATTGGATCAATAGAATTCCCCAGTTACAAATATCAGTGTTTTGAGATCGACCGCACAGTAGGTGTTCCTTCAACTTTCGGTTTTGCCCTTTTCAACTTATCTCCTGTCGTAAACGCTGGTTATCACGGTCACTGTGATCCCTCGGGGACCTGCCAAGTCAGCACAATTTGACAGCACTTTGTGACAAGGGAAAGCTGGTTCTCTCCTATTGGTAGTAGTTGAAAATCAACTTATAAGTCATTGCAGGAAAGAAAACTTGCCTCGATTTGCTAAAACCTCCAGTAATTACCCATAAAGACTCTCTGCGACTATGAGGCTTTTTCTTTTTTTACTACACAGTCCTATGGTGACACGCCACCCTAGTACCACACAAATCATTCTACACCCAGATAATTGCCCGCCAAGACCCTCCGTAATAAACAAACCTTGACCCCTGCAATTGCCAACCAAGAGTTGTTTTTTTACTGTTTACTCCATACTCACACAAAATGGTGATCCACGGATCATTTGGACCCAGGCAATTGCCTGCCAAAACCCTCTGTAACAAAAACACCTTGACCCCGGCAATTGACAGTGAGAATAAATAGGGTGATGGAGGGTGTTGAATAAAATTGTGAAAAAAGGAAAATTTGTGTGCACAGGCAATTGCCCGCCCAGACCTTCCGGATCAAAGAGACTTTACTCTGGCAATTGCCCGCCAAAATCCAACGTGAAATGGAGGGTTTTGAATTTGTTATTATTCCAGACTCACACAAAATAGGGACCCACGGACCATTTCTACACCCAGGCAATTGCCCGCCAAGACTTTCCTAAACATAGACACTTTGACCCAGGCAATCGCCTGCCAGGATCAACTGTGACATGGAGGTTTTCGACCAGTCTTGACTTAATTACTCCAATTTTTTTCTCGGATTTTGCAACTTTTTTTCGGTTTCCCGCAATTTTAATTTTCCTGGCAGAATTGGGCCGAGTTCTCCGCTTTGTCTACCGTGGAAAATGGGTCAAAACACACCCAAAACACCCTCGGGACACCCCACAAGTTGCATCAACGCATTGCGTGCGTTGTTTCGCCGATTTTTCAAAGTTCGGTGTTTTTGCGGCGTTTTGCGGCGTTTTTTGCGCTTTCAGACAGACTCTGCAAACAGCAAATTTTCGGGCGTCTCAAAGATGTGGGCCAGGAAACAAAGGAGAAATGGCATCCGAGGACTGTTTCTTCTTCATTCTAGACCCAACCATGCTTGAATAACACCAGGATTAGCAATTTGTTGAAAAAAGACTTGAGAAACATGAGTCAGTTTGAAAAGAAGAAAGAAAGAGAAGGTCATGCGTGGGGGGAACAGAATGGGTTCTTAGCAGTGGTATTGCTTGAATATGACTTAACAGTCGGGCAGATCTCAAAAATGCCCTTTTCCCTTTTAACACATCTTTACACAGGTCTTCTTCGACTATTGTTCAAATAGTTGTTTTTATTTAATCTGATATGTTTCCCAATTTTCAGATTGTTTAAAACCCTTCAAAGCATCAACAAACGCAATTTTGAATCTCAAAACAGGAACGGACGCTCTAGAGCGTCCGTTACTAGAGCGTTCCTGCTTATGAGACTCGTGGCGTCCGCCAGGTCGCGCCGCCGCGATATGTTTGCTCGCTACCGCCGGGGGAATCGGATGGTGGAAATAAAAAATCCAGAGACCAATATATATATATATACATGTTTATCTTTGACTTTCTTGATGCGATCAAAGTCGGATTCGCCAACCTGATTTTTCAAAATTCTCAGATCATATACTTCGTCCCATACAGTATGTTTTCCGCTGCGAGAGCAGATCAACCGGACTGGTGTCGAACCTGGAAAAAACAATTCAGAGACCAAAAAATATAAAAATTGTTGGGTTTCAGTCTGATTTTCGAGATTTTCACGTCATATACTCCGGCCCATACAATCTGCTCCCAGCTGCGAGAGATCAACCTGACTTGTGTTGAAAATGACGAAGGACAATTTTTTTTGTTTTTTTCTTGTGTATAGGGACGGGGTATTTTGGAGATTCGAAACCGGATGTCATTAGCAACGCCAGCACTGCCGCAGGCTTGCCATGGTCATGTGGAAACAAAGTCGGACGCTGTGAATGGTGAATCAAAGCCAGCGTGAGCGTGGCTGGGAGTTCAATCAGTGCTCGGAGACGGCGCTTGAGCCCAATTCGGTTGTCATGGTAGACTTTTTAAGTTAACAAAATCTGAAGAAGAATCTGAGTCCGAGTTGATCGCGTAGAACCTATATTGGGTAGGTCCTCGCTTCTGCGATCAGAAGAATCTGAGTTCAAGTTGATCCCGGAAGCAAATCTGAGTCCAAGTGGATTACCACAGTCACTCACTTCGGTGAGAATTAAAGACTGCACCTTGAGAGTTCCAAACAAAACTACTACATTATTTCTTTCTGAGCAATAATAAAAGCAATCTTCACTGCGAAAGCGAAGAATTTGAGTCCAAGTTGATCGCGGATCTCCAAAATACCCCGTCCCTCTACACGAATCTCAAAAATAAAAAAGACTCACTCACATGAAACAATCAACACCAGATTATGCAAATGCATAGACGCGGATGCCATTGTAAGATTAAGAAAGTACAGCTACAAACTAATTTATTGCGTACATGAAAGTGGGTGCACTGAATCAAGACATTGTAAGAGTAAGAAAGTACAGCTAGACACTAATTCATTGCGTACATGAAAGTGAATGCACTGACCTCATGTCGAAATCACCCTCCTGGCAAACAGTAGCTCCCAGCAAGCTGATACGCGTTTGAGCGCATCCAACGTTAAGGGCGCTGCCTGAACTGCATTGCTCCCACAAACAAGGCTGATTTGTGGCATCAACCGGCGAAACGTGGGTGTTTGGAAAGACAAAAGAGCTTGGTGGTACATATATATATATATATATATATATATGTATACAAATATATATATATATATATATATATATATATATATATATATATATATATATATATA
>Ga0105055_10008727_pt1 | contig 13128 bp, 16 predicted proteins | sample BON03_FD_78090 | JGI IMG/M metagenome (GOLD analysis project Ga0105055, IMG submission 78090) | Freshwater microbial communities from Lake Bonney liftoff mats and glacier meltwater in Antarctica - BON-03 | ecosystem: Environmental > Aquatic > Freshwater > Ice > Glacier meltwater | place: Lake...
GGCCTGCAAAGCCGTGTACACGGGTTCGAATCCCGTCTCCACCTCTATACAACTAAATCAAACAACTGAATTTTCACCCTAAGGGCGATTGGCGCAGGGGTTAGCGCGCTTCCTTGACATGGAGTCGCCTTCAACCCTTTCCTCATAAAACTACTGCACTATCGGACAAGTCATGTGACTGATTCAATCACGGAGCCCTCTTCCTTTCTTGGCATACATTATTCCGGTTTGAAAGCGATTGGCAAACTTTTGGCAAACTTTTTCTCTCTTTCCGGAGACTCAATGTCGGGCAAAAGCAAACCCCCTATTACCTAAATAACAGGGGGTTGACGTTGCGTTCACGATTCACATAAGAAATACCGGTTTAAGGAATCCCTTAAATCGGATTCTCTGGTGGCGCCTTGATTCGCCTCCGTTGGTTGCATGTTCGCAAAGTAAACAATTTAGGTGTGAAGCGAGTCATACGACTTGTTAGTACAGGCTCCGCTCCGTGGAATGCCTTGATAGCCGACGACTCGAAAAGGAGTCGAATCCAGTAATCCAAGGTTGTTCACTTCGTCAACGAGTTTGCGGGAACGCATTTAGTCATCAGAGACAACCTGTAGCCGTATACCTCACTCTGTGAGGTATTGAGTTCCAAGTAAACAGGAGCGAACAAGCAACCAAAAGTAGGCAAAGACGACAGGAAAGTAAACAAAGCCTTCCTTATTTCAACAAAATCAGGGACATGATTGCTGTATCTTGAAGTGAAAGTATCCATTTTCAAATTGGGGGAGTTATGACAAATCGTTTGAAAACCTCACTGGTCACGGTTGCACTGGCATTTGTATTTGTTGGTGTCGGAGGTTGCTCGTTGAATTCGACTTCGGCTGGCGGTTGCGCCGATATTAAGAAAGCGATGACGCCATTCTGGGACTTAAGCGCTGAATTTTCAGAAAGGAGAGACGCCGGCGATGAGGAAACCACTCCAGCGCAGGGCGTAGAATTCCTCGACACAATGGCGCAAGCAGCAATAGATATGCGAAAGATTAGTGACCGGGAACTTGGCGATATGTCGAAGATGGCCAACTACATAGCAATATATTTATCTGACGACAATCTAAACACTCCGTTGGGCAAAGATGCTGGAATTGCGGGTCTAATGATGTTGCGAGATATATGTGACTTGCCGCCTCAATAGGTGTTTGGAAACTCCATATTGAACAAGTTGCGTGAGTCGTGAACTTAAACGGCCTTTTTTTGTTCAACCCACAACGCCTTGCAGCCCATTTCCCGAGTTGCAAGGTGTGAAATGAAGTTCTCGGCGATAACTGTCACAAGCGGCAATGTGTCAGCGAGAAGCAAAAGTTTTTCAGCATCTCCTTCGTCACCCTCGACCAGCAGGAGGGTGTGCTCTGCAATGCATGCGACAGCCCGTTGGTGAAGCCCAATATGAATGAGTTCAAGCCCATGACGCTTTGCTGGAATCGTGAAAGCGAGCGCTAAAGGGAAATGACCTGTGAGTTCTCCAACCAATTCATTGATTCGTACAGTCATATTTCGAGTGTGACAGAAAAGCAGTGGTAGTCAAATTCCTTGCCATAAAATCATAACTCTTTCGCAGTTGTGGAGACTTCTGGCTAGTTCGCTGAGATTTCGACTTGTCCATTTATTCGACTTGTCCATTTAACTGGCTACTGACACGGTTGATATTTTTTCAATTGGAAACTCGGTTCCCCCAGAGGTCACGTAATCAGGAAGTAGGGCACGAGTCCCGTCAGTCCACTTGTTTGCTTCGTGGTCTTGAACACCGCGCCCGCTTAGAGCACCGGTTAACAGGTCTACAGCGAACCAGCCAGCCGTGTCCACGAGGTCAACAGGCTCGTCTTCAGGTTCACAAGTCGGCTAGCGGTAACTCGGGAGTCAACGTGATTCAGCCAGTGAGAAGCCGGCTAGAAAACACGTGCTCAATGCGCACCTGTCTTAGTTGCGACTTTCGCTAACGGACTGAACCAATATCCAAGAGTTACCCGAGCCGTTCAAAGGACAAATATCGCGGGTTTTCTAACACTTCCGCAGTGCGGTCTCTAGTGCGACATGTTGTGCCGATTCATACCTAAGGACGCATCCTTAGGAGAGACTTATGACCAAACGACCTGTTCGAAAAAATGTCAATGATTGTGAGCCGATACCGGCCGTAGTCACAGAATCAGCAGTAACGCTTGCGCAAGTGAATCTCGAACCATCCACTTTTGCGGATGGCGGGTTCCGCAAGTGGGCGGATGGACGTGACAGCGAAGGTAGAACCTTTGCCGAATGGGCGGTTGCCTGCGTTGCGATTAGTTCAGGTCAAGAACCCCAGAAGCCATCCCAACCACGATTTCGTGGTCTCTTCCCTCCCGGCCCTCGAAGGCAACCCGAAGCGTCAGAACCTGACGCCCCGAAAACCATAACTGTTATAGGTAAACCTATCTCGCGCTTAGATGCCTACGCTCGCAAGCCAAGTCGCAAAAGTCAGAAAAAGAAGTCAGAAGCAAACGGGGCAACCTACATTCGCTCCAAAGATATAAGAGTCCTAGAAGAAATCTTGTCGTGGGGAATGCTGACACGAAACCAACTCGCTGGGCTACTCGGACTTGCCCCGAACAGCCTCGTTCGAAGGCTTAAAAAATTAGTTGCCATCGGTCTACTTACGAAAGGACATAGCCTTTCAGGGGTATTCCTGTATTCGGTGTCAACGGCGGGTAGAAGAATTCTCGCGGCGGAAAAGTGGCCAACCCCTCAGCAAAGCCTGCTGCGTTATGACCACACGCAAGCATGTATCGAGATAGCAATATGGGTACAGGGTCAAAGCCCAGCGGCGGTTGTTGTTAGTGAGCGAGAAATTCAACACGCCAGTTATGACCCTGAAGGAAGAATCGCTTCAGGTGGTGACCTAGGACCTCGACTAAAGCGAGTAGCGCCGTGGTTGCAGGAACAGGCCAGTAATGACTTTTCACTATGGAGTCCACGTGTCTTTAACTCTGTTGGTGGCACCGTTGGTCGCAAGCGACCAGACTTGCTCGTCGCTCAGAAAGGAAAAGCCCCGTTGGTGATTGAGATTGAACTTCACGAAAAGCGTCCTAAGGAATACGCCCAAATGATGATTGCCTACGCCGAAGCGCAGGCAAGGGGTAACATTGGACGCGTCATATATTTTGTTTCTCCCGATGCAGCATTGAGTGAAAAACGGTTGCGAAATCTTTTTGCAAAGGCACAAAAGATGGTACACCTCCCGCAAGGGATATCGGCGAAAATCGACATACGTGCTATTCCGTCAACAATTTGGTCTCCCCTTGCTGCTCAGTTGAAACATTAAGGTGCTGAGACGAAAAAGCCTTAGAAATGCCTTCAGGCCTGTCATACACGGGCAACTTATAAACGTACACAATTCACTGTGCCGATTCTCCTCACATGGAACAACAACCACTTATTAATGCCCGTGAAGTCTCTCGGAGACTCAACATCACCGTGTGGACGGTTTATGACTTCGCACGACGCGGAATACTGCCGAGCATTCGCATGGCACCGAAATGCATCAGGTTCGACTCGCAGGACATCGAAGCATTCATCAATGAAAAACGCCACCCTCCCTCTCCATGAAACGCCTGCAAAAATGGTTTTCAAAGGTATGACCGAGAAAATAAGGAATAAGGCGCTGTAGAGGCGTTATTGCAGTTTAGGCTAAAGAACATCAACGGCAGCCATTTTTGCCAGCATTCAAGGGTTTCTACGCCACTGTCAATGTCAGACGGCGATGTCACCCTGTGAATATGGGCTCACTAAACAACAGACCGCAAAATGGTCATAACTCTTTACCGATTGGTAGTAGCCGGTACACCAAAAGTGGCTCACTTATGGTCAAAGTCAGCGACGGCCGCTGGGTCACATATTCCAGATATGCAGCGGAATTATTCGCTGCAAGATGTGGCGTCACGCTGCCAACGCACGGCATAAGAATCGAAACGACAAACCATCAAGACATCAAACCGTCAAACCTAATAATCAAAATTCATAATGGTCAAAGGATTCCGCTCACTAAATTCGTGCAAGTTCTTAATCGAGGGGAGAATTCCCACATCGCTTAAGTATGGGTCGCGCATTTCCTCTGTTGGTGACCAAAGGAGAAAGTCTTTGCGCAAAAGACAGGCTGCAGGGCAGGGTTGACCGCGCATCCTTTTCTCCTTTTTTCGATTCCTACTTGACCAACCTTTTATGTGACACTCCCCTTTCTAAGGAAAGGGGGGAGTGTCACAAATAATTAGGCATATGTCACACAAACTGTTACACAAATGTCACAAGAAAAATGGGGTAATGCTCAATTGTTGTTGCCCCCCAACAAGTTTGGCCGCCGCTGTCAAATTTCAAGTGTCACACAAACTGTCACACAGATGTCACATAAGCCATAAAACTGGCTTATAGGTGTCACACAGATGTCACACAAGCCATAGAACGACGAACTGAGTGGAGCCCACAACCCACCCAGTTCGTCATGAATAGTGCTCTACTTGGCAACTCTCTGGTAGAGCGGTGAACGCCCTGACTTGCCATTCTCAGCCACGGTTCCCTTCGCACACAGCCCCTTAACGGCTCGAGCCACTTGCGTTCTGCCTTCCGCACCGAGCCCCAAAGCGTCCATGACTTGTTTTGTTGTGACCGATTCCGGCGTCTCTGGGATGGCGTCGAAAACTCTCTCTATCCAAGATTTGTCTTCGTCCGTGTCCCGCGCAATACCAAGCACAAGACTGGTCATAACTTCGCCGTCCAAGTCTTTGCCGACTTCGATTTGAGTCGTTGTGACTTTCATGCGCCAGTCCGCGTGGTCTTTGACCTTGGCGGTTTTAATGGTTGCTGAGGGGCCATTGCGAACCATGGTGACCATCAGGTCGGTATTGCCTTTGATGGCACCCGAGCCGCGAGCATCCTCAGGGTTGCTTTTGGGTGTGTGATGTACGACTAGTGAGGCGATTCCGTAGTTGTTGCGAATAGCAGCGAGACGGTTAGTAATGATGCTGATGTCCTCTGAGCCGTTTTCGCCAATTCCGCCAAATAGAGACGAAAGAGTGTCGAACACGATTAGTTTCGCTCCAAGTGACCTCGCTACGGCTATTACTTCCGTAAGGACTGGCTCTGATTCCTTTATGCTCCAAAGCGGCTCATCAGGAATCAGTACGTTAAATCCCGTCGGCAAATCTGTCTTCCAACCCAGTCCCCAAGCCTTTACACGTTTGTACAGTCCTGAGGCGCCTTCATTTGTGACATATAGAACAGGGGCGTGTTCGACAACTTTTCGCCCTAGCCATACATTTTTCCCCTCGCTGGCAATTGTTAATGCCCAGTCCAAGGCGAGGAACGATTTCCAACTCCCCGGAGCACCTACGAGAACACTTACCTCCTCTTGCATCAAAGTGCCACGAATAAATGGGCGAGGGGGTTTGATGAGCGCAAGGTCAGCAATATTTTTAACAGTTCCACGGGCACAGGCAGATTCATAAATGCCTCGCACATTACATAAATCACAAAGTGCATCTTGAGCAAAATCATTGCCGATTTTTCTGATGCCCTCTGCTCTGCATTTTTCGCACAAAGATTGAGTGTTGATGTCGTCCAAAAGTAGATTGGTCATCAGGCACCTGCCTTCACTGCGGAACGGATGGTGCTGTCTATCTCTCGCTGTTCCAACCCCAGAGAAAGGGCAGCGTCTGTCAGCACAGTCGGATTTATGCCAGACTCAACACACCGCCGCGCTGCCCAGTGAAGCACTGCGTTTCTGTTTCCTTCTTTTGCTTCAGCGACAGTTTTTACAAGGGCGTTACTACCTTGACCATATGACTTGCTTAAATTGAGGGATGGGCGCGGAGGTTTCAATATGTTTGCTGCCGCCGCCCAATCAAATGGTTGCCCGAACCGTTCGGGTGTGAAGCCAACCCACTTGTAACACCCAACGTCTAGAACGCTCGGTGGCGCCAGCACGTATCCACCTACGCCACGGAAATCCAGTCCATGATTGGCACCTCCAGCAGTGTGATTGCCTTCATCATCGGCTGCAAAGAACAGGTGCCCTCCACCCGATGGGGTGCTTGATTGAGCGAACGCAGATTGAAGGAGCCCGAACCTATTGAGTCGATGTGCTGAATCCCACCCGGGTGCATCATTTTTCGTATCAACATCGAGAACGCTATGAGCGAAACCAGTTGCAATACCTATGTTGCTGTTCGAGTAACGACTCCAATGTTTTTCAACTCGTATGAGGTCGGTTGTGGCGTCCAAAACTCCACGCGTTCCTGCATACGGAATTTTCGTGACGGGCTGTAGTGGAAAAATCGATAGTCCTATTTCGCCATAAGCCATCGCAGCGTCAATGAGGTCAATGTCGTTGATACCGAGTCCAATTGCAGCGAGGGTCTCTACCCAATATGGAGTCGTCATGCCGGACCGCCTTCGGTAACGGCGTTGAGCATCCGCTCAGCAGGATGAAGGAATGTTCCATTTTCGCGAGCAAGCGTGATGTTTGTTTTGAGCCGTGAGCGCACGAAGTCAAAAAACGGGATACTGCCGTCCCATTTCGCTGAGCACCGTGTCGCTGTGGTGAAGGCGATACTCCCCAATTGGAGTTCAGAAAATTCACCTTCTGGGTCGAGAGTTAAGACCCAGCACCAAAGGTTGGGTAAGACGGCCTCCACGCGTTCGCGCTCCGTCATAAGTTCAAAATCAGTAAACATATTTTCGTACCTTTCATTCCTTTTGCGGGGGCGGGATTGCCCTCTATGGGGGATGAATCGGCACGGGTTTTTGGGATGGCAAAATTCCTAGGGTCAAAACTCGAGAATGGACATATGGGTCTGACCCGCCAACGAAGTTCGCTTAAGGCTCGAGAATGTAAAACAAACAGCGATTCCCTGCGATTCCCTGCGAGGCCTGCGAGGCCTGCGAATGGTGCAATTAGGAGTTGAGTCCATATCTCGAAATGCACCATTTTTTTGAATGGGTGCCTCAGATTCAGGGCAGACCTCTTAATGCGCCAACTTCGGCTCTAAGATTCCATCCACGGTCATAAGTCGTAAAAATTCTCGTATGGGGGTGACGTTCTTGACAGGTAAGCCCCTTACATGGGACGAAATTAATCGACGGGCAATCGAGTTTGTTCACGAATGGCGCGGAGCCACCAGCGAACAGTCCGACAAGCAACTTTTCTGGGCAGACTTATTCCAAGTTTTCGGAGTTAACGTTCGGCGGATGGCGACGTTTGAGAAGGCTGCCCAGCGCACCTCAACGGGGAAGCATGGATGGATTGACCTCTTATGGCCCGGTGTAGTTGCAGTTGAACACAAGTCGGCTGGAAAGAACCTCGAAACTGCCGAGGGGCAGAATCTGGACTACTTCGCTTCCCTTTCCGATGGCGAACTTCCACAACTATCCATTTCATGCGACTTCGCCAACTTCCGCGTCCTCGACCTCGACACCCGAGAAGTCACAACCTTCACCATCGACGAACTGCCCAAAAGCATTCACGTCCTTGGTCCACTCGCTGGATACCGTCGGCGCGACTACAGCGGGCAAGAACAAGCATCCATAAAGGCAGCAAAACTTCTTGCCAGCGTCTACACCAAACTTGAAGCATCGGGATACGAAGGCCACGAACTCGCCTTACTTAGTGTTCGCCTTCTCTTCGTCCTGTTCGCTGATGACACAGAGGTATGGCGACGTGGGCTTCTTCAAGAACTCGTTGAAGACCGCACAACCGCAGACGGGGCAGACCTCGGCCCGTTCTTGACGCAGGTGTTTCAAGTTCTGAACACTCCTCTCGAGAAGCGGCAGTCCAACCTCGACGAAGACCTCGCCTCGTTTCCCTTTATCAACGGCGGTCTTTTCCGTGACCCCATCACAATTCCCTCGTTCGACAAGGCATCACGTGATGCTCTGGTGGCGGCGTCAGCGTTCGACTGGTCGGCAGTGTCACCCGCCATTTTCGGCAGCATCTTCCAAGATGTGAAAGACCCTAAGAGTCGTCGAGAAATGGGGCAGCACTACACGACTGAAGCGAACATTTACCGCCTCATTCGCCCCCTCTTCCTCGATGACCTACACGCACGGTTCGATAAGGCGAAGAACTCCGAAAAGGACCTCCGAAACCTTCACGACCACATCGCTGAACTCACCTTCTTCGACCCTGCCGCTGGGTCAGGCAACTTCCTCATCGTTACTTATCAGGCGCTTCGACGCCTCGAACTCAATATTTTGATTCGCCTGCGGGAACTTGCCACTCCTAGAGGTCGGTCCCCACTCGAAGCAGGTGCGCTTCGACGGACGAGCCGCGTCACGGCTGGACAACTTGGATTCGATGTTGCTATCGAATCCAAGATTCACCTCGGGCAATTCCACGCCATCGAACTAGATGATTTCAGTGCCGAAATTGCCGAAGTGGCGATGTATCTCATCGACCACCTTGAGAACATGCGTTTGTCTGCGGAGTTCGGTCAATACTTTGCACGCTTCCCCATCAGCGAATCCGCGACCATCGTGAACGGGAACGCGACCCGCATCGACTGGAACACTGTTATCCCCGCAGCCGACTGTGATTATCTCTTGGGAAACCCACCGTTCGTCGGAATGTCACTTATGGATAGAGACCAACAGGCAGACAGGGATGTCGCTATGGCGCTTTTACCAAACGTGGAGCGGTCGGGACGGCTTGACTATGTGTGTTGCTGGTACGCCAAAGCAATCGACTATGCAGGCAACTCGCGAACGAAAACCGCCTTCGTTTCCACGAATTCCATTACTCAAGGTGAGCAAGCCCGCTCGATGGGTCCAATGCTCGCCGACAATGGCTTCCACATTGACTTCGCGCATCGACCTTTCGCCTGGTCCTCAGAAGCGTCTGGCAAAGCGGCTGTCCATGTCGTAATCGTTGGTTTCTCGAATGGTCTGCCGCCGATAAAGCGGAAAATCTACGACTACGGGTCACCCAAAGCGGAACCAACCTTGCGACTGACCGAGAATCTGAATATCTACTTGGTGGACTCGCCACTAGTTGGGATTTCCAAGCACACAAGCCCATTCATCTCTTTGCCTAAACTCACTGAGGGAAATCGCCCCCAAGATGGCGGGGGGCTCATTATAGAACATGAGCAACTTCAGGAGATTCTCATTACCGAGCCATGGTTGGGTGACTTTATCCGCCCACTTGTCGGTGGTCACGACATGCTAAACGGAGAAAAACGTTTCTGCTTCTGGCTCGTTTCTATCTCGCCCAGTCAGATTCGTTCATCCTCAGTGCTGAGGAATCGACTTGAAGTTGTTGCGGCTTCGCGCCGTGAGTCCAAGACCGTCAAGGCGAGGGAGAAGGCTGCTACTCCCTCACTCTTCTTCGCTATTCGACAACCGTCACAAAAATGGTTAGGTGTTCCTCGTCACTCAAGTGAGAATCGCGCCATTATCCCGATGGCCTTTTTCCCATCAACCTCCATCGCGCATGACTCCTTGCTCGCCGCTGATGGGGCTGCGGTGTGGGTCTTCTCGATTCTTCAGACTCGAATATGGACTACATGGGTGAAGGTCGTGGGTGGAAGACTCGAATCCCGCATCAGGGTTACGCCTGATGTCTCCTACAACGCTTTTCCTTGGCCTGACATGACAGACCAACTCAAGTCCACACTGGATATGGCAGGGCAGGCTGTTTTAGATGCGAGGGAACAGTTTCCCGACCAGAGGCTGGCTGACTTATACGACCCCATGACCACTCCGAAGCCGCTTCTTGATGCGCATAAAGCGCTCGATGCTCTTGTCTTCAAGGCATACGGCATCAAGCCTTCGGCTACGGATGCAGAAATCCTTGAAGCCTTGTTCCGTCGCTATGTGGACTTGTGCACGGAGCCCACATTGGACATTTGAGAAGGTGTTTCAGCGTGCGGTTGCCACTTCGACGTGACACGGATGTCAGGTGGCCCGCCAATCTCCCCGTCTAGTTGGGCCGCTTCCTTTGCCTTGGTTCGGCATCTGAACCTGTCGAAGTCATTGTCACGTCCGCGAATACTCCTTTTGTAGGACTTGTTGATTCATAATTGGACTCATGAGTATCGAATCCCGCCCCCAGCCCGATGGGCACACTTGGCAACACATTGTGACTGCGAACGCCGCTGGACTTCCTGCTGGCCATTTCACAGATTCCTTGTTGGCTTTGGAGCGACTCTCTTCCAGTCAAACCTACGGATTGCCGATGGTTACCGCTCGGGAAAATGAAAATGGTTACGGTATCGAGGTCACTTTGTGGTCTGAAAACGAAAACCCGTCACCTGAAGAATGCGCAGCGCTAGAAGGCACGCTTGCGGAAGTGCTCGCCAGTATTCGGCTCTAAGGGCGTTTTAGGAAGCATTCATTTTAGCGTTTGATAACCCACAACAGAGTTGTGACTTTTTTCGTCACCTTTAACTCTGTTGTTCTTGAATCATGTCCTCGGCATCAACCATTGCTTGCGCGTCAGTAGTTGGGATGTCCAGTTCAATCTCTAAGGCTCTAACCCTGTCTCCATATGGGTCACTTAGATTCATGATGCAACCCTGTAGTTGTCCTCGAGTGCCCTGTACACCGTTGGTCGGCTCACTCCTACAACTTTCCCGATGAGGCTGACGGATGCGCCCTCTGCTCGCATTTTGCGTACTTGAGCCACCTGAGCGCTGTTCAAGGTTGGACGTCTGCCGCCAAAGCGCCCTGCTTCGTGCGCTGCTCGCACGCCTGCTCGTGTTTTCTCCCTGAGGAGGCTGACCTCAAATTGGTGGATAGCGCCAAGAATTGCCAACATTAGTTCTCCTGTCGGCGTTCCTGTCTCCACGATGCCTTGCTGGACACTGCGCAACTGAACACCGCAGTCTTGCAGAGTCTGTGCGATAGACAGCAAATCTCCGAGAGAACGTGCCAACCGACTGAGGTCATAAACCCACAGCGTGTCGCCTTCTGAGACCTCATCAAGCAGACGTGCGAGCACAGGGCGCTGGCTGACTCCTTTAGTCCCCGAGACGTGTTCCTCCCTGAACTCAGTTACCCCTGCAGCCTTGAGTGCTGCCCGTTGTGAACGGGTTGTCTGTCGTCCGTCAGCGGTACTCACACGTAGATATCCGTAAATGGTCATCGCATCCCCTTTAGTTTCTTTACATAGATACGTTACGGGTGGGCACTGACATTTGGCGACTGTCCACATTCGGAGGAATACGGACAATGGCTAACTCCTGCTCGCCCTTCTCAAGCGCAGCCCCTCCGCTGCCTCCAACTCTCCTAGGGCGCTGAGGTCACTATTAGGGCAAGCAGGCAACAGTGGAGAAAAGAGGCTCGCAATCGGAAACAGCATCCGCCCAGTCCCACGCGCAAACGAAGCGGAATCTAAAGTCAAAACCCCTCGCCTCCCCCAAGTGCGAACTGTGGAAGGGCTTACGCCGAGCAGTCGAGCAGTTTCAGAAACAGTCAATAAGTCCATTTACACAAAATCGGCACGGAATTTGGAGTTGGTCTTTAAACGCCTTGAAAAGGCCTTTTAGACCGTTTCTCCCCCTTGTTGCGCTACTCCGAGATAAGGTCGCCGAATGGGTGCTATCGCGAAACTCAAATATCCAAAAGGACACCGAAACTCTGGGCAACAACGCAGAAACGCCAAAGGTCAACTCGGGTGGCATCTGAGATGGTTAGATGAAACTTCTCCGGGGAAACGACTCTCAGCCACGTTCTACGGCAGTCAAGGTTCGGCGGAGCAATACCTTGAAAGTTTAGAGGCCTCACCGCTTGCATATAAAGCCCTCACTTCAGGGTTTCGGAGCCTCACTGTAGGGGAACTGCGTGTCAGGGCTCTCGCAGCGCATAAGTGGGCGGAACCCCCCATGGATGGCACTGAAGGTGTCCTGCGGCGTCCATCAACGTACGCGAAGTTCAAATCTATGATGGCCATGGTCGCAAACTCCCCCCTCGACACCCTTTTGGTCAGAACTTTGAGTAGCCAGAAACTCACCCAGTTTGTTAACAGCGTGACGCTCAAGGACGGGTCAAAACCTTCGCAAAACACCCTTCAAACACTGGAAGGGCAACTCTCTGTCCTGTTCGCCTACGCGGTGGATTGGGGCGTCATTCTTCAGCGCGATAACCCGACAGTGAAAAGTGTCACGTCAAAACGGGCAACGAAAGCCAAGCCTGTCACGTGGGCGCCAAGTCTCAACGATGTGCAAATAGTCGCTGACATTATGGATAAAGTTAATGACTATTACACCTCCATGCTGTGGGTTTTTTATTTCACAGGCATGAGGTGCGAAGAAGTTATGGGGCTGAAATTAGAGAACGTGGATTTGGACAGGTCAAGCATCACGATTGTGAATGCAGTGACGGTTTCAGGTGGTGTACGGCAGGAAGGGGTACCGAAAAGTGAAGCCAGTAGCCGCACTATCCCGATTGTGAAGCAATGTCGCCCCCACCTTGAGTTCCTCATTGATAGGGCTAAAGCCAAGAAATCCGAGTATGTGTTTGTTGGCGAGGGGCGACCTTCTCGCCTCCCCTCCGAGATGGTGAAGAAACCGTCTAAGAGGACTATTCACGCTATTTCGTACTCAACTTGGCGGAAAGCCCTTTCCGTAGCGGTGACGGAGGCTGGGTTACAGGGCGTCAAATACTTCACTAGCCACATTCTGCGTCACAGCGCCATTATTCAACTCCTTCGCGCTGGCTACTCAACTTCAGAAGTTGCCTCCTTCGCGGGTCATGGGAGCGAAAAAATGGTTCGCACCGCCTACGCGGGGCTTATCCCTAATGACCTCACTCCTCAGGCTGATGAAATGTCCCGACGACTTGATTCACTGGGTTGAACCAATTGTGAAAAGTTTTGACGCTATGCGGTACAGTTCAGCGTTCGGTATGACTGAGTGGGAAATTTCTCTACGGTACGAAAACTGGATTGGCAAACTTTTGGCAAACAAAAAAAGTTTGCCACTGGAAGTAGAGGACTACCCCTCATAAGGGCGATTGGCGCAGGGGTTAGCGCGCTTCCTTGACATGGAAGAGGTCACAGGTTCGATTCCTGTATCGCCCACCAAGAAAACGTTCCCATTCACAACAGAACTTTCTCCTGTGTATTAA
>Ga0105055_10008730_pt1 | contig 13127 bp, 12 predicted proteins | sample BON03_FD_78090 | JGI IMG/M metagenome (GOLD analysis project Ga0105055, IMG submission 78090) | Freshwater microbial communities from Lake Bonney liftoff mats and glacier meltwater in Antarctica - BON-03 | ecosystem: Environmental > Aquatic > Freshwater > Ice > Glacier meltwater | place: Lake...
AAAAATCGATTTTTGATGTTGTTTAAAAAAAAAATCGATTTTTGTTGTTGTTGTGGAAAAAAAAAAAAAAAAAACTGTTCGAAAAAGAAATTGAAATAGCATTTGGAATGTCTATTGCGTTGGCGCGTTTGGCAGTGAGTGAATTTGAAATGTTTCTTCGATGTTAACTGACTGTCTATTAGGAGGAGAGAAGGAGCTGGAGAAAAGACCATCCACTGGTAAGTGAAGTAACCAGTTTTTATTCTGCCATGAACTACATTATTTTTGTTCAAAGATGTTTTACGCAAGACCTACGATGCGAGCTGACGGAAGCTCAGATTTGATGCAATGGGATGCAGGTATTCCCGGTAAAGAAGGGGTAAGCTTGCTGACCGAATTTAAACATGTCTTCTGAATTTAATGGCATAGACAGCGTGGGAAGGCGGCATGTATAAAGTGCGTATTGTGTTCAGTGATGACTATCCTAGTGTTCCTCCTGATGTGATATTCACACCTGTTTTGTTCCATCCGAACCTCTACAGTTCTGGAAAGGTTTGTCTGAGTATCCTCGACGAAAGAAAGGATTGGAGGCCGTCCATCACTATTAAGCAAATTCTTGTTGGAGTTCAAGAGCTTCTTACTTGTCCTAATCCAAAAGATCCTGCACAAGGAGTTGCGAACAAAATATTTACGAGTGATCCTGCTGGATATGATGCCAAAATCAGGAAACAGGCACTAGAGCACCCTCCATTGCAGTAAAACGAAGGATTCGAATATGTTTCTTTTTAATAATTAATGAAAAAGTTTTTTAAAATAATTGATCGATTCCATATTTCATTCAATCAGCATGGCGTCTAGTTAGACCGTTCGTAGTATGAGACTTGGACTTCGATTGGTGAATAAATTGCTCCAACATTTCGTTTTGCTTCTTTTGTTCATGTATAATTCTCTTCTTATTCGCCTTGGTGTATACAGTGAGTATTGTGCTGATTAGATTCCCAGCACCAACAGTGAGTCCAAGGACACCACATGACAGCAACTGTAGCTCCTCCCTGTACTCTGTCCAATGTCTATTCATAATGTTTTGATCAAACAAAGTGCGTAGGAACATGACTCCCAGCATGATTTGCCATAGATGAGCTACAAGCAGGAACGGGATGAGGATTAACAGCTCTTTAGGCATATCAGTAAGCGTCTCGGGGTAGGAGATATCCATGTGAGCAGATTTCCCGAGAGCTCGGTTCGCATAGTCTCGTTTTCCATAGAATATCATCTGCATCGCTTGAACAATGCCGATATAGAAACACAGGGAAGTAACCCATGGTACATAGCTCAGCTGTATATCCGTATCGGGCCACACCAACCACGCAATGGAAGCCATGGAGGAAAAATAATGATGGTAGATCCACCACGGACGAATGTCGCTACCATTTACCAAAAGTATATTCTCACGGAGAGCTAGCGATACAAAGTAATACAACATCCACAAATTGTGAAGAACATTTATCCAATGAGTGTCTTTCCATTGATGACGTAGGTAGAAATGGAAGAATAGTACGACCAATGGGAGCAGTATGAATATAAAATTGGTTCGCAATTTGAATTTGTTGTATTCATCTCGAAGCTTTTCTCTTTCCCTGTCTGAAAAACACTTGACGTTCACCTTCCCCAACAAGAGGCGACTGAACACTGACCGGGTCTCCGGAATCACTGCACGCAATTGGTCTCTATTCCTCTCCATGCTCATTAAAGCCCCCACCACCTGTGACTTGGTGGATGGTGGCAATCCCACGGAAGTCTTGCGCAGATCTCCCAATGACTTCTCCGAGCGACGTGAAATGGCTTTCACTTGATCTTGGATATCTACTGAGCGTCGCATGATTTTGTCAAATTCCTTCAACCTTCACTTCCAGTCAGTTCATTTCAAATAATACTAGTTATACTCACAGTTCTAGTCCTTTAGCTATTTCTTCATTGATCTGATTCAGTGAATCAGTTACGTTTTCCGCCATGCCACACTACAACCAAACGAACAAGACTATCGAAACGGTAAAGTCCCCGCATCTTCTAGAAGATTCTATACACTCTGTTATTCCAAAGAGTCTTTCATGGCTTTCAAAATTATTCTAAACGAGCCTGACTTATTATTAGTGTAAAATGTTGTCCAGTATGTCAATAGCCTAAAACTTAAAATAGTTGTAGTTGCAGAAATTTGAATCTATTCTAATTGAACGTAAAGAAGTCGGAAGTAAGAAAGGAAAACAGAGAATAAGCCCAAGATGTCATTCGGAACCATTTGTAGACCTATTTGTTGGAATCTGTTTTGTAAAAGAATAAAAAGTAGGTCCAAAAAATAATAAACAATCGGCTCAACCACATTTTCGTTGATGAGGCCAACTGGTGTTCACGCACCATGCTACCAGAATATAAAAATATAAAGTATGATACACAGATTCAGCTACTATTCATGCCGTTGAAAACAGGAGTCCATGCCCCATCATCGAAATGTTAAGTAAAAAAGTTATTGATTTTCAAATTTGAAAATGTTGAATACGGGAGGGGGACTATTAGGTTGGTCAATACATAACCACCTGGCGTTACGTACATAGAATCTTTTTTAAACGTATTATTATTTACACTAGTAACATGTTAGTTGATTTATATATATATTTTTTTAAATCGTTTTGAATTGTTGATCGTTAGGTATTCGAGGCTTCTCATTCCGTTGACATGAAAGGAGATGTAGGCATAGTAGAGAGCATCCTGTTAAACCTTCGCTCCCATGTAGCAGAGAAGAAGGGTGAATTGGACGAAGAGATGAACAAGCACATAGAGTTTTTCCGTCGTACGTTCGCAGACAAAGGTGGTAAAGTACTAGCTGCAGCTGGTCCTGTAAACCCCAATAAGTCGCGCCAGAAGTATAACACCGCTGGTGTGGGAGCTATTAAGCACCTCGACAAGGAGAACAACGACCAGGGTAACAGTATGGTGGTTGGGAAGCGGAAGTCTGATGAAAAACCTGGCGAGTTGAAGCGCCTTAGTAGCGGCAGTGACATTTCAAAGAAAATTTGCACGCGTATTAAAACAGCAGATGATTTTATGAGTATTTGTATGTCGAAAACTGTGAAAATCCTGCGTGTGGAGTTGAAGCAGTTGAATTTGGCCACGACTGGCCTGAAAAAAGAACTTGCTGTGAGATTAGCCACTGAAATGGCCTCACAGGAAAATATTCAATTGAAGGAGAATGATACAATGGAAGAAGACGTTTATTCGGATACAGCAGCAGAGGAAGATGATTCTCTTTCGGTTGAAATGAACGTAGAGTGCGAACCCGGGAGAGAGAAAGCGCGCACGTCAGACCCTATCACAGAATCCATTAACGAATCTGAACCAGAAGCTATAGAGGAACGAAAATCATTTGCTTCTTCGATGCTGACTGATGTATCTTTGGTTGAGGTGATTGATGTGACCGACGATATCGACGAAGAGATGGTTCTTCTTGCGGAACAAGAAGCGTGTTTGGCACAAGAGAGAATTGAACAGGAAAGGCAGGAAGCAGAACATCTTGAATACGAAGAAGGATTGCTTCGAGAAAAACTGAGATTGGAAACGGCACTAAAGTTGAAGCAAGAAGAGTTTTTGAAAAAGCAAGTATTGTTGGAACAACGATTGGAAGAACAGCGACAAAGGGAAGAGTCAGAAAGATCAGCAATGTTAGCAGAAGAAGCTAAGCATGTATTTACTCCCCAGAAACCACAAGATTTGAAAGAAGAGACCAGTCCACTGAGGATAGAAAGTTCAATTTTTGAAAGCACACCTCAGAGAAAGGAAGCTAGTATTGAGAGTTTGCCTAGAAGAGGGTCGTTGCAAGATGGATCAAAATCTGATTCTGATACAAGTGAGAACAGACAACTGGCATTGCGGCAGGAGATGGAAGCGCGTATACGCCGAATGAGTTCTACCACTAGTATCGAATCCTCCACTGCTACCCACGATGAATTAATATTACTAGAAGCGAATTTGCTAAGGGTTGAAGCTCGCAAGAGAGCCATGGAGAAACTTCAAAGTGAGAACTCTGGAGAACTTCAATTGGTAGATCAATCACTCTTGGTTCAAGATGTGGTGATGAAAGATGTGAAAGATGAAGTTCCTGTTGCTCCAATGTACAATAAACCAGCCATGGAAGTTAAAAGACAGCCAACGAATATCGTACGAGGGCCATTGAGTTTTGTGCCATCATCTTTTGCGCCAGTATTAAAACCGAAGTCTGCAATCCCATCGATTCAGCAAGCAGAAAAAAGTAAAGCAGAGATGGAAAGGAAGAAAAAAGAACGCGAGGAGAAACAGAAACATTTCCAAACGCAACGTCAGTTGGCAAAGAATGGAATAGAATATAGCAACAGCTCTTCCCTTAGTATTTCAAATTCTATTCCGCCCAAGCCATTTTTCAAGCCACCGACTTCGAAGAAGAAAATTCGCGAGTGGAGACAGGAAGATAATTATGAAATTTCAGATAAAGGGGAAGGCAGCGGAGATGAAAGTGACAGTGATGAAAAGAATAAAAAACCTATTCCTGATTGGGCTCGAAAAGATAATCTTCACAACGCACTTCGCATCCAGTTCGCTGTTGGTAATCCGATCGATCCAGATGAGATATTCGGCGAGATCCCAAAACCAGATTTGGAAGCGATTTTTAAACAAAAAAAGAAAAAGGCGTATAGACCAAGAGGCAGCTCTGCTCAATGGGAGAAAGATGGATTAAACGAAATGGAGAAAATGAAGTATCGGAAAGATCTAGGGCTGGAATAAGTTTCCTAGAATTATATTTTAGCCAATTTTATTATTCATGATAAAACCAGCCGTCTCTAGGATTCAATGCATGCGGCGAGTGTACATCCCACTTTATTTTAGGTTGACGTTTAGATTTTATCATATATTTATAAATTTGCAATCTTATCTGCATACGTTTTTAAAATAGATTCAGAATCAGTCATCACAATAACAAGATCAGGAAGAAGGAAGGCAACAAGAGCGTGGGTACTTTTTACAAATGAACAGATTTTGGTTTCTTTGCGTAGAGACAAAGAATCGAGAAGCCAAGAAGCGTCTTTGTTTAATGCATTTCTCACACAAGTGGCAACAGAATCGTTTTCCACTGCGACTGATAGACTTGAACAGAAATGACCGGGCAATGAAACAGCAACGATGCAAGTCATCAAGGAAAACACCTGTAGTATATCTTGAAATTCAGTAGATGGTGTTGGCGGAGACACATTTACTTCTTGATCTAGCTCCAGTTTCGAAATACTTTCAAAAATAGTAGTTTGAGAGGTGATCGACATATCATTGGCAACAAAAATCAGAATTTTGCAATCGTCTTTTCCAATCACGAAAGCTGCTAAGACGTCGCTGTCTGTGTGATTACCACAAGCAACGATGACTCCATTTGAAGTACCGATAGAGATACTACAAAGAGATCCAGGAACAACTTTCTCCACAGCTTTTGAAATTAACGCATGTATCCGAATGGCGACATCGCCGGACCCATTTCTTAATAAAGTCACTGAAGACTGGCTGGTGATAATTGACTTGCGATAGTTTAACCGCGCTTCCATAATGAGGTTGTCGAACGACTGGTGGTCATCAGTATGGACAACTGATGAGTTTCGGGAGGTGAAGAATCCGACGATTTCAATCATGCTCTTTAAAAGCGAACCGAAGTTATTCCCAAAACCCATTTCATCAGTAGCAGAAAATGCAAGAATGGAAATATCATCGCAAGCATTAACAAAATGTTTCCATAAAGCGACATCTCCAATGGATGAAACAATCCTTTTCCTGTAGGACTGTTCCTGTCGCACCAGTATATGCATCTTTAACAATTCATTTGAAATAAGTGAGTTGTTACTTCCAGAAATCACTTGAGGCCACAAAGTGAGACAATGCAACTTTAGTGTCAAAACGAACTTTGAAAGTTTAAATCCTTCAACAAGACGAGATACTTCATCAATACTCGCCAAAATTTTAAGAATGCTCTTACAAGAGCGTAAGTCATCACTCACTTCAATGATACTTCGCATCGTAGCTTGCAAATCTTGTATGTGAGATCCAGTAAACCGACGCAACATTTCTGAAATTGAAACTATTTCATGGACTTGTATGGTGGTATTTTTGAATGAGTCTAATGCTTGTATCATACGTTCACATGGTATTTTAACATCATCATACATACAGGAAACCGTGGATATCTCTTCTTTCAAATTGGGCACAATAACATACTCGCAAAGTGTATCATATAACTGAACCAGAGCCTGGTGAAGTTGGAACATGTCTAATTCACCGGTTGCGTCAGATAACGGATCACGCTGTGCAACAATCCCAAGAGATATTGAACAAAAACGAATCTTTGCTATTTCCACTAGAGTGGCAGTTGTCCATTTGTCTTTAACAAACTCCAAGATATTTTTCAGCTCCTTCAAGTGCTTGACCATTTGGTATTTGAATTCAAGAGATTTCGAACCAAGCAGTTTATTAATAATTTGGAATACATTCTCGTAACGTGAAGTCAGGGATCCCGTTGAATCGGACACATGCGTCGCTCTTTGAATAGACATGCTCGCACTCAAGAGTTTCAGTTTGTCAGATAGAGTTTCTTTGACCTCCTCACCTTTAGATTCTTCCACTTTTTTTTTCGGTGGCTTTTGAATTTTTGCCACTCCTGAACGGGACATGAGTTTTCGAACGGTGGGAAGGAATAATTCGTTTCCCAGCAGGAATACAGTGGCCAATGCACAGAGAGAGAAGAGGAGTGATCTTTCCCCAACAGGAGCTGCATGATGGATCTCACCTCGTATGTATACTTTACCAGCGAAAACGAACAACTCCGGAGCACCCATCCTCTCAAACACGCTTTTTTTTCAATTCTTGTCAATCTTTTTTTTTCTCTAGAATTTGGGGTTTCAAATTCAATTTTAGAAATGAATACCGGTAGTTTCAATGATTTAATTTCACTTTTAGAATACTGTAGCTAGTTGATAAACGCCGTCAATCCCTAGCTTCTTAAAATACAGAGATACGAAGTTGAAAGAAAAGAGTTTGATGGTTTATACGTGAGAAATGACTGATTTAATTTTGGCCTTTTCTGGTGTTAATTAATTAACTAAAAAATACTATTGTCCCGCAATCTTCTGATGTATTCTTATTTCATTAAAAACTCATGGTATGATTCACCAAACAATCTTTTCACCGCGCGTTGAACTTCTTCAGCGTTTGGAGTCCATCCTGCAGCCTGCGTTTTCTGATACATTTCCACAAGCACTTTACAAATGACAACTTTAGAATGAGCCCATTTATATATCAATTGATCCAATACGCGGCAATCACTATGCTGCGCGGTAAACGCAGTTCCCAATAGTTCCACACGCATTTCAGTGATTTCTTTGATCATGCTTGGGTTGTTACAATACCACCAACACCCATATAGATGAAGGTTTCGGAATTTATTGGCAAGAATGCAAGCCTCGTGCTGGTTCACTCTGCTAAGAAACGTTGTTAAGAACTTCACTTTGGGGTATCTTCTGCAGAGAGATGCGATGCAGGAAGGATCAATGACTTCGACCCCATCACCGCCGCCACAAGGATCTAACTTAGGGTTCATTCCTCGACATGCCCCCAATTTCAAAGCTGAATGTTTATTTCATATCCAAATTCAATTCAAATACAACTTACTAATTGGTAGGTTCATCGACGTGGCAACCGGTATCAATATTTTATCGATCATCTGAGTGTTAAGGCAAAGTCCCGGTTCGATGATGTCCAAGGAAGTATACTCGTCAAAAAGTTCTTCATGATATTTAAATTTGGAAGGAGTGGAAGCCATGAAATATATCGAGTCAATTTTCAGACTCCAGTGCACAAGAAAGTCTTGAGCACCTTTCACAGTTTGAGGAAACTTATCACGAGCAAGTGCGCGAGCCATAGAATTCCAGTCGCCTTTCAAAATTGGGTCAACTCGCAAAGCGGCCTTGAAGAATTCCGAATACTCTTTGGCTGAAGCTTTATCCCATTGCTTTGCTTCGTGATCGTCGAACGGAATGTTCGTCATCACACTGCAAAATTATTAGCTATTCACTTATCCATTTCATACTCAGACTTACCAGTATTTAACTTTGGCAAGTTCAAACACCTTTTTTACGAATATATGCGGATCCTGTTTTGAATACCATTCTCGAATGAGATGGAGGGAACGCGTTTCCAATAAATCACCTATTCCTAACATTTTCAAAACAGTACACACCCCTCTAGTGGCTTCTGAAAGTGGAGATCTATCCACAAAAAGAGCTTCCCATACAAGTGAAGATTGGTCAGCTTTTGAAAGCTGAAAAAACGTCTCGTGTTTCATTTCAAGAGGAGCTGTCACGAAATATTCCGCCACAAGGTAACTATATGATTAAAACCAATATGCAAAAAAAGGATAGTCACTTACTGGTATGTCAATAACTCGTCTATTCCCCAGAGCATGAGTCCATCGTGAGTAGGAGGAAACAAATGGGTATGCTACATTGCTGGTAAGGAGGATCCTGAACAAATAATGCACTTACAACATCAATGACTTCCATCTGGTCAACGCAATATGCAACCATATCCGGCAGATTCATCGATCGCATTTTCTCCAGGTTCTTCTTTTCTCCATTGATTTCCTCCTCGATGGTCTTGGGTCGATCCATGTCAACCGCCAAGATAGGTCCCCGCAAATGTCCATGAGAGCCCCCCGTAAAAGACACGTTTCGTTGAATGTACAATGGCATTGAAATTCGATGCGAGCACTATTCAAAAGATTCGAACACTATTAAGAGAGCTTGATCTCCGATCTTTCGATTCAAAGCTTCCTCGGTCGATGCAGCGAGACCCTGCTGAATACACTAGAAGAATGAAACGCCAAGCAGCAGTTGCCGTGTCCATGTTGAATGTAGATAACGAGGCCTCCCTGTTATTCACCGTGCGGTCTGAGATAGTAGGAACTCATGCAGGACATGTGAGTTTTCCTGGTGGTCATGTTGAAGAAGGGGAGACCTTTGAAGCAGCCGCCTGTCGTGAATTGAACGAAGAAACCAATTTAGTAGGGTTTCCTATTTGTCGTTACCATGCTGTTCGTGCTATGACCGGGACGATGGTAACGCCGGTTTTATGTTTTGTTCAAACCCCTTTAATCCAGGAGCAAGTGCAAAATTCAAAAGAATATAGTGATGAGGTTTCGAAAGTCTTTTCTTTAAAGATATCCGATCTGTTCGTGCCTGAATCGCGAACAGTGGAGGAATTACGCGATTGGCAAATGCCAAGATTCAACGTGGGTTCGAATCCAAGTGTTTGGGGTCTTACCGCATTCATCCTTGACGGTGTGCTAAGAGATGTGTTTGCGCCTGTGTTTAATATTGAAAGGTATCCGCCGAGGGAAGAAAAGACAAATGATAGTCATTCCATAAAACTTTAAATACCGTTTGCACAAAGAAATGGATCAAGTATATGTATATAATATTTCAAATACCGATTAGGCATATGTTAAAAGATTACTTTGTCTTACCCATCTTTTTAGCAGCGTTTGGTCCATACAATCGCTTCTTCTCTTCAAGGTCCTTATTCATCCAATACATAGCACCAGCATTACGGCCTGGTGCATCACCATCGGATGTATTACCCCCCGCAACAGCTCTCACTGCCATTCTCACTGCGGCTTCCGCTTTGATAAGAGCCACCTGCAATTCATTGGCTACAGGAGACGATAGCAACATGGTGAGCTGATGCGCAAATGTTTTGCCCTTGACACCATCTAATAAGGCGCCCTGCTCAAGACGAGCCTTTTCTGCTTCATAGGCTCGAATCTTCATGTTAACATCGTCGAGAGCTATTCGAGCTGCAACAATCTTTGGATGCTCTTGCACACCTGCAGCCTTCATAGCTCGGTCAGTGAATTGTGCTGGGTTTGCTACTGATCGGTACTGGTATAGTAGGTACTCGAGAAAGGAGATTTTACCATCGAAGTTCACATCAACTTTATCGCGCAGTTCTTGTTTTCTGGTGATAGCAGTCATTTGCTCCGGAAGGGATATCTTGTACTTTGGGTCTTTTCTCCATTTTGATTGAGGATCACTGTCTGAGGAATCGTAAACTCGCTTGCACAGATGCTCATAGAAGTAGAGGCCCACATTGAACTCTACGTCACTTCCCTCCTCGTAGAGATGGATTAAGGTCACTCCTGTCGTGTGCATATCAGCGTACTTCATTGTCTCGTACGCGCATTCAAAAATGAAATCTGCTTGATCTCCGATTTCGTCCCAGTAAACATTCAAAAAAGCAACCGCTTGGTGGGAAAATCCTTTGGTAGCAACCTCGTTAAAGAATGAAACTTCGTCGGAGGATAAACCGTTCTTAAAGTTATCAGCTGCAGTAGGATTCTTCCCCTTGGACATGGAAAATCGTTTCAATAAACCTGCCATTGCCTCACGAGTGTAGGTTGATATTTTGTGTCTTGCGCCTACTCGGTGTTACTATTTTGCACACTTTTTGAATTAGCACAGGGCTACCGGAATCACTACAAGTACTTTCGCGTGTTCAACTTCTGGGTGTAAAATCTGATTCTGTACTTTAAAAAAAAGTGGGGGGCTCTATGAATCTGAGTTGCATTTTGATCATGAATGTGTTAGTTATTGGGCCGGGAGCCATTGGATGTATGTTTTCTCACCGTGCTGCTCGTAGCGGGGCAGCAGTGACAGTGGCAACCAGAGGGTTATATCATTCTGAGAAGGTCGGTATTCAAATCCGTTTTCCGTCCAAGAATATCATGGAAACAACTCAAGTTCGTGTGGTGCCTTGCAACGATCTGCAGCTTCAACCATATGATGTTGTTCTAGTTACTGTTAAAAGTAAAGATACAGGAGAGGTGGGACTTATGCTTCGTCGGGGGGTTGAAAAAGGGAACATCACCTTGGAAACTCCTGTGATCTCACTTCAAAATGGGATGGGAAATTTAGAGATTTTGAATGATGCAATCGGACTTGACATAGCGGTTCCAGGGCTTACGTACGTCGGAGCAATAGTGCGAGAACCTTTTATTGTTGAAAATACAGGTTTAGGGAAAACGCTTATAGGGTCTTGTTCACCTGCTCATCCAACTTTTCGAAATTTAACTGCGTTCACGGAACTGCTTAAAAACGACGAGGTTTTTTTGACCGATTCGATTTTAAATTCCATGTGGACCAAGCTTCTTGTAAATATTTGTATCAATCCTATTGCCACTATTTTGAATATGAGTAACAGTTGTGTTTTATTACCTAATATAGAGCCTCTATTGGATAGCCTTATCTCAGAGTTTATACAAGTAGCGAAAAAGGAAAATATTGAATTGCAACTAGGTAGAATGAATGAAAAGGAGTATGTCAAATCGGTAGCGTTTAACTCGGGAACAAATATATGCTCGATGCTGGCGGATGTTCGAAGGAAACAACCAACTGAAATCGAGTCGCTGAATGGGTTTGTTTTGAAAAAAGCCAAATTGCACAATATCGAAACTCCAGTTTGTGCGACAATGTATCAATTAATCAAAGGTATTTCAGTTTGATGCCTTACACAGGTATTTCAATTTGATTTCTTCTTAATAATTCTGGCACTAATACGTCGGAACATTGATTTTTTTCGAATGACAACTTCAACGGTTTCTTGAGGGGGTTTGATACTTTGACGCTTTTCAGATTGGATGGTTGGAGGATCACCGAATAGAGAATGAATGATATACTCTGCTCTTTCATCGCCTACAACGATCCTTAATACATCAAGAACTTTATCTTTCCAGGATGGTTCAGGTTCCTCTTCATCCTTTATTGCAACTGTTGAAGTTGTAAGACCTCTAGAGCTCAAATAAGCTTCCAAACGATCACGAATATCTTCATACAATTCCGGATTCTCTCTCACTCTAGTCTCCCATTCGCTACCATCGTATTGGTGCAATCGCTTCATCAAATTATTCACCATCTCAAATGGAACTGCTCCTTTGGCAATTGCATTCATAATGAATGGAGGAATCATTTTAACTTTGAGATCTAATTGCTGCAACTGATGAAAATTAACACTGCCATCCGGTTGCATTTCAAGAAAGTAAGCTCCTTCAATATCAATACGAGTCCATCCTTTCTCCGGCTCTTCAACCACGATGTCACCAAATGTGTCTCCCACTTGCAAGCTTTTGAAAGACACCGCAAGAGCCGATCTGGAGGTCATATCGTATCCTTTACCGTGAATAACTGCTTCTCGAGGACCCATAATAGATTTTGGGACGATAAATGGCAATTCTATTTTGATTTGAGTGCATCGGGAAAACGAAGAAACTTCACAGAGTGTTTGATGGGATTTTAACAAGCCTCTTGGAAACCATTTCGGCATCAGATCTGTTTCAGCAATGAGTGAACTGAATGCCACAAATGTATCGGTGAGCGATGAACCTGGTTTCGGTTTAATGTTGTACATGGTTTTCGTCATCACGAAAGGTGAACCTTCGGGTTGTTTGAAATGGACGCTAACTCCCTTTTTCTGGGAAGCCAATGTCCAAGAATCATCTTCCCTTATTTCTTTCAGTAATCCTGTCAGTAATTTCAAATCATCCTTGACGCTCTGAATGATTTCTTTTTTCTCGACTAGAAATTTGCGAGCCTCGGAGTTACCTTTTTGAGCCAGAAGTGCCAGCTCTTCTGCCAGCTCAACACATTCATAAACTTTATCTTTTGCTACAGCATCATCAAAACACAGCGAGAGATTCATCGCAGACATTATTATATAACACCGTCACGTGGCAAAAATGCACACGTTTTTCTAGAACACCCTTTTCTTCCATCCTAGGGGTGCGGGGACCGTATCGTCATCCTACTTTCGTATTTCAAAAATCAATTAGAATTGGTTCCTGTATGCATCATACTACTGAAGTGATTAACATAATTGATTTTGTGACTAATTGTGATACGAAAGTGATAGTTGCAGATCATTCAGGTGATCAATAATGTGTTGGTTCTATACACCGAGTCTGGTAAATATCTTCTACACCGAGTCTGGTATATATATGAACAAGAAGTAAAGGGTGGGCATTTTTCCTGGATTGCGTAATT
>Ga0105055_10008731_pt1 | contig 13126 bp, 8 predicted proteins | sample BON03_FD_78090 | JGI IMG/M metagenome (GOLD analysis project Ga0105055, IMG submission 78090) | Freshwater microbial communities from Lake Bonney liftoff mats and glacier meltwater in Antarctica - BON-03 | ecosystem: Environmental > Aquatic > Freshwater > Ice > Glacier meltwater | place: Lake...
AATCACTGAATTCGCATTATATTTCTCCTGATGTAATTTAATTGCATCCCTCGACTTGACAGCTATGTCGCCTGCAAACGCGTTCCATGAAGTAGCTACTAAAGTATTTAAAAATACTTTTTCTCAAACGGACTCTTTAAAAGGATTGTGTAGCAATTGTTCATCATTCGAATTGACACAATAATGAATTCAATTTCAAAATTAGCAAGTAAATCAGCAATCTAAATATGGGTTCAGGTAAACAATTAGGAGCAACGATATCTGTATCAGAGCCATCTGTTAACTGCAATGACATTGCAATGAATTCGTTGGACGAAAAGGAAACTTGTTTGAGACTATATCCCGTTCCGGGAGAAGAGATACCATCAGATGTCGATGATCGTGATATAGGACCTCCTGATGAATGGGTCCGTCGCCATCCAGAGATGTTCGTCTCACTGGCCTTCATCCATTCAACTCTGAGCCGCCTCTACCTATCCTCATGAATCGTGGCTTTATTACTCCTCCAGCTTTGCGTTATGCTCGAAACCACGGTGAGCGCCTCAGTTATCTTGGGAATCTCACCGAATCAAACTGGAAGATTTGAATGGGAAAGTTGTAGCTGAATTGTCTATGAACGACCTGACCACCAAATTCAGAACCAGAATACTTCCTGTCACTTTAACATGTGCTGGCAACAGGCGCAAAGAGCAGAATGCTATGAAGCAATCAAACGGATATCTTGGGGTTGCGGGGCAGCGTCAACCAGTGTATGGACTGGAGTGCGACTTTCTGATGTGTTGGAGCACGCAGGATTGCTTCACGAAAACTTTTCGAAAGCGAAATATACCAACTTTGAGGGAGTCGATGATCTACCAAAAGGTAAGTACGGCACTTCAATTGCAGTTCAAATTGGATTGGATCCAGCTCGTGATGTTCTGCTTGCATTCGAGCAAAACGGAAAGCGTCTTTCTCCAGATCACGGCTATCCTGTTCGCTAGTTGATTCCAGGATTTATTGGTGGACGCTCTATCAAGTGGCTTGGGCGCATAAGTATTTCTGAAACTGAATCGGACAGCTACTATCACTATTTTGATAATCGTTTGTTCCATGTTCTAATTGGGCTTCCAATGGATAGACCTTGGTTTCCACGAATTCAAGCACTTTATTTCGAATGTCTATTAAATGAGATGTCACTGTAAACCGAAGATCACCTATTTTACTCTCCAGATTCCAACTCATTCTGGAATGGAATTTCACAACGTCTTGTCCGACCTTTTTATTTTTATTGGATTTTTGAATTTTGCAAGCGAGAGTCATCGACTCATGGTCACACTTCGGTTTCTTTTAGGATCGGACGGAGTCTTACAGGTTCCAAGATGCTGTTGTATTTTTTAGTGCGAGAGATCATTTTGAGGATGCAGAAAGAGACACTTTTACTTCATGTGTTAGTCAATGCCCTTTGCTTTCAAAATGATATTTGATCGCTTCTTTTTAAAGAAACGTGCTGTTGATGGCTTCACTCCTTTACTTCTAATAATTCAAAATAATTTGTTTTGGTTGAGTTTCATTTAAATAAAATCAAAAACTCCAGAATTTGGCTTTTACTCTTCTGATGGTTCACCAGCAGCCAAGCACTTGTAATAATATTTGGCAAATGTTTGAGCTACAATAAGAGGAAAAACCAGCGTCACCTCAGCATACAGTTTCACAGGCTTGGCATCAATTCTAATTTTCCCCCAAGATATCGCTTCATCGGGTCTTGCACCTGAGTCGCTACCATCAAATTCGTTGGCGGTATTAATAAAAACAGAAAAGTCAGCTCCATTTCTCATCAGATTAGCATTGCATACATGGTGTTTGACAAGACCGCCCCCTAAAATCACCATTCCCGTTTTCTTCGCACGAAGAGCTTCGTCGTTTATCCCTCGAATGTCGGAAACGATATCTAATACAAGCCCAGGATTTTTATAGGAGTGAAAGAAAAGCATATCACCTATGCTTCCATCAGTTAATGCTGGACTAAACACCGGGATGTCGTTCTTGTATGCCCAGTACCACACAGAGGTAGGATCGTCGATTTCCTTGCCCAATCTGTGAATCATGGAACTGGGAGACCAAAGGACGTTGTCATTTTTTTGCTCTTCCAGCATGGAATCCAAAATAGGAGCGAGCCAATCTTCAAATAGACAGTAATTCTTATTTGGAACCAATAAGTTGCCAATTCTGTTAAGGCCTTGCAATCGTAGCTCTTTCCCTCCCAAACTAAAATCGCCCAAGTAGGTAGGAGCCAAACACTTAATAAAATCTTCCTCTATTCCACCAGCGGTAGTAACAATAACATCCACTAATTTGTGCTGCACCAAAAAACGCAAAATATCTCGAACTCCACTCGAGATAAGGTTTGAAGTAAACGATAAGAATATCTTACATTTAACATTCTTCCTCACTTCTGGGTCAAGAAACTCTTCGTCTTCTGTCTCACTAATCGGTTCATCGCTCAAACGCCAATGCAACATCTTGTTTATCTCTTTGATTGCCAAACCCATATTCGTTCCTTGAAAACCCAGCTCACCATAAGACTCCAGCAACTTCTCAAGATCAACACCCTGGTTAAAATCGTATCCTGAGACAGTCGCAGTATCTGGAACCACTTCACTCACCACAAATACTGCATCCTTCGCAATTGCAGGCACATCTTGCATAACGACTGGTCCACAAAAGAGGAGCCCCCCTCATTTGATTTCCCTTGCGCAAACAACAAACTTGGAAACAACATCTTTGATCTTTCTGGTATTTCATTCTTTAGAGATACTAAAATGATCATGCATGTATTGAAATGGATAAATGATAATTGGCGCCAGATGATCAAGGCGTATGGAATAGTTGCATTTGTTCATGTGTTCTGGAAACTTCTTCGCGTCACGAGGCGTTACGTTCGAATGCAAAAGGTGATTGGAAAACTTCCTGGGCCTCCCATTGATATAACCAGTTCGGATATATTGAAGAATTTGCACCGGTTGCATCATTACAGAGAAGAACAATTGTGCGGTCATCGTGGTGCTCCTTTGGTCCAAACATCCAATTTTGAAATCGAAGTTGTGTGCAACACACCTGTCACTGTGAAAACTCTACTGAAAGATAGCTTTGAGGATATCACGAAACCAGGAGGCGAAGAAGATCATCTATTTCATGTGCTTGCAGAATTTATTGGTGGAGAAGGAATTTTCACGCTTCGACATGGAAACTCCATTCCTGATCAAAATGCCATCTGGTACGACCAAAGGAAAATATCTTCCAAAATTTTCACCAGAGGGAATTTCAACAACCTCATGTATGGTACCTTTGCTTCCAAAGCAAATATTCTAATCAATAATTTGAAACTAGTGGCAGAAAAGAACGCGAGTTGTCAAGAAAATGGAGTCGTCGACATTCAAGAAAAGTTCTTTTGTTTCACTTTCGACTCCATTCAAAAGATCTTTTTCGGCCGGGATGTTGACAGCGTTGCGGATAAAGAAGACCCATATGCTCAAGCATTTGATGGTGCTCATAGAGCGATGATGAGATACCACCTTGCAAGTATCCCTCCAAATGTTGCTGCCAATTTGGCACCGTATCCGTTTGGGAGGCTATATGCAGGTGCTCGTGGCTGGTTGACCAATCCTTTATTTAATATATGGAGGGTGATGGATCCAGATTATCAAGATTTTCAAAAACACGTTGCGTTTCTTGATAGGGAGACGGAGAAACTCATATCTTTGACTCGTAGTGATCCAAATTGTTCGAAGCGAGGAGATCTCTTAGCCAATTTTTTGAAATCGGATCCAACTATCTCTAACAAGCGACTTCGAGATGTGATTTTAAACTTCATTATCGCCGGGCGAGACACCACTGCATGTACTTTGACTTGGTTGTTTTTCGAGTTAACTCAAAACCAAAACGTGCAAAAAAGGCTGCACGAAGAAATTGATGCTACATTTCAAGGCCGTCAACCATTGCTCGAGGATTTGACTGCTGATGGTCTTCCATATTTGAACGGTGTGTTTATGGAAGCATTGAGATTGCATCCACCAGTACCTGAGAATTTAAAATTCAATCAGCAAGATATTGTGTTTCCAAATGGAACTACAATTCCAAAAGGTACGAGACTGGTTTATTCACCATACGTTATGGGAAGAGACGAAACAGTATATGAAGATCCGTTGCAGTTCAACCCTGACCGGTGGATTCCGTTCAAACAGCCGACAATGTTTGAATTTCCTGTTTTTCAAGCAGGAAATCGATTTTGTCTAGGAAAAGACATGGCCACATTTGAGACCAAATTCCTTGTGGTTAAATTGTTGCAACAATTCTCTTTTGAACTTGGTCCTTCAGAAGACCCATCCCATTTTATTTATGCACTTTCCATTACCAGTTCATTATGCAATTCTTTGGACCAAACTTCCCATAATCTATGGATCATTCCAACATTACGAAATGATATTTTCGGTCTGCCAAAATAAGGAAGTTCTTCTCGTTTTAACACAACCAAAATCAATTACTTAAAAATACTTTATGTAGTGGATAGAAGCCATCGATCGAAAATTTCTTAAAACCAAGAGTATAATGCTAAAAGAAAAGAACCTCCTATCCGTGAGGGAATCACAAGCAGCAACATTCCCAGAAATCAATTTTAAATTTTTGTGTTTCGGACCTGGGACTTTTTGTGATTAAATCGAAATTTGAAATCCTGGAAATTGACGAAGCCTTCTTAATAAATAGGCGTCGCATACAATAGTTTTTAATACTAAAGGCACCCACATATATGAATCAAGATTTTTTGCTTTTGGGTCCTCGTTTTGCCCGCCTTATATTACGTGGAAGCATAAACCTGTTCCAATACTTTCATGCTTCAAGAAACAATTAACGCCTTAATTGCATTTAGGAACGTAGTTATCCACTGTATTCACTTTACATCCAAATAAAAGTTACCCATGTGCCACTAGTGCATGTGGTATTTTCAAGATACATGAACGCTGGTGTATAGTTCAAAAGCAGCAACAGGTTAAGAAAGTCTTGGGAACACACAAGGTAAATACTACTCTTAATGAAAGGCTCCAATTGAATTCTAAAATCGGGGATGACTCGAAATAAAAGTTATAGGGAGCCTGAAGTTTTTCTCTCACAAATCACGGAACTAACTGATTTCTTCAATTTGATTTAAAGCCCTTTATACCAATTTTTTGTGACGGTCCTTTGGTCCTGTAGTGTTTACTCGAGTAGTGCATGATACCTGCTTGTATGCGTTGTTGGTAACAGAAAGTAATATAGTCTCGGCAGCAAAGTTACAGAATGAATAGAGAGTAAAATAGCCTCCGTTTTTCTCCTTGTCGTCGTAATAATTGAAATTATTCATAAAAGTCGTGTCGGACGCAGCAATGACCCGAGCATCTCATACAGTCTTTCCCAGGTGTGCATGCTAAAGTTGGTAGGATTGACGGTGAGCTACTGCGCACGCTTGAAGAAGAACGCGATGAAGAGCTACTTGATGAGTCTGAAGAAAAAGTAGATGGTGAATTAGTTGGTGAGCTTGAAGGTGAACTACTTGGAGAATTAGATGGTAAGCTTGAAGGAGAATCTGATATCGAAGCTGTGCAAATACCAAGAATCTCAACACTTTATTAGGATTCCTACTTGTGGGAATTGTGGTGGCTTTATCAGGAGTGACATTCCAGCAAAGCGGATAATCAAACGCATTGGATCCCAATAAAATAGAATCAAACTTGATAACACTGCTTACATCCCAACCACTACTATTTTGGTTGAAAACGATAGTATTGGAGAACATGCCTCCCATTTTCGTAATATTGTTCACGTCTCAGTCACTTGTATCTCCATTAAAAGTTGTTTTTGATTGGAAAAGAAGGTTCATGTATGTGACAAAAGAGGTGGTCCACTCTGATATATCACCATATCTTTCCGTTGTGTAATTGTTATGCATTCCAAGATGCACTTGCGTAGTTGTTAACGGCTTGCTGGATGTCGCCTTGGACAACAGGATCATATCCATACACACTAATAATTATCACCATACAGAACACACCCAATATTGTTTTTCACAATGGCTTGATTGAATGTTTGATTTTCGAAAGGAATCGGTAGAAATTGAATTTGCACAGAGTATACTTATGGCTAGTACTGCGCAAGAACAGCATGACCTATGACTATTGTGGTAAGTCTTGAATGTAAACCCATACACAGGTGAAAACAAAAATAACGGCAACATTCCAATATCCAAGTCAAGAATCTGATTATTGGTGAGGAAAAAAAGTATTGAATTATTGTGCAATCACCTGATGCTTGAACAGGTGAAGGTGGTGATAAACAAATTCGTGGATAACCAATTTAAGCATGAATCAGCATCGAAAACGATATCCTTTTATATGTGAGTACTTCTATTACAATTGCTTTTAAAGAATTAACCACGCAGGCTCTTGCTGTTAAGCAATGAAGCAACAATTATAGCTACTTTACTTGCAATTTCATTTTTAGTACTGCTTTGCGAACGATTTCTTTCAAGAAGGGTGATTCTTTTGTTTATTTCTATCTTGAAATTAGTTGTTGTATATTCAGGGTTTATTTTGTTGTTCACGGGGTTTGGTTTCTCTGAAGGCAGTCGTGTCGGACTCACTGTTTTTTTATGTGTTGCTCTTGGATTGTTTTCTCCAGTACAATTAGTAGTGAGCGTTTAAAATTATTTTTTATCTCCTTTGAATTCTGTTTTCAAGGGTCTGAATTTTGTTCTCGTATTCTCTCTTCATTGTTTGGTACATGTCTTCCCACTCCTTAATTTCACTTTGTGATGCTGTGGAGAGTTCTTCTATATCATTCGCATATTGCTGCTTCTGCAAGTTAAATGTCTCTCGCTCCTTGACCAATTTCCAAATCATTTGATCCTTTACTTTCAGTTGATCTTTCAGACTCTGAGTCTCCATTGAGTCCAATTTATTGCATGATATTTCTCTGGGTAATTCTTCGGATACTATTTTCTCGGCTTCTTCAAAAGGATTTACATTTGCGTACCCTGGGTTGTTTAGGTATTGATATGGCGCGTCGGTTATTTTTTGAGCTCCAGCTTGAAAATCTGCGAATAATTGCACAAAGTCTTTCATCACAACTGGATGGGGAGCGTGGCCCTCGTCATGAAATGCCGATTTCGCTTTTTCTCGTTGACACTTATAATATTCCAAAGTGGGATCTTCTTCTCTGTGATACCCTGACTCTTTAGCTTGGTGTAATATTGCATACTGGGACGTAGGCAGTGTTTCCAGCCTTAAAGCATCTCGAGGCCGAGGCCCAGCAGCTAGATATTGAAATTGACTCATTTTCTCCAAACACTTTTTATGAACAGATCCAATTTTATCAATTTTGATGCATTGCTCCTTTGATTTCTTTTTCAACCGTTCAACTACAGCCTTCACTTGCGTTTCGGTTTCTTCCAAGATTCCAGTTTCCATTCTTTTTATTTTGGATTTTGCTTCTTCAAGCAATTCAAGAACTCCAACCTCGTTTTCTATTCGTGGAGCAAGTGTGGCCTCCAATAGATTCTGTAAATGAAGGTAGTCTCGACGGAGCAGCGCTGTAGCAGTGTCATCAAACTGACCGGAAAGTGTCGTCAAGTGAGGCAGAGGACTGGAGTAATAGATCTTTTCTCGCTGAAATGTATCTCCTTGAAAAATTTCAGGTTGAAATTTTGAAGTCGAAACATTTCCCACCCCAACATCTCTTGAAACTGCTGTTGTTACTGCGGGTATGGTAATCGTACTTTGATGAATCTCGTTCACAACGTTTCGAAAGGCTTCTCTGTCTATTACTCCTCTTTGGTTGGTGTCATATTTCGCAAATAAAACACCAGCATTAAACTCCTTTTCAGCATTTATAGTAGGTTTCGTCTCAGGTACAGAATTGATATTCAAATCTTTCATCAACCTCACGAAATCTGTATGACTCAGCCCTTCTTGGGAGTTGCAATACGTTGCATAAAGTCTCCCATATTCAAATTCATCAAGAGCTGATTTCTTCTCCTCTTTTTCTTTTGGTTCTTTCGCAACCTTCTTTTTCTCTTTTGAGGAGGACGTCTTCGGCATCTAATAACTGTCAAAATTTTTTAGTTGTCTTTTCTCAGTTTTTTGTTCACGATGGATGCTGATCTGTTGCGAAGTCAACTAAGGAAAAGCTTAGTACAATCTCAACGGATTGATGCCGTTCAATTGGAAGATTCAGTTTTATCGGAGGAACAATCAGCGGAGGTTTCCCACTTAGAAGACGGGTTTTTAGAAGACCATGTTTCAGACGAAGCCAGTGATCAAGATTCGGATGCATTTTTATCGAGCCTTGATGTAGAAAAGGAGCAAGGAGATGATTTGGGAGAGATGGATCATTTGTCTGTTATGCAAGCATGGTCTCTGAAAATAGAACAGTCTGTGGGGTTGCTCCAACAGGAAGATAAGGGAATTCTGAGTGTTCACTACGTGCCTCAACGTAAGGATTCATTTGATGATGATTCTTTTGAGGATTCAAACATATGTGTTGGGGCAAAATCTCGTGACGAACTCGAGAGCTTGGGTAAAATCTATCTGCGTGTCAAAGCCGAAGCTGCTGAATGGTTGGAAATGATTACTGGCCAAAACTTGTTTCCAGGCGATAAACATTTTGTGGAAACAATGAGCTTTTTTCAAGTGCTAAAATCTGGAGTGCTGTTGTGCCAACTTATCAACTTGTTACATCCAAATAGTGTTCCTGTGTTTGTGGAAGACTTTAGCCTCGACTCGCCGGTGGTCACTCCTTTGCATGAAAGAGAAAATATCTCGAAATTTCTTAAGGCGTGCCATGAAGTTATGGGTGTTCCTCCCCATCTTATGTTTACTTTGAATGATATATATAACCTGGCTAATATGCCCAAAGTGGTCCTATCCTTGAGAGGGATTGCTCAACGTCGTGGAAAGTCAGTTACCGATCGATTCTCGTGGCCCACCTGTGTTTTCAATTTTGACGATCATGATGACGCGTTATTACTTGCTTCTGCTGAAATGTCCAAGATGGATTTTGATACAGTTCATCAAATATACGATGTTGCGGTTTCGCCAATCAGTAAGAAACCTGATGTGGCAGTAACGTTCCAGGAAAAGAATAAAGCTGTTATGAAATTTTTGGCAAAATCATCGAAGAAACCGAGTCCTGTGAAAATAGACGCGCCTGCAACAGTGAAAATACAATCTCCTACAACAGGCGCCCCTCTCCTACAATCGGTTTGGGAACTTGGAAAATGGCTTTCCTCAATCGGAATGGAGTCCTATTTGGAAGCCTTTAGTAGCGACGGGTGGGAGGAAATTGACACCATTTTGACCATGACAGAATCTGATGTTGCCGACTTGGGAGTTCAAAAAAAGGGCCATATTCGCAAACTTTGGAAAGCGATTTCCCAACTTCGAATTCAATTTCAAACCGGGGAACAATCGAAACTATTCACGGTTGAAAAATCAAAGGATACCAGTTGGGAGCAAATGCGACACAAACTCAATATTACGCAAGACTTGGATGATGCAAAAGCAATTTGGGCTATGTTTCAAGAAATTAAAGTTTTATTGAAGAAACCAGGATATCTAGATCATTGTTCACTGGAAACTGTTCGTTCTTTATCGCATCTTTCAAACTTAACTGAGGATCTCGCTAGATCTTTGGTTCCATTTGATTCTCCCGTTGTTCTTGATATCGGTTGGGATACAATTAAATGTGGGTTTATCTTTAGTACAAATCCCATTAGCATACCAACAATAGTAGGACGATACAAGTTGAATGGTGATATTCGTAAACGACCTAGTAGCGTACTTGTTGGATTGCAAGTACTTGATGCATGTAAATCAGCCCTTGGAAATTCGAAACTGGATCACGGAGGCATTGAGATTCGGAGGACTTTTAATCGAGGTATGGATTCTATTAAAGATCCTGCTATTATTGAATGGGACGATCTCAGTGATTTAATTGGTTACATCTTCCGAGAGATCCTGCATACTAATCCAGAAAGGCATCCGGTTATTATAGTAGAGCCAACCCTAGCCTGGAGTAACGTAGAAAGGGAAAAGCTTGCAACGATGCTTACGGAAACATTCAATTCACCTGCATTCTATTTCACCCCTGCTGCGCCAATGGTAGCCGCGCAAGCAGTCGTTGACAATGCGGTCGTCCTAGACATCGGGGAGTCACGATCAACTGCTAGTGTCATTTTCAATAACCGTCTCATGAAAGGATCTGTAGTGCATACACCGGTTGGTGGTATTCAATTGACAGAATATTTCATGCAAGAGCTAACGCACGATGGATTTGAATTCAAGTCGGTATTTGAGGCCCAAAAAAAATGTCATTATCAATCATACCGACGTTTTATGGAGCACGAACTTGCACGCAAACTGAAGAACATGGTTTCTTCGTTAGTTGATAAATCAGATCAAATTAGCGTTGACGAAGCTAGTCTTCCTACATACTTGCAGAGGTACTTGCCCAGAGTCACGCGAGGGGTCTCCTACATCAATATTGGAGATACCCGCTCCCAGGTTCCGTCTGCATACTTCTCTCCGAATCTTATTAGAAATGACCAGTTTTACAATGGCGCAGGACTTCACGAAATTGTTGCTCAGTCTTTGAAACAATGCACAGAGAGCATTCGAAATGGCGCTGCATCAACTCTTCTAGTATGTGGCGGTGTTGCTGCCTGTCCTGGCCTCCTGGTTAAACTCAAAACATTCTTGGACCAACTATTTGTTCCCCTGTCCCAAAATTCCCCCAACATAATGCTTGCTTGCGAAGTTGGTGAGGATCCTTCACATTCTGCATGGTACGGAGCTGCAAAAATCGCTCAAGAGCCCAGTTTTCAATTGAAATGGATTACACGACAATCTTACCAACAAAATGGTATTAGTGTGTTACAGGAATCTAGTATATGGGATGGATGTGGGCCTTACCCTCTGACTTCTCCAGATACCGCCTTGTATAAGTCTAACCGTGCTGTCACTGCATTGCACGATATTGTAATCGCCCTGCATCAAGCAAGAATCACGGATCTTCAACCGACCATCAGATCTCCTCTCCATAGAGGTCGATCCATGTCAGATTCGGACCAGGCGTCTCCGCCAAGACCAGCGTTCTACAGCGGCGAGACGAGCTTTCTCTCTCCAAGGTCAATCAAACATACCATCAATGAAGTGGCTACTTTCTTGTATAGTCACAGATGTTCAACGACCCTTGTTACGGATGTAAAGCTCTATTTGCTTGAGCATTTCGCTGAATATCCTCCCAATTCAAATGTGTCTCCTGCGGAAATCATACGGGATCTCCCCGCCAGATTGTATTCGCAGCTAGCAGATATTGACGTAGAATCGTCCTCACAAAAGACCAGAGAAGACGAATATGAAGAAGAAGAAGAGGATGACGACGATCACGGCGTATGGGCAATGGCCATTTAATTAATCAAATTGAAACAAGTTCATGAAAACAAATAATTTTGATCTTACTGTTTTAGAACTGAGGTACGGTCCCCGAACTTCTACATACTAGTTATGATGAAATGGTTCAAGGTTTGTGTGACATGTGTGCTGTTTATATTAAAAATTTCGGCATTAGAAAAGGATGCTTGTTTGATGCTGGGGTTTGTCAAAGAGACTCTCATATGCAGTGATTGCTCAAAGTTAGAAGCCGTTTTAGGTGGGTGGTTTTCAAAGAGTCGACGGTTTTTCTAATACTCTAATAGCTCTTTCAGAAGGAGGATCTGATATCGCTGATTATATTGATTCTTGCAATACATGCTGCGTAGAAGCAGAGAAAGAGGACGACCTCAGCTATATCTCTGCTGTCTTGCTAGTTGACATGAACATGATAACACGTCATCCGCATGTTGATACCTTTGTAAAAAAACATGCTTCAAAATATTCGAATACTCTCAAAGTCCAACACCGGTGGGGGAAATCCAAACCTGAATTCATTTTGAAACTACAGAACGGCAAACAAAAAGTCATTGATATTCACGGGTAAGTTTTCATTGACTGTATTTGGTTTGTTTCTTAATATTATATTATAAAAGGTGGAAGACGGAGCACATCGAGCAATTTATTCGAGACAAAGTCTCTGCAGTATTAAACTAACTATTTTTTCAAATAGTATTTTGAATTTCATACTACCTAGAACTAGTACGACGGTATTTATAAAACAAAACAAATATTTCGTTTATTTGAGTTACTACAGCTGTACTACATATCCAAAATAGAATCAATCGATCTTTAAATTCTTATTAACTAAAAACAAACCAACAAGCATTGAATCTTGTATTTCTTTTGACCAGATCCTGTTGCTAGAACTTGCTTCCCGTTTTTTCGAGGATGTTTTTTTTTCTATTTTGAACTTTTTTTCCCTACCACACAGTGAAAAGGAAGGTCATTATCTTTGATGTCAATCTTTGGAGGAGGGAGCAGCTTCGGCGGCGGAGGTTTCAGTAACAACAACGCACCATCTGGAGGGAGTAACAGCTTTGGAGCACCCAGCAGCAGCTTCGGTGCTGCTCCAGCTTCAACTGGATTTGGGGCTAACACGAGTAGTTTTGGTGCAGCGCCTTCCTTTGTCAATACTGGCAACACTGGGTTTGGAGGAGCGAGCACTTCTGGTTTTGGCTCGAACAATTTCCAGCAACCTCAAAGCCAATCCTCTGGCTTTGGAGCTCCTGCTGCAGGCTATGGAAATCAAAGCACTTCATTTGGTGGAAATTCGTTTGCACCTCAAAGCAACACTGGCGGAGGAGGAATGTTTGGTGGTGGGACGACTAGTAATTCATTTGGCCAAACAAATGGGGCTAGTAGTAATACATTTGGTCAAACGAATACAGCTCCTAGTACATCTGGGTTTGGGAATAATACCTCCAGCTTTGGTTCAACGCCGTCGAACACATTTGGGAACTCTGGAACCGGTTTCGGTACTACTCCTGCTAACACTAATAGTTTTGGTGGATCGTTCGGCGGTACTGCATCATTTGGAACACAACCCGCTGTCAACTCATTCAACGCGCCGCAAGTAAACACTGGATTTGGAGCCCAACCTTCATCGACATTTGGGGCTCAAACTTCAT
>Ga0105055_10008736_pt1 | contig 13123 bp, 11 predicted proteins | sample BON03_FD_78090 | JGI IMG/M metagenome (GOLD analysis project Ga0105055, IMG submission 78090) | Freshwater microbial communities from Lake Bonney liftoff mats and glacier meltwater in Antarctica - BON-03 | ecosystem: Environmental > Aquatic > Freshwater > Ice > Glacier meltwater | place: Lake...
AGGAGGAGGAGGAGGAGGAGGAGAAGGAGAAGGAGGCATAGGTAGCGGGCTTGGCTTGCTGCAAGGCATTCATAACAGTAGGGATAAAATCTGAGATATCCTCCAGAGGAAGCGTCGTCGTCGTCGCCCTTGCCCCCGGACGGGCACTGATCCACGCTCCGGGCGCTGCTGCTGCTGCTGTTGCTGCTGCTACTTGAGAGGAGGAGGAGGAGGTGGAGTGGAGCTGCTGGCAGTAGGAATGGACCAGTGAAGCTTCGAGGGCATAATCCCACACAGGGCAATAAGGAGGAGGGCGAGGGTTGGAAGGAGGGATAATAGCAGCAGCAGCAGCAGCAGCAGCAGCAACAGCAGCAGCAGCAGCAGCAGCAGTAGCAGTAGCAGCAGCAGGAGAGCCGACAGAGCCAGCAGGGCAGACAGAGGCAGCAACAGGGACAGCAGCAGGGGCAGCAGCAGCAGAGCGGCCACGGGCGTGTCGCGTCTTGGAGTGAGCAGCTGAGTTCCACCTATTCTTCGTCGCATTCTCCGAGCGTCCGGGCAACAGATCCGCGATCGTCGCCCAGGCGTTCCCATGCCATGCCTGAGCTTCGACGAGGTTAGCATCTTCCTCTGGAGTCCACGCGTCTTTTTTCACATTAGGATCAAGATGGTTCAACCAGCGTTCACGACACTGCTTCCCCAGCCGCCCAGGAATCCGCTCGGCGATATCAGCCCACTTCGTCAACCCTCCCTGCATGCACTGCAAGATAATCTTATCCTCCTCCACCGTCCACGGGCCTTTAACCAACCCAGGACGCAACACCTTGAACCAGCGATTCAAGCACTGGGTATCATTATATTCATTCCCAAAATACTCCTCTGCGATCTTCTTCCAATTTCGAGGACCCTCCGCCCCAACAGCCACACGCAGCTTATCGTCGTGTTTCTTAGTCCAGGAACGGGCACCCAACCCCTCCCCTCCTGCTGCTGCTGTGTCAAGGGCAGCCTCTTCCGCATTCAGCATCGGCTTCTCCCCTCTGAGGGATTTGCGCTTGCGGCTGCCCCTGGTCGAGGTGAAGGAGGAGGAGGAGGAGGAGGAAAAAGAGGAGGAGGAGGGCATGTCGGTTGCTGTTGCTGCGTCAGCAGTGTAGGTGGCCTCTGCGGCCAGAGGAGGTGGAGGAGGAGCAAGGAGAAAGGGACTGGTGGCGCTGGCCGCGGCGGCCGCGGGAGGGGGAGGAAAGAGGGTGGGCCGGTGCTGGAGATCTGTGTGTGTGGGTTGTGGTGGGATGGTGTGGTGTTCGTGTGAGTGAGGGAGGGGCGGCGAGATGAAACACCAATCGATCGTACGAGAAGCCGTTGCAGAAGAGACAAGGGGAAGGGAGAGGCACAGGCAAGGGACAAGCGGGTGGCCCCGCAATGGGAATAAGCGCACTCGTGGAGAGAGGGTAGTGTGTGCTTGCATGTTCGCTGTACGCAGTGCCTGTGAAGTGCATGCACACTGCACGCACTCTAGCAAGGGCAAGGGCAAGGCCAGGGCAAGGGTCGAAAACGGTGCAACGTAAGGCTTGCGTTCCGTGAGTCTCAAGCGGGGCAAGTACTTACTAGGAGGGGGGACGAACGCGGGCGCCGCCATGATAGCGGAAGGCGTCCAAGTCGTGGTTTGCCTGTGTGTTGGGTTATGTTGGTGTGCGTGCGGTGGAGGGACACGGTCAGTCGGGTGTGTCAGAGAGCTTCTTCGATGCTTGAAGGCCGAAGGGGTGCGAGATGTCCAACGGATGCCCCCCGTCGTGTTGAGTTCGAACACTCAAAGTTGGGGGTGTGTGGGCGGGGTGGGTGGGTGGGCTCTGGACTTTAGCTCTGAAAAGACAGGTACAGGTAGCAATCGCAAAGAGGGGCTGATTGAAAGGCAAGCAATGTATCGAATGAACGACACAAGAATAAGAACGGGCCACAAACACACAACAACGCCTTGGGGGAGGGCATTTCCGTTGCATTTCAACTCGCGAAACGGCAGCCATCCGATGCAGCCATCTCGAGATCGAGACGTTGCTCCAAGCAAGCCGTTGCAGCTGTGCCAATGTACTGTGCCCTAAGAGCCTAAATATCTCTTTACGCGGATGATTGGCGTACACCAAACGAGGATATTAACATTCACAGTCAATTCAACAACATGACCACCTGCTTCTTTCCACGTTGACCAATTGACTGTTCCTCATCTCCTCCCCCCTCCCCTCCTCCCCACAGGCTGCCAGGGAGCATCATCCAAGGCCGGCACCGAGCAAGCACCAAAGCCATCTCACTCCAGAATCAGTGTACGACCACCACATCGATACACAATGGGTAAGTGCACATGCTATCATTAAATGACCTATTCCCTCCGCCTTTCCTGTCCCTCCCTTGGCTTTCATCAACCCACTCACTCACCCTCCCTCCATCATCAGGTTGTGGACCGTCATGCTGCGTCCCCCCGCAAGTGATCAAGGCCCTCGAAGCCCATGCCGCCGACGCCGCTGCTGCAAAGTCTGCGCCAGTGGCGACGGCACAGCCCGTGTTCCAAGCCCCGCGTCGAGCAGCCGTCATGACCGAGGCGGTCGCGCAAAAATGGTTGCTGTCGAATGGCAAGCCCAGCGGTGGGGCCAAGGCCCGCATGATTTGCTTGGGGTGGGCGGGCAGTAACGCGGGGGTGTTTAAGACGTGGGATTTGAAGACGGTGGAAGTGATCAAGGTGGAGCTGCCGGCACGCAATGCCCGCTTCAATGAGAAGCCTATCCACGATGTCAATTTGCTTGCGAAGAAGATTGCGCAGGCTTGCTCGGTGCTGGGATATTACGAGTCGAAGATCCCGCTGGTGATTTTTGGGCATTCGTTTGGGGCGATGATTGGGCTGCATTTGGCGAGGGTGATGAAGCAGGAGTATAATTATGTGCCCAAGGTGTGCGTGTTTGGGGGGTGCAGGCCGTTGCATCGGTAGGTTGATTTTAGGAAGGAAGGGAGGGGAAGGAAGAAGGGAGGGCGGGAATGATGAAGCAGAGGGAGAGAGTCGAATGCAGGAAAACAAATAAAGCTTGAAAAGGCCGCGCCTTCTCAATACTCTCTCTTTCCCTTCCTATAAAAAAATATATAGGTGGGGCTTCCCCATGTCCTACCACAAGGAGGACGACGACGAGATGATTCAAAGCATGGTCGACTGTGGGGGGATGACCAAGGAGATGGCGAAGGACAAGGTAGGAGGAAGGATGAAAAATGATGTAGGGTAGCTGCTTGTGGAGAAGTGAGAATGTAAGAGCAAAAACAATATTTGATACTCACACGCCATCCCCCCCCTTCCTTCCTTACACAGCTGCTCATCTCTTCAGTGCTCGCCGGAATAAAGATGGACCACCTCTGCATGGACAAGTACGTCTTAGACGAATCTGCCGATAAGGTGGAGATGCCTCTGTGGGTGATCGGAGGCGTAGACGACCCCCGTTCTCCTCCTGAGCAGCTGCCGGAGTGGGAGCGCTATACTACCAGTACTGTGCAAATCAAGACGTTCCCGGGTGGGCATTTCTTTTTGAAGGAGAAGGAGGCGGATTTGCTGACGTGGTTGAGTAAGGTGGTGGAGGAGTAAAGGAGGGGTGATGAGAGGAGTGGAGGGAATGAAGCATCATTCTCTTTTTGTATTGATTGACCACTTTTTGCTTGCTTGGGTTTCTGCTTGGCGATTTTTGGTGGCAATTGCGTGTGTTGTGTTGTGCTTGTATTGGGGGTGTTTTATTTTGTTTCATTTGGAATGGGAAAGAATTCGTCTTTCTCGGCCACATTCTATTTTGAGCGGCAGGCAAGCAATAAACATGGGAAGGGGACAAAAAACAAAGGATTGGGAAAGAAACGAAAGGAACACATTTGTGAAAAAGGAAAGATTATGATAACAATGACGAGTCTCGAGTGCTTTCATTTCTTAGTTCTGTCGTTTTACTTTCTTGCCTTAAATTCCATCGATCGATTGGTGCCTTTTCCGTGATTTTCAAGCTACCTTTCCTACCTCTCACTCATTCCTACCTCGCCTCGCTTACTCACTCATCACAGCGACGGCCGTACAAAGGGCGCATAGTTCTCCACCAACTCCCAATCCACCGTCTCCAAAACCATCTTAGCCCGTGCTTGGACACCTCCTCCTCTTTCCCCACTCTTCTTTTAATCAAAGCCACCCACAGGCCCCGCTTACTCATCACAACGACGGCCGCACAAAAGGCGCATACTTCTCCACCACCTCCCAATCAACCGTCTCTAAAACCATTCTAGCCCGTGCTTGGACACTATCACCACCACCCCAACTCTTCATCCTCATCAAAATCACCCGCAAACTTCTCAGGGCCCATGCCATGAGTGGATGGTCCGTTGCCCGCTCTTCCAGCACTTTCAAAAGCACTGCGTTATCATCATCACTCCCTCCCCCTGCTGGTAGAGTCAGAAGCACCGCCCCAAGCATCCCTCCCAAAGCAGCAGCAAAGATCTTCGAAAAAACATAAGGATGATTCGTCAACCCTCCAATCCACGCGGACGACTCATACGCTCTAGCAAGAAGCCCGGCATGCTTCTGGAGAGCAAACAATCCCTCCACCTCCACTCCCTCCCCGCCCTTCAGAAGGCTACTGCTGCTGCTCCCCACCCCCACCCCCTCCTCCTCTTCCTTCCCTCCCTTCGCCAAGGCCACTAACAACGACCGCATAGTCCAATAGCAAACCACCGCCTGTTCCTCATACACATTATCCGGCTCTGGCCTAAAAATCTGTTGAGGTAGCCCAAGGCAAGGAGGGGTGATTGTCTCCTCCAGCGTCGTTGCCAGCCCCTGTGTCCGCAAGACCACAAATTGAACAACGGCACGAGTCCACTCACGAGCAGCAGCAGGATTACGCGCTGCTAGTTGAGCCAGGGCACGGCCAGCGAGAAGGTCGAGGCAAGGGGTGGCGGGAGAAGATCTCGCTGCTACTGCGGGAGGGATGGTGGGGATTGTTGTATTTTCGGCCAAGGCCGCGCGGGCTGCTTCCCTGACATCGTCTTCATCGTCTTGGGCTAGCAGAGAAATGGTAAAAAGGACACGGACAAGGAAAGGGCCTTGCCAATCAATAATATCGTTGCTGGTGTTTCTCGGCCTGAGTTGTGTCAATAACCCTGAAGCCCGCACAGACTGCAAGGCCGCTAGACGCATAACCGGTGTCTGTTCAGGCACTGCTGCTGCTTCCACTAACCCCACCCATCCTTCCAAAACCTCAGGGAAGGAGTGAAGAGACGAGGAAGCGGAAGGCAGAGGGTAAACCACCCCTTGCTCCCTCCCCCCCCCCTGCCGCACCAAGTGACCCATCAATTCTAATCCTCGAGCAGCAGTGTCACCTCCACCCCCCGAAATTGCTGCGACAGAAGACGACGACGCAGATGCAGAACGAACAAGGGAGGAGGAGGAGGCATCCGAGACCAAACGCCACAAGTATCCCGGCTTACTTCCCGAGGCACCTCTCTCCTTCCCTCCCTCCCTCCCTCCCTGACATTCCTTCCTCTCTAACAACAAACACAAAGCCGTCATTTGACCCTTAACCAAATTCGGATTACGTTCACAACCCTCCGCCTGTACAACCAAGGCCACCTCCGCTTCTTCCCACAAGACATTGCTCGGCAAGCGCTGCTGCTGCGCCGCCTGCCGCACTGTCTCGTTCATCAACTGGTAATCATCCGCCTCGTCCTCTTCCGTCTTCCCCTCCCCCAGGTCTACCCCCCGTTTATTCAACAGCAACAGCAGTACACGCAGGGTCTCCTGTCGGACCTCCACCACGCCATGCCTCAACCAGGTCGTCAACACCTCCTCCAATAAACAAGGCCCTCCCTCCCTCCCTCTCTCCCTCCCTCCGTTCTGAAGAGAAAGCAAGAGACCCCACCTCGTGGCCCAAGCCAAAAGGCCAGCAAAACCAGGAAGGGGGGGAAGGCGCGTCTCGCCGCTGCGGGTCAAGTCCAGCAGGTCAGTGAGAGAAGTAGTGAGGACACCGTGCAGTAAAAACTGCTGCTGCTGCTGCTGCTGCTGCTGCTGCTGCTGCCGCTGCTGCTGCTGCTGCTGCGGTGCTTCTCCTCCTTGCGGGAACGACGACGACGAAGGCCGGACCAAAGCAAACAAATAATGGAAATGCAAAAACATCTGCAACGCTTCTTCTCTCACAGGCGGGCAAGCCATCCCCGGCCCAGCTAACCACGTCTTAGCCTCCCACACAGGCACCCTTCCTCTTTCTGCTGAAAAAAAGAGAGGAGTTAGGTAGGAGAAAAGGAGGCTCTTGACTTCTTCCCCCTCTCCTTCTCCCTCTTCAATACGCAGACGCCGGGCCACGCCTAAGGCCCCTCGAAGCAAGGCGTTGGTCATGAGTAAGAGGCCATGAAGGACATTACAATCCAGAGAAGCAGTGTCAGTAGCAGCGGGAGAGGAAGCAGCAGCAACAGCACCACCCAAAGAAGAAGAAGGAAGAGCAGAGACCAACGCAGCCACCACCAACGGGGCCCGGGACGGCCCTACCAAAGAGGCAAAGGCACGCGCGGCCGTCAGTCGCATCAGGCCATCAGGTAAACAAGCACACTGCGCAACAGAGGGAAGACACTCTTTCAAGGACAAGTCCAATGCACTACTCGTCTCATCTTCGGCCAGCTGTTCAGAAGGAGGCCTCAGGCGGGACAAGAGCAAAATCAAGGGAAAAAGCGACGGCGAGGTCGTCGTAGCCGTTGCCTTCCCCTCCTTCTTCTCTTCAAAAGAAGCCACTGCCGCCACCCCTATCCTAGCCAAATTATCCAAAGCAAGAGCTAGCACTGCATCACCCCTCCCTCCCTCACTTCCTCCCATCCCCCTCTTCAACGCTGCGGCGACAATATATAAAAAATGCGGATGCCGCCTCAAAAAATCATGCGCGCTCGACGGTCCCGCCTGCTCAGCCACCCCTCCTCCTCCCCCTTCCCCCTCCCCCCCACCACCACTCCCCGGAGCCCCCAAGCTGTTCTTCCCGCTGCCTACCACAGAGTTGATCAGCGCACCGAATACCATTAGGGCGGAATTACGGACGACCCACCTAGAGTCACGGAACCCGTCTAAAACCACCTCCATCGCTGGTGCCATAAATCGTTGGGCGACATCGCGAGAAGGGCCCGAGTCGAGAAGGAGGAGCCGCAGGACGTTTAGGGCGTGGATGCGTGTGCGCCAGCCGTCAGGGTTGCTGTTGTTGCTGCTGCTGCTGCTGCTGCTGCTGCTGCTGCTGCTGCTGCTGCTGCTGCTGCTACTGTTGCTTGCAAGGGATAGGAGCTCAGTCATCAGGGTAGGGAGGAGGACGGGTGGGCGATTGGTAGGCTCGGCGCCTACGATGGAGAGGAAACCTGAGGCTAGCCCCGCGGAACGCCGGAGGACGAAGTGCTGCCGAGGGTTACGGAGCCGGTCTAAGAGGCATTCCATCCAGGTGGGAGGGAGGAGGGCGAGGGAAGGGTGGGAGGAACAGAGGAGCAGGGCTTTGGAGACGGCGAGGAGTGCTGCTTGGGTGACTTGAATTGCACCCATGTGTTTCATTCGTCCAAGGGCCTGGAGCAAGCTGCGGCCGATGGCGTCGATCTTGCTGCTTCCCCCCAAAGAGGTTAGTAGGTCCGATACGTTTGAATTTGCTTGCCCATTGGTGGTGGTGGCACCTGATGAAAGCTGCTGCTGCTGCTGCTGCTGCTGCTGCTGCTGCTGCTGCTGCTTCTTTTTTGCAAACTTGGTGTTGCTGCTGATGGCGGTCGAGTAGGGAGCGACGGCCTGCCGCACAATCTCGGCCAAGCAGGCCCCCACTTCCTTTACCATCATCCACCCACCCACAATCAGTCGCTGCCGCGTGTCGTCGTCCTCGTCTTCCTCCTCCTCCTCCTTCCCCTCCTCCTCGCTAGTGCTCTTGCCAGTCAACCCCTCCTCCCTCCCTTCCTCCCCCCCCTTCCCCTTTCCCCGTCGAATCAAGTGCCCTCGACAATCCACCACCAAGCCCGGCCCCGCCGTGTGCAGCGCCGCTTCCTCCCGATACTCCTCCTCCCCTCCCTCCCTCCCTCCCCTCCCTTCATTCTCGTCTCCCTGCTCAAACAACAAGGACTCTGGCAGCCCCTCTTCTGCCGTGCCAATCACCCCCAGAGAGACCTCCAAGGCCTGTTCTAACACAGCCATCAATGAAACCACTGCCTCATTCCACCCCTCATCAGCAGCAGCAGCACCAGCAGCAGCAGTAGCAGCAGTAGTACTGTAATTCAACGCCGCTTCCTCTAACACGTACTTGGCTGTTTGGATGGCACCGTACACCATTACCACCCCTCCTCCTCCTCCTCCTCCTCCTCCTCCCTCCCCACCACCACCAACAGTAGTACCGTTCTCCCTCCCTCCCTGTGCTGGTTTCTTGTGCCCCCACGCTGCCAGCCCTGCCTGGAAAGCCGCCAATCGCACCTTGATCAATTCTATCAGCTGCAGCAAAAACAATGTACGACTCTCCCCCTTCCCACTCCTCCTCCTACTACTTCTACAACTGCTGCTACTGCTACTACTGCAGCCCAACAACGGTATCCCCTCCCAGCCCAACTCCACCACATACACCTTAAATACAAGCCGCAACATCAAAGCACCCGCCTCGCTCTCCCCTCTCCTCGCGGACAGGGTCAATTGCAGCGCCCATGCCACAGCAGGAGCCAAGGCTTCAGGTGTCTCCCCTAGACCACTCAAGGGAGCAGGGAAAGAAGCGAGCAAGTCAAAGGCTGTTCTACGCGTGCGTTCCCAAGGTGCAAGGAAAAGGTTGAGGAGGGTGTGTACTGTTGTGGAGGCATGGACAGGTCGCAAGGCACGAGTATAGGAGGCAGCGGTGGAGGGAGGGAGGGAAGGAGGGAGGGGGGGTTGGAGGATGGCGAGGAAGAGGGCGAGCACGTCCAGAGTAGGTGCGTTTCGAGAGACGTTGGTACCGGGATAAAAACCCTCACAGAGAATTTGGCCGATGCGGGCGATGCAGGCTTCGATGCGTTGTACTGCTGCTGCTGCTGCTGCTGCTTCTTGTGTTGGGATGGAGGGAGGTAGGGCTGCCTCGTCGTGTTGTCGTTGGGCTTGTGCGTGGAGCTTGCGTAGGCCTACTCGTAATGCTTCTTGGTAGCGGAGGAAGAGGGGACGAAGGGCTCGTTCCAGTCCATGACGTTGGCTGGAGAGAGGGGCTTTGAGAGCGATAGGTAAGCCCTCCTCCAGCAAAGCTTGCTCGGCTGGCGTGGGTAAGGTGGTGGTCTTGGGGGAGGCGACCAGCATGCGGAGCGCTGCCATTCTGACCTCGGAAAACCCCGAGAGACAGCCTTGTCTTGCTCCGGCCACACTTAGCATTGGGAAGGCTGCCCCGACTTCCACATCGACAATCGTAGCTGTTTTTCCCGCCTTTTTGGCACCTACTTTAGTGGTGGTCAGCTGCCCTCCACCCAGCCGGCGAGCCACCTCAGCCACGACCAACAAAGCCCAGAGGACCGTGCTGTCCCCCTGCTGCTGCTGCTGCTGCTGCTGCTGCTGCTGCTGCTGCTGCTGCTGCTGCTCCTCCTCCTCCTTTGCAAGCCGGCGTAGCTCGTGGAGTAAGGCCAAAATGTTTCCTCCCGCGTCCAAGCTCAACAGTTCTTCTAACAAGTAATCAGCAACACGCACCCGTCGTGCCTTATCTCTCCTGTCCACCAACGCCGCTGCCACCGGTCGTAACCACAACGCTCGCACCTCGTCATGACTGCTGCTGCTGCTGCTGCTAATGCTGCTGCTGCTGCTGCTGCTGCTGCTGCTCTTCTTCCCCTGTCCTATGCTCGAAGAGCTGCTGGTGCTAGTGCTGCTGCTGCTCAAGCTCCGCAGCAGCTGTAGAAGGAGGCGACTGGCCGAGGCGGCCGTGCTGCTGGAGCCAGTGATAGCATTAAGGAGGGAGGGAACGAGGGAGGGGCTTTGCTTCAGGAGTTGCGCAGCCCCCACGACGGGTAAGAGAAGCTTGAGGCCCGCGTAGCGCGAGCGCCGAGAGGCGGGTTGCTTTGCTAGCATGGTGGCGAGTTGAGTGGTGGAGAGGAGGCCTGATGACAGCTGCTGGGGGAGGAGGAGAGGGAGGGAAGGAGGAAGGGAAGGAGGGAGGGGTCGGTGACGGAAGGAGGGGGAGGGAGGGAGGGAGGGAGGGAGGGAGGATGGACGTTTTCGGTTCTTACCTTGCCTTGCTCTGCTGTTTCGAGTTTTTCCAAAGCCTGTAGCAGCTGGACGAGGCGTTCAAACGCAGAAGGGACGACGGTGGCGACCCGTCTGTTGGTTGTCTCCCAGTTCCAGAAGAGGAAGTTGGCGGCGGTAGGGAGGGCGCTTTTGAGGGAGAGGGCGTCGATGACTTCAGCAAGAGTAGCAGCAGTAGCAGGAGCAGCAGGAGCAGCAGTAGCAGCAGAATCAGCTGAAGCAGCAGTAGCAGTAGCAGTAACAGCGTGGACGTGCTCTGCTGCTCGTAGCAGCCACGTTTCCAAGCTCATGAAGGCCAGGAGACGAGCGGGTGGGAAGGGGGATTGGCACTCTGTCAGGAGCAGGTCTAGAGCGGGTCCACCCAAAAGAGTGGTGATGGTGGTGGTGGTGCTGCTGCTGCTGCTAAGGATGAGAGGAGTGGTGAGGATGCTGATGGGCGTAGCGATCAGCAGGGCCTTGGCTAGGGAAAGGCGACCTTCGGGGTAAATCTGGGCGAGGGAAGCGAGGAGGGGTGCCACACCATTGAGGGCAGGGAAGGAGGGAAAGTGCTCGGATGTAGTAGAGGAGGAGGAAGGGAGGGAGGTGGGGAGGAAGCAGGACTGCAAGGCGCGTGCTTGTGCGTTGAGTGTGTGTGCTGCTTCATCTGCAGGGCAGGCTTGGAGGATTGCGAGGATGAGGCCTAAGGCTGCTTGGCCTTTGATTTCGGAAGGCACCGATGTGGCGCCTAGGAAACAGACGGTGGAGTTGAGGAGGGAGGCAAACAATGACGAGGAGGAGGAGGAGGAGAAAGGAGAAGATAAGGAGGAGGAATGTTCCCCGTCTTTGTCTTCATGCAACCATGTTAATAAATTCTGTCGTTCTGTCTCCTCTTCTGTCTCGCTGCGCCAAGCCGCCAGCAGCGTCGTCCAAGCTTTTAGAGCCTCCTGTGCCAAGCTGACCGAACCCTCGTGCTGCCGTTGCTGCTGCTTCTCCTGCTGCTGCTGCTGCTGGCCGGGTAGCCTTTGCTCCTGAAAAGGTGTCGCTGCCTCGGCTAGAGCCTCAATAGTGTAGCGCATGAGGGGCTGGATAGGGTAATCGCGATCAGACCCGCCACGGCCACGGCACAACGCCGCGCGGGTGGGACCAAAAAATGCCATCTCGTCAATTAGCTGCAAGTTGGTCGATGTCTCCGCCCGGGTGTGCGTGCGTTCCGCCAATAGCAGCCCTTTCTCCTGCGTCCATTGCTGTTTGAATGCTTGGGCTTGTGTTGTTTCGAGGGTGGGGTAGCCGAGGGCGGTGGCGAGGGCGACGAGTTGGAGGAGGATGCGATGGGCTGCTTTTTTTAGCAAGGCCGTCTGCGGGTGCAGATAGAGCTGTAGCATGAGCGTGTAGGCCTCTTCCACAGCTTGCATTGGCGCGGGCGTTGGGGGTTGTGTGGTGGTCATGGTCTTGATTTTCTCCTTGAATGTGTCCAGCAAGTCTGCTTGCTCCTTGCCGTTCCGGGCCGTGAGTATGCCCTCCCGCACCAAGCGCCGCACACCCAAGGGATCGTCGTGGTCTCCCTCACTTTCCCCAAGCCGCAACGCCGCCAGGTCCCGCACCACGCCGTCGAGCGCCACGGGCCCCAAGGGGGCCAGGTGCTTGGGTCTGACCAACGCCATTGCTATTGCTCTTGCTGTGTCGTAGCCCGCCGCCGGGATGGAGGGAGGAGGTTGCTTGGTGGTTTGTGGGCGTGGCTGGCTTTGGTCGTGCGCTTTGCGGGCTTAGGGAAGCTAGAAGGCGTGATCTAGACGTCGCTCCTGTGGGTGTGTATTGTATGTGAAGAGCTGTGAGTGCTTGAGTAAAATGTAAATGTAAATGCCAAAAAACGAAGCAAGTCGATCGACCTCCCCACCATCGACGCCGTCATCCTGCAGCAACGGCATGAAACGCGAGCAATAAAGCACACAATTCTTTCACTGCCTGGCATCATTATGACTGCACGTGCCTCTTTCCCACCTACACACTACGCAGACACGCGCACATCGCTAGCGCCGGCATGGCAAGCAGCAGCAGCGGTGTGGCCGCCGCAATGGACATCGACCCTCCACACCAACAGCAGCCCCAGCCCCAGCCCCAGTCCACCCTCTTCCCCGTGGCGGCCAATGTGACCACCACGCCAGACAAGGCTGTCTTGACGCTGTACCTCGAGAAGCACGGCGGTGGCAGCCTAGACGACGAGGAGGAGGACAAGGACACGTCGTTTCTCGTGCAGGTGCACTATCAGCAGCAGGGGGAGGAAGGGAGGGAGGAGCCACGGGTCTGGACCGCAAGGATTCCTGCGAAGGAGACTGCTGGGAAGACTGCCACCATCCCTGCGGGGGACACTGCTAGGAAGATGGCTACCCTGGCAAAGCTTTTGCGTCGTCCCGAAGCCTTAAAATCGCTGGAAGTGGCTTTTGAGTCGTCATCGACAGAGGAGGAAGCCACGTTGACCATCAAACAGTTGGAGGACAGGGGCAAGAGAGTGCTCTTAAAAGCAGTAGTCTTGCACGTCACAGACGCCCCCGCCCGCTCCCTCGCCACGGCCCTATCACGCACAGCCACACAACTCGCCCAGGCCCAACGTGCCTTACTGGCAGCAGAGAACCAGAATGGTTTATACCAGGAAGAGCATGAAAAAATGCAGAAGGTGCTTGATATGAGGGTGGCGGATAAGGAAAAGGTGCAAGAGGAATTAATGTCTAAATTTAATCTATTACTCAATACGAAGAGAGCAAAGATCGCTGAGTTGCTACAGCGGTCAGGGGAGAAGGAGGAGGAGGAGGTGGAGGTGACGGATGAGGAGGAGGGAGGGGAGGGGGAGGATGAGGAGGAGGGGAGGGGGGGGGGGAGGGTGGGGGGGTAGGGACGGAAGGCGAAGCGCCGGGACAAGAAGGAGCCACCTGCTGCGGAGGCGGA
>Ga0105055_10008737_pt1 | contig 13122 bp, 5 predicted proteins | sample BON03_FD_78090 | JGI IMG/M metagenome (GOLD analysis project Ga0105055, IMG submission 78090) | Freshwater microbial communities from Lake Bonney liftoff mats and glacier meltwater in Antarctica - BON-03 | ecosystem: Environmental > Aquatic > Freshwater > Ice > Glacier meltwater | place: Lake...
GATAGAGGACTGTAAATGGGGGGACCGCAAAGGGGGAAAGGCGATAAAATTGTATAGGGGTGTAAGGTGGGAAAAAGGGAGGGAGGGAAAAAAAAAAAAAAGTGGGGGAAAAATATTAAAAAAAAAAAAAAAAAAAAAATGCGCGTTTTTGCAGCGCGCTCCCAGCGCGTGGTCGGGTCGGCTAGTCGCCAGCGCCAGGCCGCAGCGCTGCACACGGGCCAGCTGCCGCAGCTGAACAAGCTGACGGTGGCCGAGGTAGGGCATCATCCAGAGGTCAAGGTCACGCCGCTGCAGCTGAACAAGCGGCTGACGGAGGCCGAGGGCACACGGGACTTGCTGCAGCTGCACCAGCAGTACGGCCACCGCTTCAACGACGTAAACCTCGCAACATGCTGGAGCAGGCTCGGGCGGGCGCGTGGGGCGGATCGCGAGGCGCTTCTGCACGAGGGTGCTCAGCGGCTCTCGCCGCTGTGCGAGCAAACGCGCAGCACAGTCGGCAAGTGGAGCGCGCGCTGCGTCGCCAACATCGCGCCTGCGTTGGCGCGTCTCGATTCGGAGCGGGTGGACTGGGACGGCCTTTGGGAGGCGTGGGAGCTGGCGGCGTTGAAGGAGGTGGGCGGCTTTGACGCGCACGGCCTCGCGATGAGCGTTTGGGCCCTCGCGACCGTCGAGCGCAGGCCAACGACACTTCTCGACGCCATCGCCGTGGAGTCCGAGGCGAATGTGGCTGAAATGAACCCGCATCGCTTCTCTTCCCTCGCGTGGGGGTACGCCAAGTCGGGCCACGCCGCTGAGCGCCTCTTTGACGCCATCGCAGTTGCGGCCGCGCCTCGGCTGACCGAGTTCAGTCCGCCGCAGCTCTCGCTCCTCGCGTGGGCCTTCGCAAAGGCGAGCCACAAAGCGCCGCGGCTCTTCGACGCGATTGCCGCCGAGAGCGCTGGAAATCAAATCGAGCAGTTCAACTCGCAAGGTCTGGCCAACCTCGCGTGGGCCTACGCCAGGGCGGGCCACGCGGCGCCGGCGCTGCTCGACGCCATCGCGAAGGAGGCTCTGCCGCGCGTGAGCAGCCTCTCCTCGCGCCACCTCGTCAACCTCGCCTGGGCTTTCCCCGCCGCCAGCCACCCGGCGCCGATCCTCCTCCGCGCCCTCGCGATGGAGGCGCTGCTGCGCGTCGGCGGGATGTCTCCGCGGCAGCTGGGGACGATGGCGTGGGCGTTGGGGGCCGAGGCGCGGGCGAGGGGGCGGCGCGGCAGCGAGGCTGGCGGTGGGCCTGCGGCGGCGGCGCTCCTCGACGGCATTGCAGCGCAGTGGCTGACGAGCCTCAAGATGAATTCGGCCGAATTGGAGGGCCAGCACATTTCGACGCTGGTATGGGGCTTTGTGGCGGCGGGGCACGCCGCGCCAGCTCTCTTCGACGCCGTGGCCCAAGAGGCGCCGCAGCGGCTCCACACCTTCACCTCGCAGGGCCTCGCCACCACCGCCTGGGCCTTTGCGGCGAGCGGCGTTGCCGCCCCCGAGCTGTTTAGCGCCATCGGCCAGCAGGCGGCGCCGCGGGTCTCCTCCTTTCGGCCCGGGGAGCTCTCGATGAGCGCGTGGGCCTTCGCGATGGCGCGGCTGCCCCAGCCGGAGCTCTTTAGCGCCATCGCGGCGGAGAGCGAGCCGCGCCTCGCCTCCTTCTCGCCGCAGAGCCTCGCGAGCACCGCCTGGGCCTTCGCGGTGGCGGGCCACCCGTCCGCTCCCGCGCTGCTCAGCGCAATCGCGGCCGAGGCGGCGCCGCGGCTGAGCGAGTTTGGGGCGCACGAGCTGAGCAACATCGCGTGGGCGCTGGCGGTGGCCGACTGCGAGGACAGGGCGTGGTCGGAGCGCTTCGCGGTGCGGTCTGAGGAGCTGGCGGCCGAGTTCAGCGACGAAGGGCTGCGGCAGCTGCACCAGTGGCGGCTCTGGCACGCGGACGAGCGCGGCCGCACGCATGGGTTGCCGAAGGGGGCGCTGCTCGAGCGGTGCGCGGCGTCGTTTGCGCGGCGCGCCTCCTTGGTGCAGTCGTCTTTTCTGCAGGACCAGTTGGGCGAGGCGCTCGAGTCGCTCGGTCTGCCGGTGCAGGAGGAAGTGCTCTTGCAGGGCGGCTACACGGTCGACTTCGTGGTCGAGTGGCGGGGCGCGCGGCTGGTTGTCGAGATGGACGGGCCGTCGCACTTTTTGGCCGGAGGAGAGCCGACGGGCGCGACGAGGCTCAAACGGAGGCAGCTGCGCAGCTTTGGCTGTCTGCTCGTGGCGGTGCCGTACTGGGAGTGGGAAGAACTCGCTCCTCGGGGACAGCGGCGGGACGCGTGGCTAGCGGAGCAGCGGCGCGCGGAGTACGTGCGAGAGAAGCTCGAAACGGCCGTGGCGGGCGACGGCTTGGGAGCGCCAGTGGGTGCTTCGCGGCGAAAGCGGCGGCCCACACCACCGGCCAGCAGCCCCGTCGACTGGCCCGACGGCGCCCTGTAGACTCGCGTCTCGTTTACTTAGAAGAGTAGCTCCACCCACTGACTGCGCAAATACCAAATACCAGGCGCAGGGAGTGGTGGAGGATAGCGGCGCAGAAGGAGTGGAGCGGCCAGAAGATTATGTATTTGTACAGGTTTCGGTTCGGGCCGAGACGGCATGGTATAGTTGTAGTATTGGACAGGGGGCCGCGGCGCCGCGTAGGTGGCAGGTATGTTCAGAGACGAGTGGTGGTGGTCTTGATGGTGTTGCCACACCCCGCGTTAATAAAGTTGTGATAGTTCATAGAGAACCTAAAAACGTTATAACGTTAACGTGACGTTGTACGTTGTTCACCGTTGCATTGCGCATTGTTTATTGCGCGCGAGCAACTAACTGCTAGCTGGGCGCTGGGCGGGGGGGCAGGAGCAGGAGAGAGAGTAATAGTGTATAAAGAGAAGCCGCGATCGCCATTCAGCAGAGCACACAGCGCCACCTCAAGCAGGGGTAGCAAACCCTTGCCTTCGAGGTGGCGCTGCTGGGAGGGAGAGAGTAGGGTGGGGAACGCAGGGTATTATCACATACATTGATTAGTCATAATTCGAATTTAATTAGTAAAAAAAACAGTTATTAATAACACACACGCACACAGCAATAAATAAAGGACAAACAAGAAACACGACACAAAGGCTTACACCTACACTTAGATCGATGAGGGTAAGGGTATAGGGCGGGCGGGGCTGTATATGTGCTTTACTTTTACTTATACATAACTTATACTTATTGCATTAACCCATAATAATAATAAGGGGTGGGGGTAGTACGGGCGGGGTGCGTGCAGTGCGAACCGCGCGGCGTGGCTGTTTTTAGAAGAGGAAGAGAAGTCTCATATATATATTTTTAATAAAAAAAATATATTATATATATATATATATATATATATATATATATGTGTGTGTGTGTGTGTAAGAGTATATATGCAGTATACTGCAGTATACTGAGTATACTGCAGTATACTAAGATTTCTTTATTTCATTTTTTTGCTCGCCGCTCCTTGGCGCGCCGCTGGCCCACACGGACCACGGATGAAAAAGGTAAAAAAAACTATATTTGTATTTGCACGTACATGATGTGCTGGGGTCACCATGTCCAGCCAGAGCCGGAGCCTCAGCAAATGTTTTTGTCCTGCTATGTACCTTCACGCGTTTGCTTGTTTAAGTTCATAAAAAAACAGACGAATCATGAATCATGAATCCTGCATCCTTCATATCATAGTTCATAGTCATGTTGTCGTCTAGTGCTAGTGCTAGTGTCATATGCATATACATATATGTGTGTGGCGCCCTCGCGCCCTCGCCGGCCTGGTGGCTCGTGGAGCTCGGTTGGTTGGGGGACACCCCCTCCTCGCCATCTTCATCTCGTTCTACCGCGGCGTACTGGCCATTTCCGTTGTCAACATTGCTGTCCCCGCGCGCAACAGCGGCGGGTATAGAGTATAGGCGTGGGACCCCCATCCAATTCCTGAGCGGCTGGCCCCGACTCAGCGCTCGTCGAACATGCGCTTCAGCTCGCCAGGGTTCTCCTCCATATTGCGAAGACAGAAGTCCGCCTCCTGCACGCCCTCCTCCTTGGCCTCATGCCAGAGGGCCACTGCCGCTGCCGAGTCCTTTTCGCAGCCTGTGCCCGAGTAGAGCAGAATGCCCAAGTTGACCTTGGCCTTGGAGTGACCCTCGTCCACCGCCATGCGATAAAACTCCACCGCGCGCGTCGGATTTTTGACCAGCATGCGCGTCTCCGGGTCGGTCGAGCCCGGCTCGCCCCACGGCGGGTGGAGCGGATCGAGCGCCACTCCGGCGTTGAACATCGCGCGGTCGGATCCGGCCGCGGCCGCGCGCTCCGTCCACTCCAAGGCGGCGCGCACCGAGCGAGCCACACCCTCGCCGTGGCGGTAGCACAGGGCCAGATTCAGCATAGCCTCGGCGTGTCCCGCCTCGGATGCGCGCGTGTAGCAGCGGAAGCCCGCTGCGGGGTCAGGCGTGACCCAAAGCTCGCCATTGGCGTTCTCACCCAAGAGACCGTCGTACGCGAGGCCGAGGAAGAAGTTGCCGCCCGACGAGCCCGCCTTGGCGGCCTCGGCGAAGAAGTCGATGGCCGTGCCGACCCGGCCCTCGTCCAACAGGGCCAGGGCACGCTCAAGCGTCTCGGCGCCTGGCTCTGAAGCGGCGGCGCTTGTCGGTGGTGACTCTGGCGGCGGCGGCGGCACGACAGACGAGGACAAGTGCCGAGGCCGCAGCTGCGACGCGTGGCAGAGCGCTACTCGGCGTGCGCCGGCCGAGGCCAGCGCTGGCGACGCGCGCGCGAACGCGCAACGAAACTGCAGCATGGAATTGTGGCAAGCCGAGAGATGATACGACGTTTCATTCACGGTGTTTGCGCAGCGTGAACTAATAATAAAGGGAGGGGGTGTAAAAATGAACTTTATACCTTGTTTATACTTTAAATACTTTAGGCTACCACACAGAATCGCAGCAGACGTCGTACTCGTAGACGGCATACGCTTACTACTTGTATTTGTCGTAGGCATTCTACCCGGGCCCTGCGAACGAACCAAGTTGCGGCCATTTGCATATATCTATTATGGAATATCAAAATCAATGAAATCAAAATCGTGTTATATATATATATATTATATATATATAGAGAGAGAGAATTAAACGGGTGACGGACAATTTCTTCCTCTGGCTCTGTTGGCCCGAGCGACCAGAGAAGTGAGAAGTAAGCATCTCCCTTTTCTCATCTATATCAATATCTATATCTATATCTATCTATCTAGCTAGAGTATCTCTCTATCTGTCTCTATTGAGCGCAAGAAGGGACACCGGCTGACTGTGACCGCCGTGATTTTAAGAAAAAAATCAAAAAAACTGCTTGCTTGCCTGTCTGTCTGTGTAGTGTGTAGTGTGTGTGTAGGTGTAGGTAGGTAGGGGGGGTTGGTGTGTGTGTGTGTGTGTAGTTGTTACATCATAGAACACGACTCGCACCGCCGAACATTGTATGTGTGCAGACCTTCCCTCTTCCCTAATCCCTAAGCTAGCCCCCACGAAAAAGCGAGGGCGATATAGCTATAATATCTATATATTTATTTATATATATTTGCCCGATAATAGCAGTATATACTCTCGCTATATAGCCACACACACACACACGATTACAGCTTACAGCAACCGAGACCGTCACATAATATCCCAAAGGCAAAGGCGGCCAGCGCCAGGGGCAGGGGCCCGCCCCGGGCCAAGAAGTAAAAAGTCAACCACTAGAACCCTGTAGTCCAGCTAGCAGCCAGTGCCAGTGGCGAAGAGGCAGAATCTGATCGAGCCGAGCAAAGGTCACAGGACGAGAATCCTACGAGGATAAATGCCGTCTCCAAGACGGGAGAACTCACTGCCAGCCCGTTCCAACCGCCCGCGCCGTCCCCGAGCGAGCTGTTCAAACATGCGCTTGCTGAGCAGGGCTATGAAGCAAAGCAGCGACGCCATCACGCCGCTAGCTCACTCGCTAGCCGCGTCGCTGCCGGCCCTAATGAGTGAGCTGAGCAGCACGCCGCCCGCGACGCCCACGTTGAGCGAGTCGACGAGAGACTCGTGCTCCGGGGCGACGGCCGTGGCGCCGCTGCGCGCGCGTGGCACGCGCACGATGGTCTCGCACTCACGCAGCACCGATGTGCGCAGCCCCATGCCCTCGGAGCCAAGGACGAGGATGGTGGGCCGTGTGCTGTCGAGGTCGGCCACCGTGACCGAGTCGTCGAACGCCGCGCCCACCACGAGCCAGCCGCTCTCCCTCGCGCCGTTGAGAGTCTTGACAAGGTTGCGCGTCGCGTGTACCTGCATCAGCTCCATCGCGCCCGCCGAGGCGCGCGAGACGGCCGGCGAGAGCGGCGCCGAGTTTTTCTCAGAGACGAGCACGCCGGCCGCGCCGAGGAAGAGTGCCGAGCGGAGCAGCGAACCAAGGTTCTGCGGGTCCGTAACCTCGTCCAGGGCGAGCCAGACCGCACGGGCACCGCCCTCCGGCGGCGGCACCATCGTCTGCATTGGCTTGAACTCGAGCTTGCTGGCCTGCAGGGCGATGCCCTGGTGCGGCCGGTTGCCCGTGATCATGTTGAGCCGGTGCTTGTCCACGCGCGCGATGGGCACCCCCGCCTCCGTTGCAAGGCGCTCTACAGCAGTCACAAGCGCGCCGTCCTTGCGCTTGGACAGCACCATCGAGTCCTGCAGGAGCAGCCGGCCGGGCTTCCGGCGCTTCACCTGCAGCGCGGTCAGGACCGAGTTGACGCCGTAGATGTAGTCCGATCCGTCGTCCATCTCAAACGTCGGAACCACCGCGTCCTCGTCCCAGAACCCCTCCCCGTCGTCGGCATACTCGTTTCCGCTACGACGGCTGTACCCACCGTCAGCGAGGCGGTCGTCGTCGAAGTCGTCGGGCCGTGGGCGTGATACCTGGCGCGAATAGCCACCCTCATCGCGGCCGCCGCCACGGTCGTTGTAACCGTCTTGCCGCGGGCGCGTCACCTGGCGCGAGTAGCCACCCTCGTCGCGGCCGCCGCCGCCGCGGCCGCCGCCGTGGCCGCCGCCGCCGCGGCTGGTGGGCGGGCGCGACGGGCTTGCCGAGCGACTGTATCCGCCACCGCCAGCTCCATAGTTGCCGCCCGAACCGCGGCCGCCGCCGCCGCCGACCCCGCCATAGGCGCGGCGCGGGACCTGTGCGCCTACGCCTCGCGCGTAGAGGAGCAGGTACGTGCTGGTCGTCGCGACAAGCAAACGGCGTGGCATGAGGGCAAGACGCGTAGCCATGGTTTCTATTTTTGGCTAGAGCCAGCGGCTTTTCATGTGAACACACAGCCAAGACCCTTTGCTCTTCGATGCTAACGCCAAAGGTGCGACGAAATTAAGCCGCGCTAGCTGCGCGCAGGCTGCGCGGCGGGGCCAGCTGCACGTGGCTGAAAGGTGGATAAGCGCGGCACTGCGGCCCACGTTACGAACCACCCACTGGCAGGTGCAAAAGAAATGATCCTGCTAGCCGCGCTGAGCTGCGCGGCGCTGCGCCCACTACCGGCCAGCTCGCTGGCAGCTCTGCGCACCAACGGCTGGGCCGCAACGCCCGACTTTCTCCAGCCGGCCGAGGTGGAAAGGCTGCGGGATGATATCGCCGCACTACGACGGGAAGGGCGGTTCGGCGCCGCCGGGGTAGGCGCGGACTCAACCAACCGCCTGGACGGCAGCGTGCGCCAATGCGAGCAGTGCTTCCTCTTCCCTCAGCTCAAGCACTCTGGCGGTGGCGACCAGGCCGGCCGCGCGTTGCTGTACGACACGCTGGACGGCCTGCGTGAGACGCTGCAGCAGTCGACGGGCGAGGCCCTGGAGGGGCTCCTAACTGAAGGTTTATACGCATGCTACCCCAACGGCGGCTTCTACCGCCGGCACGTCGACTCGGTGCCGGGCACGCCTCAGGAGATCCGGCGCTACTCGTACCTGCTGTACGCCAACACGGACTGGACGAAGGCGGACGGAGGCATGCTGCGGCTGCACACCGACGGGGGAGGGGAGGCCGCGCCCGCGGGAGCGGCTCCATCCTTTGTCGACGTGGCGCCGCGCGCAGGCACGCTGGTGGTCTTCCGCTCCGATCTGCCGCACGAGGTGCTCGACACGGCGGCCGAACGGCTCGCAGTCGCCGGCTGGTTCAACGCGCCGCCCCATGGATCGACCGAGCGGAGGAAGCTCATCGCGGGCCTGGCGGCGGCCGTCGTGCTGGGCGGCGCGGCCAATTTGGCCCGGGGAGGCGGTTCGGCCAAGTGATGGCCTAGCGAGAGAGTGAGTGGCATGTAACGGGCACCCGGGAGTGGTGTTCTTGCTTTCGGGTTGAGCCAGCCGAGTGGGCAGCTCGGGTTCGTCAGGCATACAGTAGTCGTGTATGTGTATGTGTGCGTGTGCGCGCCGCAGCGCAGCGTTCAAACCACTGTTCAAACTGTTCAACCTGAGCGAATCACGTATCTCCTTGAACAGTTGACAGTTGCTGGGGGTGGAGGTGTTAAAGAATCGTGAACACCTCGGGAGAGTGGTGTTAAAGGTAAAGGCCGTAAAGGTAAAGGTAAAAAGTCTAGTTCGGTGCGTAAAAAAAAAGGAAAAAAAAAAAAGGAGGCGCCGTTCGTTAACCGTTGCCAACACACACTCACACTTGAACATTGGCCTATACTCTACTGTATCTAGACCCTGGTACACGTACGTAGATACGTACATTTCGCCGGAGCCGGAACAATCACAATCAGCAATCAGACTGAAACTGGCGTCGTGTGTCTCTTGCTTGAAGGTACGAGGAGGCGTTTTCACAGCTAGCTAGCTAGCAGAAACGAAGAAACACAGTGTGGTACGAACGAGTAGTTCGGGTACGATATAAATAAGGGGGTGTAAAATGTGATGAGACAGAACAGGAGACAGATAGAGAGATATATTATACTTATAGTGAGAATTGATCAGCAGTAGAGCCGATACGGTCCGGGTCCTGGACGACCCACACACGACAGGGCCATTCACAGGAACAAAGTTTTCGTTGTGTGTATTCGCCGCCTAACCGTCGCCCAAGTTCGTAGCGAGCGCTGGTCGCGACTGAGATGAGCAAGCCGCCCGCCGGTGAGCCGCCGTTCGACCGCACCATCTCGGCCCTGGGTGGGTCGCTCGGCCGCCGCCCTGGGTCCGACGAGCGTCCTTTCGCGCCACTGCTTATTGGTGGCGACCCGCCGGTTGGACTCCACCCTGACGAGGCGGAGGCGCTCGAGCGGCTCCGCGCGTCGTGCGGCTCGCCGTCTGGCCCGCCAGCCACCGCGCGGCTGGCGTCTGGGCCCGCCTTTTCCGAAGAGCGGCAGAAACGGCTGGCGCATCTGAGGCAGAAGTACAAGGAGCGGCGACAGGGTGACGCCGGACTAGCCTCGCCGAGCGGCAGCAGCACGAGCGGCCGGTGTTCACCTACGGCGCGCCGCACGACGCACCCCTCCTCAGAGCCCCTGTCGTCGGGCGTGGAGCTTTCTTCTCTGCGCTGGTCGGCGCTCAGCCTCCCTCCTGGCGTGAGCGCCGCGTCGATAGTGACGGTCTTCGACTTTTGGAACGCCAAGCTCGGTCAGATCTCGCTGCACGCGGGCGAGCCCTGGCCCGACGAGGAGCGGCGCGGCGCGCAGTTCTGCGCCGTCGACGCGCGCGTCTCGCCTCCTAAGGGCGCGGTGGCCGTCTTCGACTTCTGGAGCGCGCGGCTCTCCCAGCTGACGTTCCACGCCGGCGACAGCCGAACAGGCGAGGAGCGCCACTCGCTGCAGTTCTACGCGTTTGAGGTGCCCGACCCGGGCGGCCTGCTCGCTCCGTGTTTCGAGTGGTTCAACTCAAAGCTCAAAAAGGTGACTGCGCACACGGGCGATGCCTGGCCAGACGAGACGCGCGGGCCGCACGATACCCTCTTCTACGTCTTGCCGCTGCACCCGCCGCCCCCCGTGGACACTTTGGCGCTGCCAGCTGTTGACACGCGTGGTGGAGCGGGCTCGGCAGCGGCGGCGGCGTGCGCCCCCACCGTCGTAGGCTCTCCTGCCCTTCCTGCTGTGGAGGCGGAGTGCGTGGAGGAGGTGGATGTGTTTGAGAACGAGCGCTGGTCGACGCTCCGTTCTGAGTGGGGCTCGAACCACCTCATGCCTACCGACCCAACGCGCTTCAGCCCCCGCCTCGGTACCACGGGCCCCGCCAGCCTCGCCGAGGTCCTGTGCCCTCCCCACGCACGGTGGAGCCCCGGCCAAGGCTGGGTCCTCGACCGGAGCCCTGCCGCACGCGGCGGGACAGACAACGAGGGCTGGTTCTACGCGCGGCTCTTCTCCACCTTTGACGGCCAACTCGCGGCAGGAAAGACCACGCCGTCGCCCCGCCGCATGCTGGCTCGCTCGCGCCGCTGGGTTCGACGTTGTGTGACGGATTCGGACACGGGCGAGCCTTTCGCCCTGAGCGTGCGTTCGCCGCCGCCGAGCCTCGCTGTGCCTGGCGAGTACCGGCGCTCCCTCTCGCTGCGGGAGGTTGCGTGGCGCGGCGTGCTCGGCCGGAGCGACGGCGCGTGGGGCGCCGCCTACTTCGTGCTGCTGCGGCCGGGCGTGGCGCGGTTGGACATGCGCAGCGAATCTCCCGAGGCGCTGCTGCTCCAGCTGAGCACCGAGCCTCCCGTCGAGCGCGAGGGCCAAACGAGCCAGGGAGCGCTTTGCGCGGCGAGCTGGCGCATCGGCGCCGACGCGCAGGTGCTCGACCGCGGCTCGATGGAGCAGCCCTGCCGCTTCGGCCTGCGCTCCGGCGGGGAGGAGCTCAGCCTCAACGCGCCGTCGCTGCAAGCCAAGGAGGCGCTGATGCGCGCGGTGCAGGCTGCGGTGGCGCAGACGCGTCGGATGGACCTCGCGGCAGGCGAGCTCGACGCGGCCTCGCTCGCCGCCGCCAACCGAAGCCTCGCCCGCGCCGCCGAGGCGCGAGAGGCGCGCGCTCGGGCTGAGCCGGAGGAGGAGGAGGCCGCGTCCTCTGGGGTGCGCCAGCGGGAGCGGCTGGTGGTGATCGTCTACGAAGCGATCAAGCTGAGGAACGCCGACCAGGGACGCACCCTCTACTCCAACGACAAGAGCGACCCCTACGTGAGCGTCACCGTGACGCCCACGCGCGGCCGCGCGACGACGCGGCGCACCCACTGGGTCGACGACACTCTCGAGCCGCGCTGGCTGGTCAAGCCGGACGGAAGCCCCGCCACACCCAAGGAGGAGCGCGAGGGCAGCGCGCTGCTGGGCGTGCGGCTCGAGTTTGCGCCGGTCACCTCTGGCGCGGCGGTGCTCCGCGTGGTGGTGCGCGACCACAACTCGCTGACCCCCGACGAGGACCTTGGCTCGGTCTCTTTGCCGCTGCGCCAGATCGCGTGGCAGGGCGAAAGCCAAGTGGGCCGCTGGTTCACCCTCTCCTCGCAGGGAGCGGTGCGCCTCGGGCTGGTCTGGTACTACGGCGAGGCGGTGCAGCGCGGTCTGGCCAACGACGCGGCGACGGTGGCGCGTCAGCTGCGCGAGCTGCCGAGGGAGATGCAGGCGCGGGAGGAGGAGGCGGAGGGGGCGGAGCTGGTGGGCCGAGGCGGAGGCACCGAGCCGCCGGAGGGCGAGTACTCGCTGCTGGTCTACGTGGCAGAGGCGAGGGACGTCCAGGGGCGCGACGCCAACGGGCTGGCCGACTGCGCGCTCTTCCTCGCTGGCCTCGGCGGTACGGAGCGCACCCGCTGCGTGCCCTCGACGCGCAATCCGGTCTTTGACCAGACCGTCTTCTTCAGCCGGAAGGGCGTCGACGAGTCCTACCTGACGAGCCGCTCGCTGGCGCTCTCGCTCTACGACATGAATACGCTCTCGCGAAAGGCGCTGCTCGGCTCCTACAGCCTCGACCTCCTCCGCGTCTTCTACGCGCCGAACCGGACGCTCAAGAAGGCGTGGCTCGGACTCGCCGACCCGCTGCGCCCCGAGGCCGGCGTGCAGGGCTTCGTACGGCTCAGTGTGCAGATGCTCGCGCCGGGGGAGGCGCTGCGCTCCATGCGAGACGACGAGGAGGACACCGCTGGAGCCGCTCCTTCCGCCGCGAGTGGCGCCGCCACTTCCTCCACCACGCTCGTGCTCATGCCTCCGTCGGTGCGGCAGGAGGTCTTCTTCCTCGTCGTCTCCTTGTGCCGGGCCGAGGGGCTGAGTCGCGAGTCCGGCGGCGCGCCCAAGGCTTGCGCGCGGCTGAGCTTCAACGGCCACACCGTCCAGACTTTGCCCATTCACAGCCACAGCCCCGCGTGGCAGACCGAGTTCTGGCTGCCCGTGGTGCTGCCCACCTGCGGCAACCTGATTCGGCTCTCGCTCTGCGACGGCCAGCGCGTCCTTGCCGCCGCCCTCCTCTCCTTCGAGGAGGTCGAGGAGGAGCAGAGCGCCGACTACACGTGGCTTCAAATGTACGCGCCGTTCAACGGCAGCGGCGGACTGGCGACTCCCGTGCGCGCCGGTGGCGCCTCGGCCGCGAGCACTGCGGGCGAGGAGCTCGACGGGGCAGAGGCGACGGCCGCCTTGCGCGCGCGCCGCGGCCCTCCCCTCGGCATCTGGTGCGGCTCACTGCTGCTGGCGATGCGCCGCGCACGCAACGACGCGTCGCTTGAGCTGCGGGTGCGACCCCACGTGCGCGACCTGCCCGAGGCGGATACCGAAGGGGAGCCGGAAGCAGACGCCTACTCCCTTCGTGCCTTCCTGTCGGCGGGCTCCAACTGCCCCGCCGGAGCCAGGCTGGCGGTCGAGCTGGTCTGGGGCGGCTACTCGTGGCTCAGCGGCGGGGCCAGGGCCGACGCGGGGTCGCTCGTTGAGTGGCATGCGGAGATGCAGCGGAGCGGATCCCGGGACGTCAAGGTGGGCAGCAACCCGCCAGAATCTCCCCCACCACAAACCCTCACCATATATATATATATGTATATATGTATATGTATGTATATTTATACATATATATATATATATATATATATATATATATATATATATATATATATATATATATATATATATATATATATATATATATATATATATATATATATATATATATA
>Ga0105055_10008740_pt1 | contig 13119 bp, 20 predicted proteins | sample BON03_FD_78090 | JGI IMG/M metagenome (GOLD analysis project Ga0105055, IMG submission 78090) | Freshwater microbial communities from Lake Bonney liftoff mats and glacier meltwater in Antarctica - BON-03 | ecosystem: Environmental > Aquatic > Freshwater > Ice > Glacier meltwater | place: Lake...
GAAGGGAAATCTCTCTCCACCGGTGGGAAAAAGTTAGAGACTCCGGGATCTCTCCGGCTTTCTACTCGGAGCTAAACCGATCACCTCAAAAGCGGAGGGAGTTCATCAGGGGTGCTGAGCTAATGGGGTTTGCTAATAACCCTGACACTCTCAAACCGCAGCAGCTCAGGACCGCCGACTTGCTCAACTCAGATCTAGACTCATTCGTTATTGAGAGCCCTAGGCGAGCGTCCAAAACTACGTCGATACTCCTAGTCCTTCTCGGTCGGTGCGACCTGCGGCCAGGCTACCAAGTCACCTTCTCCGCTCAGAGTGGAGTAGCTTCTTCACGTCGGTTTCGCGAATGGGCGAACAGGCTAGACCAGATCAGCCCTCCCCTCTATGACGATCCTATGAACCGGGCGCGACCCGTATCCAGACACCTCTCACTATTCGGCGACGACCCTACAGCGAACGCGGACCGAGGTTTCCGCATCCTGAGAGGCGCAGCTAACCAGCGCATCGAATGGGCGAACGGCTCAAGCTTCATAGTGTTACGGCCGGAGGCGTCGTCATACCGAGGCGAGGCGGCCGACGTGTCCTGGATCGACGAGGCGCAGGAGATCCTACCGGCCGACGGCGAGGACTTGCTCGCCGCTATCCTCCCTCTACAAGACACCAAGGTCGGCGCGGCCCTCATCCTCTCAGGCACCGCTGGCGAGGTGCGGACCGGCATATTCTGGGACTACCTCACCCGCGGCCGAGACAAGGATCCCACCGTCGGCATCCTCGACTACGCAGCACCCGAGGACACGCCCTGGGAAATCATCGAGATCGAGTCCGAAGCTATGGCGTTACTCCAAACCGTTCACCCTGGCATCGGCACCCTGACGACCATGGACAAGATGCTCAAGAACTACCGCTCCATGTCGAAACCTCAATGGGCGCGCGAGTACCTGTCAATGTGGCCGGAGACCTTCGGCGTTACCGCCGTCAAGCCGGAGCACTGGATCCATAGCAAGCTCACCACCAAGAAGGCTAAACCGGTCAAAGTTGCCTTCGGCTTAGCTATCAAACCAGGTGGATCCGTCGCCGCAATCGTGGCAGCGTGGCGCGACCGCACCGGAGCCGCATACGTCGAAGTGGTGGAGCACCGACAAGGGACCGCATGGCTCCCTAAGAGGATGCAGGAGCTCACCCAGACCTATCGAGGCTCGACCGTCGCCTATGACGACATCGGGGAAGGGAAGGCGACCGCCGTCGAGTGTGCTCCGCTCTCGCCTCGAGTGAGGCTGAAAATGCAGACCTACCGAGAGACTGCGGCCGGTTGCATACAGTTTCTCCGAGACCTCGACCGAGGCACTATCCACCACTTCGACCAGATCTCTCTCAATGAGGCCGTCGCTCGAGCAGGCAAGAGAGAGATCCGCGGCGACGCCGGACAGTGGTTATGGACGACGCTCACACCAGGCGACGACATAACCGCGTTAGACGCAGCGACCCGAGCTCTCCGCAACTGGGACCAATACTTCTCCAAGAGTCCGACAGCTAAACCGGCCGGGATTATCGTCGGATGATTCACTTCGACAAGACAGCGGAGTCGGTAGTCGTCACCTGCGACGAGTGCGGAGACGCATGGGCAACCTGTCACTCGACCCTCAACGCGGCCGCGCGTGCTTCCCTCATCCATGAACGCGACGTCCACCGAGTCTCGAGCGGCAACACTCAAGGCTACGCGATCATATACAGCGCGACCCGCCGCGGCCGTAAAGTGACAGAGGTTTGGGGGACACTATAGGCATGGGCCTTCTCGACTTATTCCGCACCTCGAAGCAACGTGCGGAGACGTCGGCTTCGGTCCTCCCCGCTAACGCTATGGCGCGGACCGGCATCGTCTCACCATGGTCCGACGGACAACTCGAGAAGTTCGTCTGGAATGACATATTTGGCACCGACGCCGTCCCCGTTACTCGCGCCGAAGCTATGAGCGTCCCCTCGGTAGCAGGTGGCCGCGGACTACTTCTCGGAGCTCTCGCAGGGCGGCCCCTGCGAGAGCTCCGAGGACCAGACCTAGTACGCCCCCAGTCGACATGGTTATATAGATCCAATACCGACGTGTCACTCTGGCATCGTATGGCGCAGACATACGACGACTGGATCTTCCACGGCGACTCTCTCTGGGCCGTAGAGCGTGGCGCGGACAAACAGATAACCGACGCGGTCCGCGTCCCCCGAGACAAGTGGAGCGTCAACGACCAGAACGTCATCATGGTCGGAGAGTCCCCGGCAGACTCCGACCAAGTGATCTACCTCCCTGGACCCTTCGAGGGTTTACTCAATGTCGCCGCTAAAAGTATCCGCGCGGCCGTCGACCTCGAAGCATCATGGGCGGGAAGGGCTCGCACTCCGGCCCCCGCTATCGTCCTCAAAGAGAAGGAGGATAACGGCATGGACCCGGTCGAAGTCCTCGCCCATGTCAAAGCGGTCGCCCAGGCACGTCGAGACCCCGACGGCGCCGTTATGTTCATTCCCTACGCCCTGGACGTAAGCTTCGAGGGAGACACTGCGGCCGACCTTATGATCGAGGCTCGCAACGCAGTCAAGCTGGACGTCGCTAACTTCCTGAACCTACCAAGCTCACTACTCGACGCAGCACTCCCAAAGGCCTCCCTAAACTACCAAACACAAGAAGGTAAAGAGAAGGATCTCATCGACCGGCTCCCCTACTGGACGGAGCCCATGGAAGCGCGCCTCAGCATGGATGACGTTTGCGCTCGAGGCCGTCGGATCCGCTTCGAGTTCAGCCCAAACCCAGACCAACCGGGCGGCCAAACCGCTCCCTACACAGAGGACTAAACAATGGTTGTCGCCTATATAGAAGCAGGAGTGCTCACCGCATCGTTAGCGGACCGAGTCGTCAGCGGCCTACTCCTACCCTTCGGCGAGGTCGGCAGGACCAACCTCGGCCGCTTCTTAATCCCCGGCCCCGAAATTATTGTCATTCCCGGAGACGTGACCGTCCTCTCCGCAAACCTTGACCATGACCAATATGAGCCGGTCGCTCGCTTCTTGACCGCCACCGAGACGAGCGCCGGAATCGTCGCTAGTTTCACCGTCGGCAAGAACCCAGAAGGCGACGCGCTTCTCGCCGAAATCGAGGAGGGCGCTAAGAATGGCAAACCGAAATCCCTATCAGCGGAGGTAAAAGGAATGGTAATAAAGGCAGGCAAGGCAATCGCAGGGACTCTTACCGGAGCGGCGTTCGTAGCGGCCGGGGCGTTTCCCAGCGCGCGACTAGCGGCAGCGGACACCCCTGACGAGGTCGTCGACCGTATCGACGACGAACTAGACGAGGATCCACCCGCGGACCTCCCACCGGAGCCCGAATCCTCGGAGGACGAATACACCGACGAGGACGGCAACGTCTATAACCGCACAATCACCAGGCAGCGGACAAGCGTCGACGGTGTCGTCACCATAGAAGAACAGATCACCCTCACACCCATTGAGCTAGTCGAAGAACCCAACCCAGAATCGGAGGCACCAGAAATGACCCCAGTCCCCCTCGCAGCCGCGGCAGTCGTACCGGCCGCGCTCGGCACCCCTCGCAGGGCCGCCGCAGCCCCAGCCAATCTCGCAGCCAGCGACCTATTCCAGCGGATCGCGAACGCGCACCGCACCCGCGACCCTCGCCTCATGGCAGCACTCGAGGACGTAGCAATAACCGGATCCGGCGCAGTCGGCACCGCGACAATCGTCCCCCAATACGTCGGCGAATTGTGGAGCGGCCGTCGCTACCAGCGCAAGATCATCCCTAACCTGGCATCGGCAGACCTCACCTCCACCAGCGTCATCGGGTGGAGATTCACCACCAAGCCTGTAGTCGCTCAGTGGGCCGGGAACAAAGCCGACGTCCCCTCCAACGCTCCGGTCGCCGAGTCGTACACCGTACCGCTCCAACGCTTCGCCGGAGCCTGGGATATTGCTCGCGAGTTCGTCGACTTCGGACAGACCGAAGTAATCGCCTCGATGCTCGGCTACGCTGTGGACTCCTACGCTAAGCAGTCGGACCTGTATGTCCTCAACGCCGCACTCACCGCGGCCGGTACAGGGACAGCAGTAGGGACCGTACCCTCCGGGATCGCCGAGTCACTGGTGAAACTTGTAGAGGGCGCGCTCGCCGTCATCGAGAACGCCGACGCGCTCCCCACGTTCGCAATCGTCGCCTCCGACGTCTACCGCGAACTGGCACTCATCCAGACCAACAACGCGCTCGAGTTTCTGAACATGAGCCTCGGACTGGAAGAAGGAGATCTCCAAGGTTTCCGCATCATCCCCAGCGCCACGCTCGACGCCGGAGACGTCCTAGTCGGCGCTCGCGACGCGATCAAAGTGCATGAGCTCCCAGGCTCACCGATCCGAGTGAACGCTCTCGACATCGCTAAGGGTGGAACCGACGAGGCAATCTTCGGCTACTGCGCGGCCCGCGTCGACGACGCTAGCGCGCTCGCTCGCATCATCAACGCATTGTAACCAAACACAATTAGAGAAGGGGACACGATGACGTACTTCTACACCGGCGACATACCGGCAGCGGCGCTCATCGTCTCCCCTTCCCTAAATGGTGAAGCGATCACCCTCCACGACGGAGACACCGTCGTCGTACTTCTCACCGATCCCTCCGGCGACGAAATAACAACACTCACCGGAGCCCTCGACGACCAGGACATAGAAGTCACCTTCCCTGGGACGACTGTATTCACCGAGCCCGGCATATACACTCTCACCGTTGTCATCGACCACACCGGGGACGCAGGCGCAACAGGGATACAACAAGCCGACCCGATCCGACTGGTGGCCGACGACACCGCCGCGCAGTGGGCGACCCTCGCCTTAGCGCGCGACCAATGGATCGACGCGCGCCCCATGGACGACCCTCTCCTATACGACCTTCTGACACTCGCTAAAGACCAGGTCGTCGAATACGCCCCGGTCCTCGCCGACGGTGTCGCCGTCCCCCTCCGATACCGGCTCGGACAGATAGCTCAAGCCAAGAACGTCTACAACGGATCCCTAGTAGACGCAGGCTCCGGCGACATAGGTAGCGACTCCTTCCAGATCAGACCCTTCCCGCTGGACTGGCAAATAAAACAAATGCTTCGGCCTCGACGTGGGACGCCGGTCGTAGGATGAGCTCATTCCGTAAAGAAGCCGCCGACGCGATCCGCGCAGCACTCCCTAAAAAATGGGTATTCATAGACGATGAACGCTCCCTCAACGTCCTCTCAAAGCCGACCCTAGTCATGTCCCAGCGCGACCTGGAACCCTCCCCAATCGCGCCTCTCTCCTACCTCTCAATCACTCTCGCCCTCATCGTCCTATCCGAGCACACCGACCCGGTCAAAGCGGAGGACGCCCTAGACGATCTCCTAGTCGAAGTGCTGAACATAGTCCAAAGCTTCGGCAATCTGACATGGTCAAAGGCGACCAAGATCGTCCACCAGGAGCGTCATATGGGATACGAGATCACCACCCAGGCCACCATACAACTAGAACACTAGAAAACAGGAGACGACGACATGGCACTAATTACCCCGGCCCCACTCTACTTCGACGACGTGGTCCTCACGATCGACGGAGACGACTACTCCCCGGCCGCATCCAAGGCAACCCTAACCCCAAACACAACGTCCACAATGTTTCATGGGCTCAAGCCTGACGACAACTTCCCCGCGTCCTCGACAGACTGGTCCCTCGCGCTCTCCTACGTTCAGGACTGGGACTCCGCCGAGTCCCTATCACGCTACCTATTCGCAAATCAAGGCTCGGACATAGCGACAACGCTCAAGCCAAAATCTGGCTCCGGGCCGTCCTTCACGATGACGCTCCATATCGTGCCTGGATCCGTCGGTGGAACAACCAGAGCTCACGCAGTCACCGACGTCACCATTCCCCTCAAAGGCATCCCCGTACTTGTAGAGGCCTAACGTGCTGCACGTCTCCGCTCTCACCTCGAGGGAGATCCGGCTTCTAGTCCTCACTCTCAGAGAGGCGGAGCCGGAGATCCGTAGGGCAATAAACAAGGCGAGTAAAGAAGTGATAACGACTATATGGAAGCAAGAGATCGCCGAGGCCGCGTCGATCGCCGGAGGCCGTACTCAGCGGGCGAGGTTTAGGGTGCTGGTGAAAACAGCTAAAGTCACCGTCGGCAATAGAGGCGTTACTCTAACCTCCGCGACGACAGGGCGGCCGCTCCCTGGCGGACTCAGCGGGAAGGAGGACTGGCGCGCTCTCGAGTTTGGGAGACCTAAATATGTCCGAACGGTGGAGTTTACGTCGCCTCTCGGCGACCGTTACAAACAGGTCCGCAACGTCACTGCGCAGCTCGACGGAGTGAGCGATAAAGGCTCAGTATTTTTTCCGGCCGCGCGCCACGCGATCCCACGCATCCTCGCCCTATGGGTACAGACCTCGGTCCGCACCCTCCATGAAATAGTGGAGGCTCGCCGCTAATGGTCGCAGGAGCACGCTTAGACATGGTCACAGACACCAGCGACGTCAAAAGGGGACTCGGTGACGTCGCCGACGGAGTCGACGACTTAGGGGACGCCCTCGACAACGTAGGGAAGGACGGCGACGAGGCCTCCCAAAAGCTCGAGCGCAGCTTCTCCAAGAACGCTCGCGAGACTAAAAAAGAAGCGCGCGAAATGGCGCAGGACGTCGGCACCTCCTATAAGCGCATGGAGAAGGAGGGTAACGAGGCCACTAAAAAAATGGCTGAGGTCGCAGGCCAAGAAGCGGAGCAACTGGCTAGCAGCTTCGACGGCTCGGCCGAGTCAATCATCGACGGCTTCCAAGGCGCAGCGGCTTCCATGTTTAGCGGGTTTGGTCCGGCAGGTATAGCGGCAGGGCTCGCCGCGGCCGGTGGCATAGGCCTAATGACGGCGAGCATGGAGAAGGCCAAAGAGAAGGCGACCGAGGTCCACGATGCGACCTGGGCCATGGCCGAGGCCATAGTCGAGTCTGGCGAGTACGCAGTCACAGAGTCAATGAAGATTGACTTACTCAGAGAATGGTTAGGCGACGAAGAAGAACAAAAGAAGTATCGAAACTTCATAGACGAGTTAGGCGTCTCAGCTTCGGACTACGGCGCGGCCCTATTTGACATAGGCCAAAAGCGGGAAGAAGTGGAAGGTCGAATAAGGGAAGTATTCGGAGAACAGCGCGCCGACGTGGAAGGGATGCTCGGCACCGACCGAGAGAGGGAGAACGCGGCCTCCGAAATTGACTACCAGCAGCGCAACGCCCTAGAAAACCTCCGCAGCCAGGACGACTCCCTCAACGGCGCGCTCACGGCCGCAATAGAGTTAGGGACCACACTCGCCGACGTAGGCCTCACAATCGAAGGCAACAAGCTAGTCCTCGACTCAACCGAAGAAGCTATCATCAGAATGTCTGAGACCGACGCCACACCGACGTTTGACTTCCAGCCATGGTATGACGGCCTAACCGAGTTTCAGCGCCGACTAATGGCGCTGAGAGCTCCCTCCCTTACCGTAAGCGTCAGGAGCGTCAACTAATGGCAGCGACCATAACCGGATCCGGCGACACGATACGGCCAGACCTCATCATGGAGTATAGGACCGACCGCGACTCTCGCAACGTTTACCACAACATCATCGGTAAGGGCGAGCAGGACGTTAGCCTCGAAGTCGACGGTAAACGCTACGGTAAACTGACCCTATTCTTCTCAGCTAAGGCCGACGCCTTCGCCGCATACTCAGCACTCGCGCTAGGGCTCCCCTACGACCTCGCAGACACAGACACCCCGGAGGTCGGTATGAGGTTTGCCAGAGACGGCAAAATGGCGGCATCACTCACCAGAGACCGCCGCCACTGGATCCTCGAAATGGAATATAGAGAGATCGTGTAATGGCGTCAGTAGTTGACCGGCATAGCTACAAGGCGACTATCGACCCTCTCGGCATAGTCCTCGACGTCATCGGTGGCAGCCTAAGCCTCGACGAATCACGCGCACCCTACGCCGAAATCACCCTAGTTACCGAGTTTCCCAGCGTCTCAGACATGGAGCTCCTGGACATAACAGCCCAAAGTCTGCGAGTATCCGGCGAAATCCGGCAGGACTTCGGCATAATCTGGACCCTCGGCACACTCACCAGCGTCGGTGGAGGCTCAGTTTCAGCCCTGACCGACTTCGGCGGCGTCTCGCCCTCATCCATTACTAACCGACTATTCGGCTCATGGAACCCTAGAGCCCTACCGTCCCAGGTTAAGACCTTCGACCTCTACGTTACCGAGCGACGCCTCGACGCTAAAGAACGCAAACTCACAATCCGGGCCACCAGCGACGAGTCCCTTCTCATAAACGATGCCCTAATAGCGTCGGCCTCACTCGACCCTGAGAGCCAAAGCATCCCCACGATCGTCCAGGGAGTCCTAGACCGTTACTCCGCGACTCTAGAGGCAGGCGCAGCCTCCGGCACCGTCTCCGAGCAAGAAGCGACACTCTGGGAGCCAGGAGTCCGCGCGTGGGACTACCTAAACGACTTTTTGGAAGCCGCATCCCTCCGGGTGTGGTGCGACGAGAGACGGAAATGGTATCTCACCACCAGGCAGACTCTCACACCAGGGAACCTCATCATTACACCGACGAGCACCATGGTTTCCCACATTGACACCATGGCCTACGACCCCAGCGTCTACTTCGACGCCGTCCTAGTCGAGTACCGCTGGAACGATGACACCCTCGGAGCTCAAGTCGCCTACGACTTCGCAGGCTCCACCGTCCCCAGGTCCGCGCGCATCGTCAAACACTCAGACACCGTCTACCCTGGACCCGGCGCAGCTCAGGGACTACTAGACCGGATGCTCGGCCGCGGCCGCGTTATCGACGTCGACGCAGTCTCGCGCTACAGCGCAACACCAGGGCAAGCGGTCCAGATCCGACCGCCGAGCGGGTTTGACCAAAACGGCTTCCTAGTGTCGGTCGAGTGGCGCTTCCCAGAAGCCGAAATGACCGTTATCTCTCGCAACATCACCACCGACCCGATCACCACCTGGCTCTCCCCACTCCTAGAACACTTCGCTATCTCAGACCTGACAACAATCGGCGGCGGATCCGTCGCCGACCTCACCTCAATTACCGGCGACGACGTCGCCGCAATCACCGCAGCCCTCGACCTGATCTCTACCGGCCTCCAATGGGACCAAATATCCGCAGGAGTTTCGTGGGATACTTTCTTAGAGCCCGAGTAGGAGGATGATATGACCGCAGGAGACGCCGCCGCCGCGATAGGCCTACCAGTGGTCCCTCCTACGGCCGACGTCAAGCTCGGCTATTCAGAGATCAACACCTCACGCGACCTTCTCGCCGAGGACATTACCTCCGGCACTCGCTCTACCTCCCAGATTACCTCGGGTGTATTCGCTACCGCTCGCCTACCAGTGATCGCCGTCGACAAAGGCGGCACCGGGGCGACCACCGCGGCAGGCGCCAGGAGCAACCTCGGGATACCTGACGACGTCCAGACCCTCATCGACAATCTCGCAGCGCGAGTAACAGCATTGGAAGGATAAAACCATGCCAACAGGACCAGGAGGACTAGACGCTAATGGTGTTTGGCAATATGGCGAGGACGACACCGAGGCGCTAGCGTCCGACCTGCTAAATCTAGGCATGGCGTCAATCTCTACAGAGGTGGGACTACTCGACGCAGCGGTCGCCGCGATTGTGACAGGTCAAATCTTGCAAGTGGTGTCTGTGACTAAAACGGACACGTTTTCCACAACCAGCACCTCACTCACCGATGTGACAGGGTTTACGGCGACAATCACCCCTTCCTCTACTAGCAGTAAGATTCTGGTGATGACGAGCTGTGTGATTGGTTCTACTGCTGCGACAGGCTCCCGCACCGTAGTGTTGCAACTGTTACGGGATTCTACGCAGATATTTAAGGGGGACACGGCGGGTAGCAGGGAGTCTGGTTCTGCCGCTAGACCGCCATATATATCCGCGAGAGACTTGGACAGCGGTAATATACAGCATTTAGATTCCCCTAGCTCTACTTCTCCTGTGACCTACAAGATACAAATGAAAGTTTCTGGTGCTACTGGGACTCTGGGGCGCAGCGGGGAAGATGGCGACAGCGAGGCGGGGACTAGGGTGCCATCGTCAATTACTCTTATGGAGGTGGCAGGCTAATGAATATCGCAACAATACTGACTAAGCGTTATGCGGGGGCTGAATGGACTCTCAGCGGTGACGACTATGCAGGACTCACCTGGTTATCTGATACCCCGAAACCTACAGAGGCGGCACTCGTCAAGGCTTGGCCTGGCGTCCAGTCAGAGATAGCGGCAGAGGCGCAGGCAAGACTGGACGCTAAAGCCTCGACGATCGACAAGCTAAAAGCGTTAGGCCTCACCGTCGAAGAAGTAACCGTCGCCTTCGGACTCTCAAAATGATAGACCTCCACTACCCTGTAGAGTCCCCCGTTATCGGCAGCCCCTTCGGGATGCGGTGGCACAAAATCCACAAGCGTTACCAGCTACACAAGGGTATCGACTTCGCTAATACCGGGCCGATCCTGGCAGCCTACAACGGAGTCGTCCGCAAAATTGGCTACTGGGGACACAAAACTCGAGGATACGGCCACTATATCTATATCAGTCATGGCGGCGGCCTCCAAACCCTGTACGCTCATATGGCTTACCGCTCCCCGCTCAAGGTAGGGGACCGAGTCATGGCATTACAGCAGGTGGGGACCGTAGGCTCCACTGGCGCGTCTACCGGACCACACTGCCACTTCGAGACGATCCTCAACTGGAAGCGAGTCGACCCTATGCCCTACCTCACTAAGACCAAGCAGAAGGTCCGCGTTACGGGCCGGTATGACAAGCAGACTAAGAAGGCCTGGCAAGTGTTTCTTACCGAACGCGGCTTCTACTCCGGCCAGATCGACGGCGACATTGGTCCCAAAAGCATCCTCGGGATCCAGAAGTCGATCTCGAGCCTCCGCGCGGACTATGTGTACAACGTCCCCCAGCCTGTCCTCAAACCTGGCGTCCTCGACGAGAACACCCGTAAAGGTGTCCAGCGCGCCCTCCGGGTGAAGCCTGACGCCGACTGGGGACGCATCACAATAACCAAGCTACAGAACGCCCTCAACGCCGGGGACTACAGTGGTCCAAAATGACCGAGACTTCACGAAGGCGCTCAGCGGCGTCCAGGAGTCGCTAGTGCGCGTCGAGACGACCCTCGAGCTAACCAAGGACCACCCGCTCAGGATCCGTCTCCTAGAGCAAGCTCAAGCCAAATCTTCATGGATCCACAACATATTCACCGCGACATTGACCGCAGGAGTGACCGCCATTGTGGTCACACTCGCTCAGGTCGCCCTATCAAGGAGCACCTAATGGACACCGACAAGAACCCAGCGCAGCGCCTACTCAAGCGGACCACCCGCGTCTATATCTACTCAATCGTCGTAGCTACGGCACCTCTCCTGACAGGGGCCGGAATGATAACGGAGGGTGTCGCGCAGCTCATCATCCAGCTTTCCGCGGCTATCCTCGCCGTTACCGGAGGCGCGTTAGCACTCCGAAACGTCTCCGGCGACTAGGCCGCGCAGCGCAGCAAGTGGAGCGCGGCCGCGAGGACCGCTCCACCCTGAGACTCATAGAACCCCCCGAAACCCTCGCAACGGTGGGACCAAACCCACCCTAGAGGCGTCTCATGGTAGACCGGAGCGTCACTTGCATATTCGTCGACCTCACTGTATCTTCTCATGTAGTCAATAGTGGCCGTCACTGCTGACAATCGAGAGGCCGCAGAATGTCAGACAAGAAGCTCCTTACCCTCATCAAAGCATCCTTTCTACTATTCGCTATCTCCGCGACGTTCAGCGTGACCGCTATCATGCTCATGCTCGGCTCATAAGTGAGCATTGAGAGCATGAGCCTAGTCCTGCACCACTCCAAGGCGCGAGGGACCGCCAAACTAGTCCTCATCGGTGTCGCAAACCATGAGGGCGACGGTGGAGCCTGGCCTGCACTCGCGACCCTTATGAAGTACGCGAACGTCGACCGCCGCAACGCTCAGCGAGCCCTCACGAAGCTAGTGGAGCTAGGCGAGCTCCAAGTCCTGAGACAAAAGGGCGGCAACGATCTTACACACTCAGCGTTTAGACCTAACCTCTACCGGGTGGCCGTCCAGTGTCCCCAAACCTGCGACCGCACCTCCCAGCACAAGACTAAACGCTCCGCTATAGCTGACATTGAGTGGGCCGAGGACCAGGACAATCCCATGGTCCGGCCACGCGTCGTCAACGCCCTACCCCATGGCGCTAACGCCGCCCCCCCCATGGCGCTAGCGCCACCCGAACCGTCCCTTAACCTAATTGGTGGCAGACATGAAAAAGAGACTCACCTTATTAGGGCGGCGTTAGCGCCACCCCCTACTAAATGCACTCACGCTAAAGGACACATCTACGCCGAGGGACAGACCCAATGTTTCTGGTGCGACCAATGAACGCAGCGCAGCACTACCGCATGGCGCACACCCTCTACCTACTCCACAAGTCGAGGGCGCTGGCTCGCCATGAGCCTCTATCGGATCTCGACGACCAGACCCGTTATGTCACCTACTGCCATTCTCTAATGGACCAGATAGAGGCAGGCACCCTGGAACCCTTCGAGGTCGACGCTCACCTGTGGGCGCTGTCTAAGACTCGCCAGAGACGCTTATCGAAGGTCAAAGACCGCCAAATAATGATGAGAGAGCGACGTCATGAGTGAGCACTCAGTCGAAGTTGTTGCCGAGTTTGGCGAATTGAATTTTCGTTTCGTCTGTAATGCTCCAGCCGGGTCGCCGTGTAGGAGACGTCCAGCCGACCCAGACGTTGAAGAATGGGACGACACGTATCCAGGAGAAATAATTATGGACGGCGAGTGTTGGGCTGTCGAGTGGGTAAGTAACCTTGGGTGGGAAGCAATCAGGCCAGAGCATGATGGAACCTACGTGAGCATCCCTGTCGCTATCAGTTATGAAGCCAGAGACGCTTATCGAAGGTCAAAGACCGCCAAATAATGAGACAGATCGGAGCAAGTAAATGACGACCA
>Ga0105055_10008748_pt1 | contig 13115 bp, 20 predicted proteins | sample BON03_FD_78090 | JGI IMG/M metagenome (GOLD analysis project Ga0105055, IMG submission 78090) | Freshwater microbial communities from Lake Bonney liftoff mats and glacier meltwater in Antarctica - BON-03 | ecosystem: Environmental > Aquatic > Freshwater > Ice > Glacier meltwater | place: Lake...
GCTATCCCACGTCATCGTGCCTTCTAGAACGCTAGAACGCTATTCATATGCCTAGCTCCATTTTGACTTGAGTGCCTAGGTGGTGTGATGACACAAAGGTGTGGCTTGGCTGGCTGCCTTGGCTTGCCTGCGGTCGCTTGCCTCCACCTGCGCTGTGGCTTATCATGTGACATATCACATTGATACACATCATGTGACATATCACATTGATACACATCATGTGACATATCACATTGATACACATCATGTGACATATCACATTGACTGTGACATATCACATTGATACACATCATGTGACATATCACATTGATACACATCAAGGTCGTTGCATTCCAAGCAAGGTGGGTGCCGCAGTCTTATTTGAGACCAATCGTGTGCGTCTGCGCGTCTTTCTGCACCTCTGGGCGCACCTTGTGTGTGTGTGTGTGCGTGTGTGTACACACAGGTACTAGCGTATCGAATGGCGCTGCAGCAGATAGAGGCGTTGCATTTGTGCCAGCCGCATCACACTGCTGCATGCCTGCAAGCAGTTACAGAAGAGAAGAAGCAGCCCTTCCCCTGGGCGCATAACTTGGATCTTCAGGTCTGTCTCTCTTTCACATCCTTCGGTCAGTCTCTCTTTCACATGGATATGAAGGTCTGTCAGTCCTTGACTTGATGCTTGATGCTTGACTTGACGAGTGCATGTATAAGGCAAAGAGAGGCCATTTGAGAAGCAGCACTAACTTGGAGGTGTAGCAAGCAAGACCAACTTGCAGGCCTACCATCTGCACACCCAAAGGCATGCGAGTCGTGCCAGTCCATCATAGATGCGAGTGGTGCGAGTGGTGCGAGTGGTGCGAGTGGATGATGCATGATAGATGGCTGCCTGTATCATCCACTCGCACCACTCGGATGATACATGGCTGCCTCGGAGCGCAAGATAGAGCGGTGACTGTAGAGAACATTGATACACATCATGTGACTGTAGAGAAGAGGGCTGCCTCTTCAACCTGCCGTGCCCTTGCTGCACGCACCTCCTTCGTGCCTTGCACTTCCTGCTGTGTCGCCATCTGCATGTACACCTGTGTCTATCGACACGCACGCGCGCACACACACACAGTGTGACAGACATGGACGCAGAGACAGAGGGAGTGTGTTCAAATCTGACATGGTGCGGGGATTTAGTTAAAAGGCATGTGGGCCGACCATGGAGATGCCATCTCCCTCCAATACTCGGGCACCAATGCGCTCAAGGGTGACCTCACCCGCACTGGCAAGCGCACTGTTGGTGGCCTCCTCCAGGTCTTTCTCTTCGCTTTTCCCTCTCTTCGCTCTTCTTTCTCCCCTCGCGCTGCCTCGTGAGAGGAGTGGCAGTGAGGTCCAGGTGCAGTGTGTGTTCAAGTGTAGTGTGTTGTTGTTGAGGTGTGGTGTCTTGTGGTGTCTTGTTGTGGCTTGTTGTGTCTTGTTGTGTCGTGTTGTTGAGGTGTGGTGTCTTGTGGTGTCGTGTGTGTGGACTGGCCGAGGTGCTCAAAGACTGGGTGAGGTGCTCAAAGACTGGGTGAGGTGCTCTTGTTTCTCGGTTCTCTTGAAACAAGTCGACACACACCACACAACATGCCGAGGTGCTCTTGTTTCAAGCTGCTCGCATTCATGTGTCTGTCCATGCTGTGGTGGGTTGATGGGGTGTGCGTGGGCGTGTGCGTATAGGAGTGCTAGGTCGCACACTCAAGGGACCAGTGGTACAGCACAAGGTCAAAAGAGGTACCGTAGTGGTGCAGGTCGCAGTCGATAGCCCTCACCCTAGTACCCAATTTAGTAGCACCGGTCCAGAAGAGAGAGGACCGGTCTCGATACAATTGAAGTCGAGATACTTTGTGTGTCACAATCATTGTGTGTCAAGATACTTTGTGTGTCACAATCATGACATACAATGTATTCGATTCAATGTCTTGGATTGTATGTCACAATCGTGACATACAATGTATTCGATTCAATGTATTCGATTGCATCGAGACCGGGGAAAAAAAATACATGTCGAGCGGCGCGGAACGCACCGACGAGGGGACCATGACCCAAATACGGAATTGAGTAGCACAAGTCCAGCAGAGGGAGGACCGTCGGTACCCAATTCCGTATTAGGGTGATGTTTCCCGAACTGGCGCGTTCTGCGCCGCAGAGCGCCTATCCGCTTGCGGCTTCAAGCTGGTGTGCATAGAGGGACGTGACCAAGAGTTGTCGATTTCGAGAGTCGCCGCGTCTTTTGTCGGTTTTCGGTCCGCTTTGGCTGTGTGGACGGGTGTGTCGCACTTTCAAGTGGTGGTGGGCCTTGGAGGAGGCCTTCCGAGGTGCTACAAAGAGCTTTGTATCCGAGGTGCTACAAAGAGGAGCAGGCATTCCAGGAGCTACCAAGAGTCCAACACTTGAATGTCCATATTTAGCCGGGTGGTTCGTAATTTCGATATTCGAAGCGGAAGGCTGGACGCAGTTGTTGGTGCTCTGTCAAGTCTTTGTATTTTGCGAGTGAGGTATATCGGAGAATATGAGGTGTATCGGACAAGCGTTTGCCTTCGCAAGAGGAGGGTGGCGTGTAATGACCTTTGCGTCCTTACACAAGCTCTTGTGCCGTCGAGAGAGAAGGGCAGTCTTGATGTGGCGTGTAATGACGCAACACAAGCTCTTGTGCCGTCTACTCATCAAGACTCTACTTCTCTCTCATCACCACTCTACTTCTCTCTCGTCACCACTCTACTTCTCTCTCGTCACCAACCCGTTACACTGGGTGCAGTCCAAGTGGTGCATCGCAAGTTGCGATGCAGCGAGGCATGGATAGGCATGGATAGGCATGCATAGGCATACCCATCTATCTATACCCATCTATCTATACCGATGTATGTATACCGATGTATCTATACCCGACTACCCGCACCTCAATGCGGCGACACTACGTATGCTGCATAAGTAGTGTCTCGGTTGATGGATATGGACTTGCAGTTTGACCGACGTGTGTGGGTGACAGATGACTGTTTGCAAACTTGTGCGCAACCAGTCTTGTGTCGTAAAGACTGCTATGTCGCAAGCACTCTTGCATGCCAAGGCCGCACTGTGGGTGCAAACATCCTTGTTGCAACACAAAGAGAGGGCATCACAAAGAGCCTTGCCCTGCCCTCTGAGTGTGGGAGCACAAGGACTGACTGCATGTGGGATGGTGTGGTGTGACACAGGATGGCGTGTCGTCAATAAAGCGGTGTGTACAGAATAACTTCGCGGATGTCCACCGTCAACAGGTGCGTGCGCCCAAAGGCCCCTCTCCCCTGCCCTCCCTGCCGTTGCAGTATTGCTGGTGTCGCGCATTAGCGTTGCCCGCAAGGTACGGGTGTTTTGTTGCTTCATTGCGCGGCTCTTGGTTTGGTTGCTTCATCGTGCGGCTCATGTGTTGTTGCCAGATTGCGCGGCTCTTGATGTCTTGTTGCTTCATTCCGCGCCTTTTGTGCATTGAGCCACACAGGATGTGTGGGACTTATGAAGCTGGTCTAGGCAGTGAGGGTGTGGGTGTCGTGGCGCCATGTCAAGTGGCGCCGTGTGCTTGCCACGCCGGCGGATTTAGGCCAGTGGTTGCAGCGTGTGGGCTTGTTTTTTGTTTCAGCCTGTGGGGTTGTTTCTGACTGTGCTTTGATTGACTGCCCCTCTCTGGCGGTGTGTGGTGCCATGACGTGTGGTGCCTATCTTTGGCGGTGTGTGGTGCCATCTCGTGTGGTGCCTATCTCTGCTTTCCTCTTCATCTCTCTCCCTGCCTGCTTTCCTCTTCATCTCTCTCCCTGCCTGCGCTTCTGTGCGCATGTGGCGGTGCACGTGCACGTGCATGTGGGTGTGTACTTTGGGTTGCTATGTGTGGAGTGGTGGCAATTGTTTGATGCTATCTGTCGAGTGGCTGCTGATAGTTGGTATGCGTCGAGTGGCAGGTGATAGAGGCATTCCATGGTGTGACCATCACGTCAGAGGAGCCTGTCATGGTCAGCCCAAACCAATCTGGGTCACCACTCGCATCTGCTGAAATCGCAACAGTACAGAGCGGCGCGGCACACACAAGCGGAGGTATGGAGTAAGATGGAGGTGCAGCTTGGAGTCGATAGGCATGGTGTGGGTAGAGGCATGGTCCGGGTAGAGGCATGGTGTGGGTAGAGGCATGCCTGCTGGCCGGGGCCATGGCTTTGTAATGGCGGGGCCAGGTAGAGGTGGGGCTTCAGGCGGTGCTGGTGGAAGAGATGTATGTGCATCAATCTTGACACAAGTCCACATTATACATAAATGTACATACGTTGACATAGATACATACGTTGACATAGAGACGTACGTTGACATAGATACATACGTTGACATAGATACATACATTGACATGGATAGATAGATGCTTACACCGATACCTTGCTTACATACATACATAAACATGCATACAAATATGCATGCGGGGTTTACGTACAAATACCTAGACGTATACTCCTCTTGAATGCGCATGCGGCTTATTGTAACCATCCGTATGAGTGCCAAGGTAACCGAATGGTGCTGGTGCCCCCATTCGTATGAATGCGAAGGTAACCCAATGCGTGCGTGCCGTGCGCCAGGAATAGTGGAGGTGTGGAGGTAGGGAGGATCTTGTCTTTCGGAGGATAGAATGTCATGTCTTTCGGAGGATTGAATGTCGTGTCTTTGCATAGCCCGATACCTGGATAGAATGTCATGTCATTCCATACCTCCACACCTCATGTCATGTCCTTCCATACCTCCACACCTCCACTATTCCCTATGCCCATCGACTTGAAGCCTCCTCGAATGAGACACCCGGGCCTTGCGAGCGCCACACCATTGCTCACCTCCTTGGGCAACATTGATAGCATTCATCGATACCATTCATGTCAAAAAGACTGCCTCCTTGATTGATCCGACTTGTGTTGATCTGTGTGAGTGTCTTTGTGTGTGCACTAGCTCCGTGACCGGCGACAAGCTCTTTGGAACCTGCGATATGTAACAGATAGACGTCAACGGCCGCTTAGCAACTTCATTGTCGTCGACGCACTCAGCATCAATCTTGTGGCTAACATTGCGCTTGCATTCTAATATCTCGCATTCTAATATCTAGAAATCAGATCTCTACGCATGTGAAACAAGCAACGTGTTGGTTGTTGGACATGCGTAGACTTACATTGCTCTCTTATTGGAATAAGTTCCCTGTTGATGGAATCACAAACAAACCGTTTCAATTGACTGTTGCCACCATCAGAGATGGATTGATGTTATCTCTATTGATGTTATCTCTATCGATGTTATCTCTATTACATCGATACCCTGTATCTCTATTACATCGTAACAAATAGTCTAGTACATGCATAAGACTTTTTTTTGTCAAGATAGAGCAAGTGATGTTTACTGAGAGCCGTGCTACTCACTTGAAAGTGAGTAGCACGGGCCCCAGAAGGACCCGTGAAACTGACAGGATTGAGGGCTGACTCTACAGGCACTCCCACCGCGCGGGGGATGCAGTGTAAGATCTCCAAAAACGACAATATGAGAGCAAGGGAATAGAATAAGAGACCAACAAACAAACGGTACACAAATCAACCTAAATAAAAAAAGCTTGTTGAACCCTAGATCTACCTCAAACCAGTCCAGCAAATCCTGTACGGTGCTACAGTTCCCATCAAAAAAAACTTTCGATGAATTTCGCGTCCCTCCGCAGTTTATTTAAAAAAGGTAACACTGGTGTCTCACTCATGTCTCTCATAATGCCGATCTCGAGATCTGAGATCGGATCGGCTTTTTAATAGCCAGATCTGTTTGGGTTCTCTCAGACTTTTTGCTGACTCGATTTGACATATCACACCTCCTTTCCCAGTGCTTGTAGGGGACCGGTCTAAGCACCATACTCGCATACCGGTCTAAGCACCATACTCGCATACCGGTCTAAGCACCATACTCGCATACCATACTCGACCATTGCAACGGTGATGCCGTCCCTCCAACCATTTCGCGTGTTTGCCTTGCCGGAGCTGAGGGATGTCCAAGAAAACGTGAAGCAAATATGATATACGTGTAGAAGATAGGTACAATAGATGGCAACATGCATATATATACATATACATATATATATCGCTCCATCGGAGGGCCCTGCCAGCACGAACATGGTTGCGTGTCCAGTACACTTGAACTGATACCTAACAGCAACAAAGGGAACGCAGGAGACAAGAGCTCGCTTTCCTCAACCAAGCATACTCGCACAGCATACGCTTCGGTATGGAAAACATGCGAAATGGTTCGCGGTACGGCAGCGGCATTGGATAATCTTGGTTCCTCCAAGAAGAGTACGAAAAATAAATTCAAGTTAGTCGATCTAAGTAGGGACAAGCGAAGTGACAGTGTTATCGTTCGGCCTAAGTGGGTGGTGGTGAGCACCAACATAATGACGTATGACCCAAGACTCTTTGATCTTTCCCGGGCCGTTGCCGACCTAGTTTCAAAGTTATGGCCAACCCGTGCGTGGGTGAAAACAGTAAACAATGTTTGTGGGCTGGCATGTATGCTCGGGCTGACAGGTCCCAACGATCAAGTCTCCCTAACTACCAAGGAAACGTAGCGCCCGGTGGAATGTAATTCCCCTTCGCCGTCGCGTGCCACCAGGTCACGACCAAACTTCGGGAGAATTCTCCATTTTTCCCATTTTTCCGACTTGCGGCGGCCGAAAGTCGTCCAAACGCCCACTTGCGACAGTTGTATCGTCGCAAGATGCAAAAATTTCGACTTGCGGCCGCCGCAGTGGAAATTTTGGAAAAAGAGTGACAAATAAATCCCCCGATATTTGGTCGTGACCATGTGGCACTCGGCAGCTCGAGGCTAAAGCCCTTTTGCCACCACGCGCCCGGGTAGGTTAAGGTACTGACTCCCCAGTGCCCTCCACGCGTTGCACGTCACGAAGTATGTATCCGTATGATTATCAACTACAAGGCAGCACATTCCCCAGTGTCCTCCACCCACTGCACGTCAGAGTCCTCCACCCACTCCACGTCACCATTGTGAAAAGAGATGCTCTTTTTTTTTCTTTGAGAGTAGAGTTTGAATGGAAAACAGATAGTGGGTATCCCGCGGATACGGGGGTAATACACCCTGGCAAACCCTGGGAAACCCCTCCGCTATAACACCACTCGGTCAGCTCCATCAGTCGACTGATGGATCGCCCTCGCCCAATCCAGGAGACCTTCTGAGGTCCCAGAAACAAAGAGGTCCAAGTCACCAGTCTCACGTACTTGAACATAGAGACGCGCATGCACAGGCCCGGGCCCAAGTCAGTAGTAAGGGTCATGAGGGGAGTAGCGTAGACCGTGCATGTGATGGGTCTTTTTGTTTGATCCATGACATGCGTCTTTTGTTTGATCAAGTTCTAGCATCTACGCAATCCACTACCTCAGAGTATTCGACTACGTCTCAGTGTCTTAGTGCGCTACTGGGGCGGCCAGGGAGAGTGGTGTTGATTCTATACGGCCTCAGATGGAAAAAAATAAGCGAGCGGACGTATTGCTCGCATACGATGACTGTCTGGTGACTCTTACCTGCAATTACCACAAATTAGCCCCAATTAGCACCAATTAGCACAGCTGCAATTACAGGCGGACATGAAAACTGACCTAGGGGGGGTCCCCCACCCCCCCTCCCGGGCCCCTTCCTCGCGGTGAGGAGCCCCAATCCACACCCACACCCACACTCTTTCTGTCACACACGCTAAACGTGCTTAAAAACTCATTCACACGCGCATACACCGTTTCTGTTTGTCTACCAAACAAAGAAAAAGAAATAAATCGAACAAATTCAGACGCGTACAGCAGGCAAATCTATTGGCTTTACTGTGATTCCAACACAAGGAATATAGGCAGTTTTTTTGGTGGATGGGCTCCACGTGTAAATAACAACATAGGTAGGAGTGGCAAAAATTTATGTCCAGAGAATAATTTTGGTCATCACCTAGAGCCGATCATAAAAACGAGTCCGCGTGATATAGAGAGAAAACGGGATGCTCGCTCATCGCCTCCAGGGCATCGAAATACTACGAATCACTCCATGGGAGAGGAGGCCACGGCGCTTGAGAAGTAACTTTGAATCGCGCCACGGGAGAGGAGGCGCTTGAGACGACGCTCGTGCATCCTCTTCCAGTGCTCCTGGGTGATTTCGCCTGAATCGAGCAGATCTTGTAGATGCACCTCCACTCGCGTCGTAGATGCACCTCCACTCGCGTCCACTCTTCTCTCGAGATCTCTAGGCGCTTCCTCTTGAGCAACTCATGCATCCGCTTCTTGCGCCCACCCTCCAGAGTCTGCCTTTCGGGGCCCAATTTGATCTGCCCAAGAATGTCCCCCCCTGTCAGGGTTCCTTCAGCAAATCAAGATGTTCCTAACGGATCACATCCCGAAATCTGATTGGTGGTTGGTACAAAGTTAACTCAAAGATTCGAATATTACACTCAAATATCGACTGTAACGCATAAACACCGACCAGGGCGAAATTCAATTTTTTCGTCCAAGCCCACCCCATTTTTCGGCACAGCGCAGCGCCCCTGTGTGTGTGTGTGTGTGTTGCTTTGTTTTGTTGACCCGATATTGGGGAATCGTTACTGTCCCGGGGTCATTCGTTAAATCAGGGGACCTCTGGTGCCCAGATCCTCACCCTTCACCTTAACTACGTCGCTGGTTACACCGGTCCCCTCCTCTTCCTCGAACGGACCCAGCAACTAACGCCGTTGACAACCAGGGGCAAGCCCTGGCGGCTCTGTATTTGGGCAGGTCCAAAGTTGGTTCGGACTCCGAGTCATCGGTGAGGTGTGTCCCGGGGTCGAACCGGCAGACCAGGGGCAAACCCCGACCTTTAACCATGTGAACCACATTTGACCGTCACACAGAGGACGGCTGGCAGACGGAATCGAACCGACGACCTAGGGATAGACAGCCCCTCGCTGGACCGCTGGGCTAATCTGCCAATCAACGGTCACGTAGGACCAGTTCACCAAAAAAAGAATCCAAGAACCCCGAGGGAGAGAGACTCGCGTGAGAAAGTTCAAGGGCCTAAGTCGCTGGATGTCAAAGCATGTACTTGACTTGATTTTTCAGCCGCTTAACCCCTGATTCTGGCCGGGATGCTGACCTGTTCAAGGGGGCGATGAGCGTTATGGAGAGTAGAGATGTTGAGCCAAGAATTTTTGAGACAGTGATAGAGCATGGTGCAAGAAAAAAAAGAGAAGCAAGGGGGAACAAACAAGGCGAGAAATTTTTTCACGGCGATTTTTTTTGTTTTGTGTGTTTCTCTTTTTTTTGGTCGGTCTTTGAGATTTCATGATGGCTCTTTATTTATTTGTTTTTCCCGGTGAGTTTGTGCTGGGAGCAGAGTCGTTGGAAAAAAGGAAAAAGGGCATTTTTTTTTTAATGTTATTGTGCCAGGCGGCGTTGAGAACTATCCTTGGGATACCCAATATCAGTTTTCAATAAAAACCCTGCTCTCAATCAGAGTCAAGGTCAAGGCTGGGGGACGGGAGGCGGAGGTGTCGTAGGGTAGCGTGGGATGAGGATGGGGGGGTGGAACATAAGACGACTGAGGGGCATTTCCAGATCCCAACTGAGATGGTGGTGAGGGGTGGAAGGAGGCAGTCCATATGCCAATCAGCGTTACATATGTCACCGAGGAGATTTTCCTTCTTCAAATTGGCTCTGGAATACTTACAAACTTTTGGTCACCTCTTCTTCAGTATGTTTGTTTGTTTGTTTGTTTTTTGTTATCAAACCAAGGGCTACTGTTCTTTTTTTGGGGTGACGTACATCCCTAAAAGTAATACCAAATCACAACCAACCAACCAACCAACTTAAACAATAGAAAATCTCGACATATAGGATTTTTTTGTCCAAAAAACGATTTTGGCTCCAAAACCCAAAAATTCGCGGCAAAATTTTGCAATCGTGGAATTGAAACCGTCCGTCCACGAAAATTTCCAACCTCGAATCAAGCACACACGGAGGAGAAACGGAGCAGACGAATCTGCCGCAGAGGTTTGCTATGATTGAGGGTAGTTCTCTACATGTCCCTGCCATTGTGTATGGGGAAGAGCGATATTTCGTTTTAAGAAGACCTTCTGTCTGATGAATATTTGGCCCCAAGACCTTCTGTCTCACGAACCAACTCTTTGGTTTAGGCGCCACTAACTCTTTGGTTTAGGCACACCATCCTTCTAAGCCCACAAAGTGCCACAAACTCTTTTGAAAGTGTCGTTGGTCGAAGGTCCACGGATTCACCTCGTATCTGTACATAAGTTGTGAGATGCACGTGAGGTCAACTCGTCCCTTCAGTTTCTAATACACGCATCTTTATTGATCTGCATTTGCCTCGTCTGACGCATCTGTATGACGCCTGACGCCTTTCTCATGTGCGCGGCATCTGCGTCTGAACGTGTCTACGCGGTGCAAGTCTGAAAAGCTCCCATCTCCCGAAAGGAGTTCTCGCTAGTAATATAAATATGAACCCGTGGACTGAGGAAAGAGTGTAATCAAGAGTTGTAACATAAATGTTTCAACAACATCCTTTTTGGCACTGTCATTCCTGGGGTTTGTACATGTAAATGTGATCTTAATTTTTTTGATATTCTGACGATTCAACGGTCTTGTGTGGATGTATTTTTCCCCTTTGTTTGCTTTTAGTCTTCGAGGACATGGGAACCTATGACTCCAAACAATTATTTTCCCGTCCAACTGAGATTCATTCTGAGATCTGCGAAAAATGCCGCTGCGCCTTTGTGTATACCTTCTCATCCACAATCCACCTGTTAATTTCCCTGCAATTTTTTTTTCCCGCCTAAGTTAACTAAAAATTTGTAGCAGGAAATGGGTCCGCGGTACGAAAGTTTTCTTGTAAGGAAAAGTAGTACCTTTCGCCAACTCCCAACCAACCAACCCCCTGATGTATGTCTGTAAAAAGGTTTAACGACAGCCCTTGAGAAACCCCGAAAATCCGTCACTGTGTACTTCGACTCCTTTGTGTGCTCAAACCAGGTTTGAGAGTAGAGTTTTTATTGAAAACTAATAGTGGGTATCCCAGGGATGCGGAAGTTACTTTATTCACCCTGGCAAACCCTTAGCATTCCCTTCGCTTTACTTCAAAGGTGAGTAGAAGCACTCTTGGCAGGCAACCCGCCAAAAAATGTCGTGATGCGCCTTCTTAGCATAGCACTCCTGCTACTTGCCATTGGTACGAATTAGTCTCTTGTCAGTCAATGCCGCGCCATCATATACCTCATACTGCAGGCAGGAGCAGAGACGCATGGGAGGAGGGATGGTGGGTATCATCGAAAAGTGATATGCACTCGAGTCGGACATGTGTGTGGTCCTGGCCTAACATCCGTATGGTCTCGTTCTGTCGACAGAGCTGGCCGACAACGCCGTGCAAGGAGGCACCAATGTTGGGGCTGGCAAGCCTCGCGTGGGCAAACGCGAACGTGCTCGGCTACGTCTGCGAAACCAGCACACGGAGCAGGACGATGACAAAGCGCAATTGTCACGCACATCGTTGCGGCAGGACCTGCCAACACCAGCGAACAGATACAGCCAACGTGAGCCAGAGCTTAGCAGGGATAGGAGAAATTACATGGACGGCAAGCAGCCAACCGCTTGCGCGCCGGCAATTTTGGCGGAGATGGCCAACATAAGCGCGGCGGACGCGTTTGATCGCATTCTCCGCGACCCCGAGACTGGCCTGCCCAACGACGCTGAGCTCACTGAAATCTACATGCGTTACGAACGAGGCCTTCCCCTCAACGAAAGGTGAATGCCCTTTCTTTTGCACCTCCGTCTCTGCGTGCGCCAAGGATGCACAGCAGGTAGCGCAGATGCTGATGAGGCATGCGGTTGTTTGAGGTGGCAGGCAGCAAATATGGCTAGACGCGACGTCAGATATCAGCACTCGACCGCATGTCAAGCTCAACCATTTCGATTGCAACCCACCGCCACGCCCCGCTTCGTCTGACCCGGTGCGTGCTAGATATATTGTCTGTACTGTGGCAAATTGCTACCACCCTTGTGTTTTCTCGCATGTCCTGGAACATATATCATGAATTGGCTGGTGCATGACGCATCCAGACCATGCTTTTATTGGCTGTGGGGTGTGGTCAAGTGGTATGTAGCGGGTGAGTGACATGTGGTGTGTAGCGGGTGAGTGACATGTGGTGTGTAGCGCATGAGTCACATAGGCACACGTCAAGTGGTGTGTAGCGCGTCAGTCACATGTGGTGTGTAGCGTGTGAGTAACATGTGGTGTGTAGCGCGAGAGTGACATAGGCGCACGTCAAATGGTGTGTCGTGCGTCAGTCACACAGCAACACGTCAAGTCAGAGAAAAATGATACAAAGACGCTCATGCACTCGCCAAAGACGCTAACGCACCCGCACGAGAACGCCACTCGGCGTGCCCACGTTGTCCTTGTTGTCCTTGCGACTTACCCGCCCCCCCTCGATGACATGCTGTCTTTGGTGTGCTATGGTGTGGTGCATTGCGTGTTGGTGTGTCGTCTTGAAAAGATGACAGGTGGAGCAAGTGTAACTCTCGTCGTCTACGAGGGTGGTCTAGGGAGTATGACAAGACGTTACCTGCACTCACCTTGCACATGTATCACAAGATGTATATTTATGACAAAATGTCGCATGCACTTAGCTGCCACATGTATGACAAGTGTATGACAAGTGACGTCTCGTCTAGTCACAACTTGTCTGATACACTCACCTGCCACACCTTGCATCTTGTCTCATACACTCACCTGCCACACCTTGCCGTGAACCATCAAGACGCATGCTATATATATTGGGTATGGCAATCGACTCCATTGGCTATGGCGGTGTGTCGCTATGGCGGTGTGTCGGTATGCCGGTATGTCGCTATGGCGCTATGTCGCTAGGCCTATCCACTCCGACCTCGGAGTCGCTAGGCCTATCCACTCCGACCTCGGAGTGGATAGGCCTAGCGACTCCGAGGTCGGAGTGGATAGGACCTCCACCAGTATTACTATCGACTTGGGAGCTTGGAGTGCTGATGCTTGATTGGAGGCAACAGTGTGCTGATGCTTGA